>Ga0315310_10000887_pt1 | contig 18859 bp, 19 predicted proteins | sample TDP5_MG_FD_203630 | JGI IMG/M metagenome (GOLD analysis project Ga0315310, IMG submission 203630) | Freshwater sediment microbial communities from Lake Towuti, South Sulawesi, Indonesia - TDP5 | ecosystem: Environmental > Aquatic > Freshwater > Lake > Sediment | place: Indonesia: South Sulawesi... | reverse complement strand
TGGCAAAAATCCTGATTGTTTATATCATAAACAATCAGGATTTTTGCCACACGATCACTCTCTGAGACTAAAAACTGTTACTGGCTCTATGGTTAACTATCTGTTTCGAAGTGTTACCTAATCGCTAATTCGTAGGTTGCCTTTGTTAGTTTCTCCGCCTCGTCCTTATGCACGAGCACTGTATCTTCTATGCGAACTCCGCCATAGTTGACTATGTAGATTCCCGGCTCGTCTGTTACCACGTTTCCAGCCTTCAGCCGCTCCTTGCTCTCAGGAGTCAACAATGGCGCTTCGTGAACGTCTAAACCCACGCCGTGTCCCAAACTATGTACAAAATACTTGCCGAATCCTGCCTTCTCTATCATTTTTCTGGCTTTGGCATCCACATCACGGGTCCTGACGCCAGCTTTCATGATTTCAAAGGCTTTCTGCTGAGCTTCTTTAACAACTTCATAAATCTTCTTCTGTTTTGGCGAGGGCTTTCCAATCATGAAGGTTCGGGTCAAGTCTGCACGATAATTGTTGTATTTGGCGCCCACATCTAAGACTATGAATTCTCCCTTCCGAATCTTTCGGTCGGTGCAGTCGCCATGTGGAAAAGCCGAGCGTGCTCCTGAAGCCACTATGGTGTCGAAGGCTGTGCCCTCTGAACCCAGTTTTCTCATGGCGTATTCCATTTCAGCCGCAACCTCATACTCTCGGACACCAGATTTTATTGTGTTAAGTGCCGCCTTGACGCCTACGTCTGTTAGCTCTGCAGCTTTTTTAATAGATGTCAGCTCGGTCGGGTCTTTCACCATCCGAAGTTCTTGAACCAGCTTGCTCATAGGTCTCAGTCGCGTCACTTTTAACGCTTTTCGCAACGTTAGGTAGTGCGTTGCATTTAAAGTGTCAAATCCGATGCTCTTTGATCTGAGGTGTTTAATCTGTTCTAAAATCTTTTTGAGGGGGTCTTCCGTTCGTTTCAATAATTCGACTCTGCAGTCTTTTGCCGTTGCCTTCACAGACTCGTAGTTGACTCCATAAACGTAGAGCAGGTTTTCGCCTTCAAGTGGAACCCAGAGTCCAGTCGCGCCAACCGCGTTTGTGAGATACAGCATGTTGGTCTCGTTTACGACTATGTATCCCTCTAAATGATTTTTGTTCAAAGAATCCCTTAAAGCCTGAATTCTACGGGTCAATTTGATTCCAGCCAGTTTAGAACATAGTTAGAACAGTGAAACTATAACCTTTGTGCAGGTAAGGGAAAACTTGTTTCTGGCTAGCCGCCGCTCATAAGTGACATCAGAATAATGTTGTCACCGTTGTTTAGTGGTGTGTCCACCCCTTGGAGTTGCCCCATTAAGACTCCGTTGACGGTCACGACAAACCCCATTTTAACATCTCTTAACCCTGGTTCAAAGACCTCTTTTTGGAAAGGCTTCCCGTATGTTCCGGCTATTTTGCTCAGAAGCTCGGCTAAAGAGGCGTTCTCGTCAAGCTCAAACTCTTCTTCGCTTCTGCTAATGAGGTTCTTAATGAAGCCCAAATATTGAACCTTAACCTTCAATTGATGGAGCCTCTGAGTCACTAAGTATTCTGAGTGAGGTTAAATATTTCTCTTCTCCCATTAGAGTTGGATTAACATTTTTCATAAAAAACTTAAATATTCGTCAATGATTATCTGTTATCTCTTCCATAACAAACAAGAGAGAAAAAATGGAGGAACAAACAAGTGTTAGGTTACGCTGGACGAATATTACACGTGGACCTTACGAGTGGAAAAATTTGGACTGAACCATTAAAGGAAGAGTTAGCCAAGAAATACATAGGCGGCATCGGCTTAGGAATGCGACTGCTGCTAGAGCATTCTAAACCAGATGTCGACCCATTCAGCCCAGAAAACCCATTGATCGTCGCTACCGGGCCCCTCTCGGGCTCAATGGTGCCAACGGGTGGAAACGGACACGCCTTCGTTTCCAAGTCACCACAAACCTTCGCCATGGGCGAGGCTAAATCGCATGGACACTTCGGCACTGCAATGAAACGCGCCGGCTATGACGCCATAATTTTCCACGGAAAGTCCGAGAAACCAGTTTACCTGTGGGTTGACGACGACGCCGTTCAAATCATGGATGCCAAACACCTGTGGGGCAAATCGACTCTGGAGACAGAGGATGCCATCCGAAACGAACTCAAGGACTTCTACATTCGCGTAGCATCAATAGGCCCGGCTGGAGAGAAACTTGTCAGAATCGCCTGCATCATGAACGACAGAAGCCGAGCGGCTGGCAGGTGCGGCCTAGGCGCTGTCATGGGTAGCAAGAACCTGAAAGCCATAGCCATCCGCGGTTCAAAAGATGTCAAAGTGGCCAATCAGGAACGTCTCCTCGAACTCATCAAGATTCAACACGAGCGAATGAAGGGACCAGCGGCGAGAAAGTACCGCACGTTGGGAACCCCTGAAAATGTCCTTGTGCTTCAGAAGTTAGGCGCAATGCCGACTAATAATTTTACGAGGGCAACATTTGACGCCGCAGACAAAATCAGCGGCGAATACTTGAATGAACGTTTCGTAGCGAAAATCATCGGATGCTCGTCCTGTGCTATGCGCTGTGAACACGTTGCGGTTGTGCCTGAAGGACCCTATAAGGGAACAACGACGCGCATTGAGTATGAGCCTTTGTGGGCCATCGGACCCAACTGTGGCGTTGGCAATCTGGATGCCATTCTCAAAGGCATGGACCTGAGCAATTACTACGGCGTGGACGCCATATCCATCGGTGGAATTGTGGGCTTCGCTATGGACCTCTATGAACACGGCATCGTTAGTAAGGAAGAGTTAGGAGGTTTGGAACTCAACTTTGGCAACCACGAAGCCATGATAGAGATGGTGAAGAGAATTAGCCTCAGAGAAGGCTTCGGAGACGTACTCGCAGAAGGAGTCAGGCTGGCGGCTGATAAAATCGGCAAAGACGCGCCAAACTATGCTGTTCACATCAAGGGCGTCGAGATGACTGGCTACGACATTCGAGGACTGAAAACGGCAGCATTGGGCTACGCGGTTTCGTTCCGCGGAGCCGACCACAACCGACACGGAGCCTATGGACCAGATGTAGCCGGTAAAGTTAACCGTTTCAAGGCTGAGAAGGGAAGAGGTAAATTGGTCAGGGAAACCGAAGACCTTTACGCAATCATCGACTCGCTTATCGTTTGCAAGTTTTCCAGAGGTACGTACTTCGAGGGATACAAGGACTTAGCAGCCTTGTACAGCGCGGTTACTGGCATTGAAATGACACCCGAAGAGTTGCAGAAGGCTGGAGAACGTATCAACAATTTAGGTAGACTCTTCAACATCCGTGAAGGCTTGACCCGAAAAGACGACACACTGCCCTGGAAGGTCATGAACGTGCCGATACCAGATGAGGGCGTTGCTAAGGGCAGTTTTGTGAGTCAGGAAGACCTAGACTTGCTCTTAGATGACTATTACGAAGTGAGAGGATGGACTAAAGACGGCGTTCCAACGGTGGAGAAGCTCAACGAAATTGGGATGGAAGACCTAGTCTACATAGTTAAAGAGAAAACTGAAAAACCGAAAAAGAAACCAAAGGAGGAATAAGAATTGGCAGCAGTTCCAAAAGCTGAAAGCGCAAAATGGAAAATGGTTTCCTGCGACCCAGACAAGTGCACAGGCTGCACCGTGTGCGAATACATATGTTCTCTGACCAAAGACAACGCCTTTAGCGCCCAGAAGTCCCGGATACGCACCATGCGGTTGCACCCGCTCATCAACATCTCCATCGCTTGCAGGCTCTGCAACCCAGCGCCATGTGTCACTGCGTGTCCAAGAGACGCTTTGACACAATCGGAGCAAACGGGTGTCATAATGATTGACGATGACAAGTGCGACGGCTGCAGCTGGTGCATCGAGGCGTGCGACTATGGCGCAATAACGTTGCATCCGGAGCTTAAAAAAGTGAGAATCTGCGATCTCTGCGAAAACGAGAAGGATGGACCCAGATGCGTCAAGTGGTGCCCCGAAGAAGCCTTGGACTTTACGACGAAAGAACTCTTGGCGCAGAAGGCTCGAATAGCAGTGACAAAGAAACTGTTCAAGGAATCGATGGAAGCAGCCGGCATCAAAGTTTAGTTGTTTGATGCCCTTTTTCCTTTTTTGGCGGTTTCAAAACCTAAATTGCTAATTTTTCCTCTCGACTTTTTTCCATCTCTCAGTCCATTTTCGCTTCGTTTTCTTGAAGAGCCAAGGATACTGCTCCATATCTTCATAGATGGGTCTCGGTATGCGAAGTGCAGTATAGATGTCTGGTTGCCCCGTTGGAGGCACAACTGGGTACCTGGGCTTCACCTTGTAGGTCACACGATACAGCAGATAGATCGATCCAAAAAAGCCCATCAGAATCAGAATTAACATCCAAATCTCGTCAAGCAATATTGTGATAGCTAGCGGTATCCCGTACGCAAGGACAATAATTACGGATCCAATCCGAAATCTGGTGCTCTTTCTCAATTTTCTCCATCTGAAAGATAAATGAACTGACTTTTACGGTTTATCCTGTCTGTTTTCTGGGTAGGCAGAGTCTCTGTGAGGTTGTACAGGTTTTAGAACGCCCTGTTCGAGTGTGTAGAAATAAGCTTGGCAAGCGTTATCGCCAACCAAGGCACCGAGCAACTCAACTGAGAAGCCCACCAACCCACCAACTCATACCCTCAACCCATAATGACGCGTGACTGGGGCTTGTGATTGAACGATGGCATGCGTACTTTGAGGCTAGTTTACGTTCATGAATGGCATACGCGCCGCATCAACGCAAGCATTACAGAAATCTTTTTACCGCTTCCATATATCTTAGGCTACGGTGAAAACTTATGCAAATATCTGAAAAGAAAGATGAGACGATCAAAATAACTTATGAACCCTTTAAGGAAGTTGTGATCAAAGAGTATACACGCTTCGAAAATATTGAAGACCTGATTTACATCTTCGCACAACTGAGAGCTGCTGGAGCCCCGGCTGTCCTGAACTGGGCTAGCGGGTTGGTTTTTGTTTATACCCCTCAACCTCCAGAGACTGATCAGCTGATAGAGGAGTTTCTAAAGGGCAAGATTTACTGGGTGAATGTGAGCTTTGCTGAAATGCTTCAATACAAACCACTGTTGGAAACTAAAGAGAGAATTCAGGTGCCTGTAATCAACGCGAGCTCCAACGTCATATTGAGGCAAGTTACGGAATGGCTTAAACAACAAAAGTAGACACATGAATCACAAAAATCTACGCTTTCAAGACTTCTATGATTCTTGATGGGTCTACCCTTAACTCTTTCAAGGCTAATTCTTCTGGGCTGATGCCCATAGCCAAGCCTAAAAGTTGAGTGTAATGCAACACGGGCAAATTGAAGCTTTCATGGAAGGCGCGTTCAATTCTTGCCTGTTGCATGTCAAACATTAGGTGGCATGATGGACAAACGGTTATCATGGCTTGGGCTCCCGCCTCCTTGATATGATGAAGCTTTTCCCTAGCTAGACTCAAAGAAACCTTCTCGTCTATGGCAACGACCGTGTAACCGCAGCACTCTGCTTCATCAGCGTAGTCTAGACATCTGGCGCCTGTTAACTCTACAAGTTCCTTTAAGGCATGTGGGTCTTCAGCGTCGTCGAAGCCAGAGTATTTACTAGGTCGCAGAAGGTGGCAGCCGCAGTGTTCAGCCACTTCGAGTCCAGTTAAGGGCTTTTGAACAGTGTCCTTGATCTTCTCCAAGCCAACGTCTTCCTTGAGCATCTGAACCAAGTGTTTAACTTCGATCGTGCCCTTGAACTCCATGCCTACTCCCTTCAGGTAGCCGTTGATCGTTTCTCTCAGTTTCTTGTCTTCCTTGAGCATCTTGTTGGTTTTGCGCAGGGTCGTGGCGCATCCAGTGCAGAGGGTAACAATGTTTATGTTCTTTTGTTCCGCCAAGCAGAGGTTTCGAGCAGCCAACGCCAGCATCATCTCGTGATTCGCTGGGTCAACGGGCAGGCCGCAGCAGTTGAAGTCTGGCATTTCAACTAGTTCGACGCCGAGTTTTGAAAACACCTTTCGGGCTGAGATTTCGTAGCTGGAGACTCTGTAGGGGATGGTGCATCCCAAGAAGATGAGATATTTTAGGTCAGTCATTGTTGCGCCCTTCACTTCTTGAGCAGTTTATTCCCACCAGTAAGCTCGATCAGCTTTGAAACGTCTGCCAAATTGGCTTTGGGTAAGGGGGGCAGCCCCGCCTCTTCTCGTTTCTTGTGCCGCAACTCAGGTATGCGATAGGCATACCCCGACTCGTTGATGCTTGAGGCTAGTTCGTTGTAAATACCAGGAACAATTCCATTTTTAACGGCAAGGTTTCTTAAAACACGAAGGACGCTTGCAACTTCCACGTTTTGGGGACAACGGTCAGTGCATGTGAAACAGGCGGTGCAGAGCCAGAGGGTGTTGCTCGAAAGCGTCTTTTCTCTTAATCCTAACTGTGCCATCCGCAAAACCGTTCTGGGACGATAAGAACTGCTGAACCTAGCGGTTGGACAGCTCGAAGTGCAGGTTCCGCACTGGAAACACGTCTTAAGGCTTTCGCCGTCGTGCTCCTTCATAACCTCATGCTTGAACAACGGATCCACCCTCGCGGGTTCAACATTCTTTGGAGACTCAGCCGTCTTTTCTGTCATCGCTGTTTTCCCTTCGATAGAACATGTCAATGCAGCAAAGTCGATAATAAATCTTGTTTGTCTAAGAAAAATCAAACTGAGTAGAGTGTTCTCTATTCGGTCATCAAGAAGCTAAAAGAGAGAGTGTTCCAATGGTAAAGCTATTCCCTTTTTTGCGATGAATGTGCGAGCACGTCATGGGTTATTTCTAAGTATATATCGTGAACCACATTGATGATTTCCATGAAAATTCTCTCGGCTTCTCTCTGAGTGAATGACTTATCAGGGTGTTGCGCTAAATTCCTTTTCTCGCTTCTGAGATAATCGATGTAATTTAACAATTTCATATTAGCATTTGGAAGGCTTCGCAATTCTCCGGTAATAACTCCAAGCGCCTTCTTTCCGCATTTTTGTTCTTTTTTGAAATTGTAGTACTCCCTCGCCACAGCTTCCATTCCTCTTAGAGCAACCATAGCTGCGGGTGTAGAAGCTTCAATGAGCAGACATTTTGCTGCGTCGGAAAAATCGCTCTTCGCAATTGATGGTAATTCTTCCCAAATCTTCTTGTCGAAGATGGAACTTGGTAGTCCGCGCGATGTGGTTAACAACACTTTCTGGTTAAAGACTCCCTTTCTGGTAAACTCCACAATGGGGCGGGCAATAAGTTCTCGGCATATCATCTGTTCCAATCTATCTGCTTCTTCGCTTAGCTCTTTTGCGTCTGCTTCTTTAAGTTCCTCTCCTGCTTTATACTCCGTCTCAAACTTCTTAATCCATCGATGGATCGCATTTTGCAACTCGCTATTAATCTCATCTTCGATAAAGGTTATTCTGATTCGACGTAGAATATTAAGCAATTTAACATCCTTTGTCTCTTTTCGTTCTTTTACAATCGGTTTAATCTCTTGGACGTTTTTGATATACTCAATGTCACCTCCAAGAAAGAAAGCCCCATAAAGGTCCAATTCAGATTACTCCCTTTTTGACCTGAAGTCTAATAATAACTGGTAGAATTTAGTATTATGGATTCCCCTTCATGTTCTTTATGTTTTGGTGCGTTACATCTTTGCAGAAATTCATTTGCTTGAAAGCCTTCCCACGCGCATCTCGGTAATCCTCTGCAATTTCAGCGAGTGCTCGAAGTAGCATAATCAACTGCATGGAATTCTCTTCTTTGTTATAGTTGTTATTCTTCATGTAAAATAGCATGTCTGCAAGCATGTGATCAGACATTTTGGAAAAACCTGGCAAATTTCTAATCAATAAATCCTATTCCGTTTCATCCACTAGTGGATATGGAGATGTGGCGACACATTTTCTCTTTGGTAGTGTCGATAGTTTTCAACCGCGCATGCCTTTTTTGTAGAGATTCACAAAAGGAAACACAATGATAATTCTTCTTTCATTGGGCACAAATAGCAGGCATAAAAAGAAAGAAGAAAAAGAGTGTGAGATAGCTTAACTGTTGATGAAGTCTATCTTTTTATTGTTTTTAGTGGGTTTTTGTTGTGGTCGTAGATAGTGACTTCCAGAGGCATTTGTCCTACTGCGAAGTGGGTGGCGCAGCCGAAGCAGGGGTCGTAGGCTCTGAAAGCCATCTCAACCATGTTCAATAAGCCGTCGTTGACCACTCCGCCCTTTATCAAGCCTTTAGCCGCGTCCCTTATCGACATGCATATGGCTGGAGCATTATTAACCGTAGCAACTATCAAGTTGACCTTCTTAGCCAAACCTTCCTCATCAAGCACGTAATGATGAATTAACGTTCCACGTGGAGCCTCAACTATGCCCACACCTTCATCGGGTAGTCCAGGCTTGTTGCGAATGTCCGTGCTTGTTACCTCCCAGTCACGGCTCAGCTCCAGCGTTCTCTCAGCCGCGTATAGGAGTTCTATCAATCGAGCCCAATGGAAAGCAAGGGTTGAATGAACGGGTTTTCCACCCAAGGTCTCATACATTCTTTTGTATTCTTCTTGTGCCAACGGAGTAGCCATTCCCTCAGAAGCGTTCAATCGTCCTAATGGTCCAACCCTGTAGATGCCGCTGTCGGAGCCGTCAACCAAGCCCTTCCACCCAACTTTTTTGAGGTAGGGCAGTTTGACATACGTCCACTCTTCCACATGTTCTTCAACGTTTTTCAAGTAGTCCGTAGGTGCAAACTTTGCGAATTCCTTGCCCTCTGGGTCAACAACACGAATCTTACCATCGTAAAAGTTGACCTTGTTGTTCTCGTCAACCTGACCCATATAGTAAGTATGATGCTTGTAGGCATCATTGAGGACAAGGTCCACATACTTCTTGTTCTTCAAAACGATGTCATCAAAAACCTTCAAACTGAACTTGGCAAACTCAACGCATGATTCAGCCATCTTATTAATCTGTTGGCGCTCCTCTTCCGATATGGCCTTTGACATGCCGCCTGGCAACCCACAAACAGGGTGAGTGGCCTTACCACCAATCATGGCCGTAATCTTTTGTCCATAAGCCCTATGCTTAATCACCTCTTTGGCTATGTCCAAACCCACCCTGTTTATCACGCCCAAAATGTTACGTTCAGCCGCAGGCGCGTCTGGACCCACAACGAAATCTGGTGCACCAAGGAAGTAGAAATGCAACGTGTGGTCATAGACGTAGTAACCACTGTACATCAGTTCTCTCAGCTTCTTAGCCGCTGAAGGCGGATCCACATGGAAGGCTGCGTCCAAAGCTTTCGTTGAAGCCATGTGATGGGCTACAGGGCAGACGCCGCAGATTCGAGGCGTTATCTGAGGCAGATCCTCTCCCTTTCTTCCTACGCAGAAACGTTCAAAGCCTCTCAACTCCGGAACCTGTAGGAAGGCGTTTGCGACGTTTCCGTCTTCATTCAGGAATATCTGAATTCTTCCGTGACCCTCAAGCCTCGTGATGGGGTCTATGGTAATCTCCTTCATTTTTTCGCTCTCCTGCGCAAAATCGAACTTGGCAACGAATACCTGTAGAACGTTCCCAACGGATCCTTAACCTGATCAATGAGTTTTGACGGATTAAACTCCTTTTCCTTCTCCTCCTCAACCCCCAAGATTGAAGCCAGAGCGCTCATCATAGCAGCTCCCTGCTCAGTCGCCTTTGGGCAGGGTCCACCACACCCAGTGCATGGCATGTTGGCACCGATGCATTGGGCTTCGCAACCGCCTCGGGTGGCGGGCCCCAAACAGATTATTCCCTGTTCCAACAGGCATTTTTCAGGCTCAGGTACAATCTCATAGACGCGGTATATCCTGTGGATTTTCTTCTCCTCCTTCTTTCTCGGACATTCGTCGCAGACTGATTTTTCTGGACCCAAAACCGAACCTTTCGGAGGAAGCGCACCTTTAGCTATGGCTTCCACTGCTCCTGCAATCCTTTTAGGTGTGGGTGGGCAGCCAGGTAGGTAATAGTCCACATCTACAACTTGGTCCAGTGTCCTAACGGTGTCGTAGAACTCTGGTAGCCTCAGTTCTCCCTCTGGGACCTTAAATTTAGTTTGTGGAACTACCCCTTTTGGATTGGCTGTCGAAGGACTGTTCAGATACACTGTGGCAAAAATCTCTTTTCTGTCAGCAACGTTCGCCAATCCTGGAATGCCACCTTGATGTGCGCATGAACCGAATGCCACTAAGACCTTCGCCTTCTGACGCAACAGTTTCGCTAAGTACTCCTGTTCCTCGTTTCTAACGGCGCCGTTGAAGAAGCAGACGTCTATGCTCTTGTCTGGCATAGCTTCAACATCTTTATACTTGACATCCATTGCTACTGGCCAGAATACGATGTCAGCGAGGGCGACAACGTCTAATATCTTCTCATCCGTGTCCAAAACCGCTACTTCACAGCCGCCGCAACTCGCCGCCCAGTAGAAGGCGAATTTCAGTTTTTGTGCGCTCATATTAGACTAGCCACCTTGGAAGCATCAACTCTCAGTTCTTTAAGGGCCAACTCTTCTGGGCTGAAGCCCATGGCTAAGCCAAGCAACTGAGGATAGTGTAAAACTGGCATGCCATACGTTTCGTTGAACATCCTTTCAATTCTGGACTGGTTGGTGTCAAACATCATGTGACAGAAAGGACAAACGGTTATGACAGCTTGAGCGTTAACCGCCTTCATGTGAGAGAGCTTGTCCCTTGCCAGAGAAAGCGGAATCTTGTCGTTCACGCCGATTACAGGCGCCCCGCAACATTCGGTCTCGTCCAAATAATCGAGACATTTGGCACCAGTTACCTCTATGAGGCTCTTGAGAATCTTGGGGTTTTCTGGGTCGTCGAAGCCTATGTGCTTCTGTGGACGAACAACGTGGCATCCATTGTGCTCTGCAACACTGAGGTTGGTCAACGGTTTCTTAATGGTCTCTTTGATCTTTTCGAGTCCAACATCCTCGGCGAGAACCTGCATCAGATGCTTGACTTCGATATTTCCCTTGAACTCGAATCCTGCCTCTTTCAGGTAGCCGTTGACTTTTTCCCTTTCGTGTTTGTCTTCTCTTAGCATCTTGTTCACCTTTCGCAGTGTTCCGGCGCATCCTGGACAAAGGGTCATGATGTTAAGTCCTCGTTTTTCCGCTATACAAAGGTTTCGCGCTGCAAGAGTAAGCATGATATCATGGTTCGCCGGGTCTAGAGGGAGCCCACAGCAGTTGTAGTCGGGCATCTCAACCAATTCTATGCCTAGTTTTTCGGCGACCTTTCTGGCTGAGATTTCGTAACTGAGCACTCTGTAGGGGATGGCGCATCCGAGAAACAGCAGATACTTAAGCTCGGGCATTAGAGTTTCCTCCTTTTTCCGTCAATTTTGAAAAGCCGGTGCGAATGAACAGTTTCGAAACGCTTTCCAAGTTAGCCTTTGGCAATGGAGGCAATCCGACTTCTTGTCGTCTTTTCAGCCTAAGTTCAGGAATCTTGTAGGCGAGGCCTGTTTCCTGAATGGCTCCTGCTAGTTCTTTGAAAACAGGTGGCATGTATCCTTCAGTTACGGCTATGTTTCTGAGGGCTCGAATAACGCTGGATATTTCTACATCCTGGGGACAGTGGTCGACGCATGTGTAGCAGGCTGCGCAAAGCCAGAGTTGATCGCTTGAGAGAACTTTATCTTTTAGTCCCAACTGTGCCATTCGTAGGATTTGTCTAGGTCTGTATGAGTCGCTGAATCTGGCGATGGGACAGTCGGCTGTGCAGGTGCCGCACTGGAAGCACATCATGAGGCGTTCTCCGCCTGGAATCTTTTTGACTTCGTTTTTGAATCGCATGTCGATGTCAGTGATCTTCAGCGTTGCTTTCGTCTCGATTTCTTTCTTTTCACTCATTGCTTTTGCCTCCGTTCTTGAACGGATTTGGTCCGAGTTTTCTTACCTCCTCAACCATTTCCCTGATGACTGTGGCGAACCTATCGCCTTCAGAGGCGGAAACCCATTCTAGTCTAAGTCTTTCAGGCTCAATGCCGAACTGCTCTAAGACCCTCTTCAAGAGAAAGATTCTTCTCTGAGCCTTGAAGTTACCTGAAAGATAGTGGCAGTCTGCCGGCAGATGACAACCTGCGACGAGCACTCCGTCAGCTCCGTCCTTAAAGGCTTCGAGAACAAACGTAGGGTCTATTCGTCCACTACACATGACTCGTATTATTCTCACGTTGGGTGGATACTGCATTCTGCTTACGCCGGCTAAGTCAGCGCCTGCGTAAGCGCACCAGTTGCATAGAAACCCTATGATTCTTGGTTCAAACTTGGTTTCAGTCATGTTTCACTTCCTCCGTTAATGCAGCCTTAACCTGCGCCAGAATCTGCTCGTTTGTGAAGTGTCCCATGGTGATTGCCTTTGTTGGACATGATGAACCGCACACTCCGCAACCCTTGCACAAAGCTTCAAGAACCTTTGCAACTGGTTTTTCACTGTTTTCTTCCATTTCGATGGCGTTGTAGGCGCACAAGGACATGCAGATTTTGCATCCGCCGCAGAGTTCTTTATCAACGCTGGCTATACTTCCCTCCATTTCTAGAGCAGTTTTCGACAGCACCGTTGCTGCTCTGGCTGCAGCGGCACACGCTTGAGATATGCTCTCGTCAATGAACTTGGGCGAATGTGCCATGCCGCATAGGAACACGCCGTCGGTTGCAAAATCCACTGGACGGAGTTTCATGTGGGCTTCTAGGAAGAACTTGTCTTTGGTCAAGGGCACCTTTAGCATTCCAGCCAAGCGTTCGTTGTCGGGGTTTGGAATCGTGGCCACACTCAAAACTAGGAGGTCGGGTTCGATTGGGACGAAGGTCTTTAGAACGGGTTCCCATGCTATGACTTGGAGTTTACCATTTTCCTTAATGACATCGGGCTTTTTTTCGTCGTCATAACGTATGAATATGACCCCCTGGTCGGCTGCTTCACGGTAATAATCTTCCCTAAATCCAAAGGTTCGCATGTCCTTATACAAGACATAGACATCGGTTTCTGGGCTCAACTCCTTAATCTTCAGAGCGTTCTTAACAGCCTGGCCGCAGCATATGCGAGAACAGTTGGGTCGTTCATGGTTTCTTGAACCGACGCACTGTATCATGACAACCATTTTCGCGTTGAAATCACCCTTGGCGAGTTTCTCCTCCAACTCGTGTTGGGTGAGGACTCTCTCGTCGGTTCCGTAGAGATACTCAGTTGGTTTGTACTCAAGCGCGCCCGTTGCGACTATGACGATGCCGTGTTCAATCTCCTTCTTTTCACCATTATTGTTCAGTGTTGTCTTGAAATTTCCAATGTATCCCTTGATATCGCCTAGTTCAGAGTTTAAGTGAACGTGAATCTTCGGGTTTTCCATCACTTCTTTGACGATTGATTGAAGTTGTTTCTGCGGGTCCTGAGACCCAAGCAGATAATGAATCTTACGGGCGTACCCACCGAGTTCTTTGTCTCTCTCCACAAGGTGAACCTCGAAACCCTGCTTCGCCAACTCCAACGAAGCAACCATTCCTGAAAGACCACCGCCTACGACTAGCCCTGTTGGAACGACATTAATCATGGGCTTTGGCAGAGTTTTCAACAAACGGGCCTTGGCCACTACAGACCTCACCAAGTCCTTCGCCTTCTCAGTGGCCTCTTTAGGCTCGTGCATGTGAACCCATGAGCACTGATCCCTGATGTTTGCCATTTCAAAGAGGTAGATGTTTAATCCAGCCTCTCTAACGGTCTCTCTGAAAAGCGGCTCATGCGTTCTAGGCGTGCATGAGGCCACGACCACCCGGTTAAGGTTGTGCTCCTTTATTCTCTCACGAATGCCCTTCTGTGTGTCTTGAGAACACGTGTAGAGGTTGTGTTCAGCATAAACGACATTAGGCAACTTCTTAACGTATTCCACAACCTCTGGAACGTTGACAACACCCCCAATGTTGATGCCGCAGTGACATACGAAAACTCCGACGCGAGGCTCTTCCTTGGACACGTCCTTCTCAGGCGGATACTCTTTCACAACTGTGAGTTTGCCTCTCTCAGAGGCCATGATACTTCCTGCTTTTGCGGCTGCTCCACTCGCTTGAGCCACACTCTCTGGAATGTCTTTCGGAGAGGCAAATGCGCCGCAGACGTATATTCCAGGACGAGACGATTCAATGGGTGAAAAGGTGTCTGTGGCGCAGAATTTGTACTTGTTCAATTTTATGCCCAGAATTTTAGCCAATTCTTCAGTGCGTTTTGGCGGCCTCATTCCAACCGACAGAACTACGAGGTCGAATTCCTCGTCTTTGGGCGTTTCTTCTTCCACGTGTCGCACTATAAGATTCTGAGTCTCAGGTATCTCGTGCACACTTGAGACTCTCGATCTAACAAATCTGACTTTGTACTCTTCCGAAGCCCGATTGTAGTATGCGTCGAATTCTTTTCCGAAGGCGCGCATGTCCATAAAGAAAATGGTGCAATGAACTCCTGGAGTGTGTTCCATGGCTATAACCGATTCTTTTATGGCGTACATGCAGCAGGCGGATGAGCAGTAGTTGTTTCCAACCAAGGCGTCACGAGAGCCCACACACTGTACAAAAGCTATCCTCCACGGAATTGTTCCATCAGAGGGGCGCAGGATTTTTCCGCCGTAAGGTCCAGATGCGCTCAAAGTCCGTTCAAACTCAATGCTGGAAACAACGTTTGGGTATCGACCATAACCATACATGCTCTTTAAGCGAGGGTCAAACTCCTCAAAACCAGGAGCAAGAATTATGGCTCCAACCTCAAGGTTTAGGATGTCAGGTTTCTGGTTGAAGTCTACGGCTCCGGCTTTACACACGTTCATGCAGAGTTCGCACTTTAAACAGTTTTCTTCGTCAATTGCGTACTTTAGGGGGACAGCCTGAGGAAAAGGAACATATATTGCCTTTCGAGTGCCCAATCTTTCGTCGAATTCATTGGGCACCTCCACCGGGCAATGCTGGGCGCAGACGCCACAACCATTGCATTTGTCCTCGTTCACGTATCTAGGTCTCTTTGTTATTTTGACTCGGAAATCTCCAGCATGACCCTCGACTCCTTCTAGTTTTGCGTTAGTTATCAGCTGGATGTTTGGGTGTCGTCCAGCGCCAACAAGTTTCGGTGCTAAAATGCACATTGAGCAATCATTGGTAGGAAACGTCTTGTCCAATTGCGCCATTGTCCCGCCGATGCTGGGCGATTCATCGAGCAAGTAGACTTTGAACCCAGCGTCCGCCAAATCAAGCGACGCCTGTATCCCGGCTATTCCACCGCCCACGACGAGTGTTGCTCCCACCTTGCGGCTCAATTCTTCACCCTCCTTTCAAAGGCTGACGAGTTTACCTTGACTGGAGCTGATAAAGCATTGCAACAGCTTTTTTGACTGTTTTTTTCTCGCCGCGCACGACGAAATGCAGACTGTTCTCGGGCTTCACCACTACACCGAGCAGCTTCGATATTTCTTCCACTCTTTCCTTTGGAACGGGCTTCGACAATGTCACTCTCGTCCATCCAACGCTGTTGTTTCTAGGTAAACCCGGGACAAATCTCGGTCCAACAGCTGGGATTTCTTGAAGCTCGCCTCGTTCAGCCTTGTCGATTTCGTTTATCCAGTCTTTGGCGTAGTCGTCGCAGACACAGATGGCGTTTGCAATGAGGTCTCTCTTGACCTTTTCAAGGCTAAACTGCAGATCAGGCAGCCGCTCGTTTGCCAATTCTATGTCGCATTCTGGACATATATGAGAACGAACAAAATTTATCAAGGTTCTACAGTTTCGTAATTGACGCGCATATTCAGCGTCTACCTTGACATCTTTTCGAACAAGGTCGCCGAACAGTCTGACCAAAACCCACCAGATTTGTTCTGACCGTTGAAGCTGGACGTTTATGTAGCCTCTAGTGCCCTCTGTTATCTGAGGAGGTACCATGGAAACTGGAGATACTGGCAAACCAGGCGTTGAAGGAGCCTCTGCAAGTAGTTCTGGAACCGCTTCGCCTTTGCGAGCCATCTCTTCTAAACGTAGTCTAATTGCTTCAGCGACAAACTCTGAGATGCTTCTGTAACGTCCTGTCCTTTTCAATAGTTTTCTTATTTCCTCTATGAGTTCTTCTCTGATGCTTATTGTTGCCCATTCTGGCATCTGAATTCCTCTTTTGGGATTTCTCTTATGTTAGATGTAATTTAAACATAACTTATATATACTTCGCTCATAGTTAACATACATCTATTTACAAGTAAATAGCAGGGTTGATATGGAAAGCCGAAAGGTCCAGCGTGTCGGTTACTCTACGTTTAGCGTATCCTTGCCCAAGGAGTGGGTAAAAGACTATGGCCTGAAGCAGGGTGACCTCGTCACGATTCTTCCAGAAAAAGATGGCTCATTGAAGTTAATCCCAAGCAGCATGGTAGAACACAAAACGCAGACGGAAGAATACGTCATAAACTCAGACCTTTGCAATGAACCTGGAATGTTGGAGAGGCTCATTGTGGGACACTATACTCTTGGACGCGACGCGTTCAGAGTGATTTCTTCCACGCGAATCAGCGGAGAACATATAGAGGAAGTGCGCAAAATCGCGCATAGGCTCATGGGATTGGGTATAGTCCAAGAAACACCCGAACGAATCGACCTTCAATGTTCCATAGACCCAACTAAGTTCAAGATAGACATGCTCATGCGCAGACTATCAGTGATTGCCTCAACCATGAATACGGAAGCTATGCAAGCACTTACAGACTCTAATCAAGAATTAGCCGAGGACGCAATTCGTCGTGAAGACGAGGCTGACATGATGTATTGGCTTGCCATGCGACTTCTCCTTTCAGCCCAACGTGACCGCACTATAATGGACAAGATAGGCTTGGAGGAGCCCTCGCAAATCCTGTATTATGGGCTAATCACAGTTTATCTTGAATTGATCGCGGACCACTCAGAAGACATTGCAAGGATGGCAATCGAATTCCAGACTCATGGGGAAGAGAAGATCAGCAAACACACGATGAACAGAATAATCAACATTGGCGAGTTGACTCACAACGCGTTCCTGAAGGCTATGGACTGCGTTTTCACAGGAGACATCCAAGTCGCCAACAATGTTTTAGAGGTAATCAAGGTGATTAGAAACGAGCATGAAAGACTCATGAAAGAGCTTCCAGAACTCCCAATTCTGAGGACCGTTCTCTTGGAACTAGCTAGAATAGCGACGGACGGTGCAGGCATAGCTGTCATAGCCATAAACAGAGCCCTCGAAAAACCAAGCAAAATATGTTCAGTAGAGATTTGGGAGGCATGACCCACGAAGATTATGGTTGTCTTACATTGGGAAAACGTGCTGTGCAGGAGAATTGAATTTGAGGAAGGTAGTTTCAGAAATGTGTCAAGGAAGAATCTTGGATTTTCCTTTTGCGCCAAATTTGAAGCATGAAAGCTAAAAATATATTAGGCTGTTTGAACATGTGCTTCTGTTCTACGATATAGAAAAGATTAGGAGAGAGTCGCTTTGAGCGAGCTTGACCTAGGTTTTATGGGAGAAGTAGCGAACACTCCAAGGGGCAGAGGCATCCTTCTGTGCATTCAGTGCGGAAGATGTTCCAGCGGCTGTCCAGTTGCTAGACTAACCAGCGAACACAACCCAAGACGTCTTATGGAAATGATCATATTAGGTTTCAAGAAGGAAATCCTTCCAACTCAACTGCCATGGTACTGCCTGTCCTGTTTCACGTGCTTAGACCGATGTCCTCAAGGGGGTGATGTCGGCGAAGTAACGTTTGCCATCAGAAACCTCGCTGTGAGGCAAGGCAACATGCCAGCCGGGGTTGCTGCTCAAGCCAAAAGCCTCTATGAAACAACACGCGTCATAAATCCGGTGCGATCAGCTCTTGACAGGAGGGAAAGCCTCGGTTTGGGCAAAATCACCCCAGACGGATTGGAAGAGGTTCAAAAGATACTGAAGAGAACAGGAATGGAGAAGATAATCCAGTCTAAGTAACCATGGTGAAAAATATGAAGTATGCGTTTTATTTGGGCTGTCTTATACCCGCCAGAGAGCTCAGCTACGAGGTCTCTGTTAGGAAGGTTCTGCCTGAATTAGGCGTAGAATTAGTTGACATGAAGGGAGCAAACTGCTGCGCACCCTTCAGCATCCAATCAGTTGACCACGCAAGTTGGATGGCACTAGCAGCTCGCAACCTCTGCTTAGCTGAAGAGATGGGTCTGGATATCATGACTCTTTGCAATGATTGTTACGAATCATTGTTAATGGTTAATACCCTTTTGAAGAGAAACCCCGAACTCAGAAATCAGGTTAACCAAATACTTTCGGATGTGGGCAGAGAGTTCAAGGGAAAGGTTGACGTCAAAAACCTCGTTGACGTGCTTTACGGAGACGTAGGAGTAAGCAAAGTCAAAGACGCAATCAAGGAACCTATCAATGGGTTGAGGGTTGGGACGCAACCGGGATGCCACTTGACCAAGCCCAAACGTATTCACTTCGAGCTCTTGAGGGGTTTCAACGAGTTAGACGCACTTGCTCAAGCCACTGGTGTTGAATCTGTTCCTTATGAACGCAAAGAGATGTGTTGTGGAGGCCCCCTAAGAGATATAAACGATGACCTAGCCCGACATGTGTCGAGACAGAAGCTCAAAGCCTTGAAAGACGCTGAGGTGCAAGGTGTCGTTACGGTTTGTCCCTTCTGCTTTTTGCAACTCGATTTGGGTCAGTTGGAGATTAAAAGGCATTTCAACGAGGAA
>Ga0315310_10000885_pt1 | contig 18892 bp, 15 predicted proteins | sample TDP5_MG_FD_203630 | JGI IMG/M metagenome (GOLD analysis project Ga0315310, IMG submission 203630) | Freshwater sediment microbial communities from Lake Towuti, South Sulawesi, Indonesia - TDP5 | ecosystem: Environmental > Aquatic > Freshwater > Lake > Sediment | place: Indonesia: South Sulawesi... | reverse complement strand
AACCCTTTTCCTCTTTTGGGAACCAATTGTAGGCTAGTTCTATGGGTAGAATCGCTCTCCAATTGAAGATAAGCTTTTAGTGAAATGCTGTGGGTTCTTCTCCACCAACATATCCGATTTACAGGACCATCTAACTTGATTGCCAAATCACTCTGGATTTCACTTTTTAGAAGATTATCATCAACTCCATAGACGGTAATCCCTTCAAGCACTCCTCTTTTAATTAAAATATCAATTAGATCGAATTCCTTAATGTTATTTGAATTTATTTGTGGACTCTCCCATTTAGTCATTTGTAGGATGAACTCACCTAAAGTGACATCCTTAGCTTTTTTCGCCTTCAATTTCTTTTGGATCTGATCTAAAACGATCAATGGATGATTTTCATTGGTTGAAATTTCTAATCCGCCTTGGGTTTTGAAAGTTATTATTTGCGATTCCGTCGGATTGTAAAACAATCCTGTAACGGGCTGGTAGTTTATTTTTTGGGTTATGGGATCTATTGATAAAACTTCGATCTTTTTGCAAGGCTCAATCCATAAGGGGCTCTGAACTCCTGAAGATTCTTTTTCTACCCCTCTAATTTCATCGGAAACTAGTTTTCCAATGGGAATAAGGGAGGTTTCACCATCAATACGAACAATCAAAGGTTCAGAATAGGGGAGGCACTGAGAATGCACTTCATCAGGCATCCAGTCCGCCATCATGTTCAGATAATAGGGTAGCCCGAATTTTGCGGTTTCCTTGGCGACTAATAGATATTCCTCCTCATACTTCGTGACCCACTCTTTCTTTATCTTGATTTCATGCTTGGGGAAATTGAAAAGCTTGCCAGTTCCATCACCTTTACAATAGACATCGCAAAGGGCCCGAAAAAATAAATTGCACTCGTCATGATAATCGCCGTACACTCCGTCAAATTGCCCGCCGAAACTGACTGCGGGGACGTCTTGTAGACTATCAGGAATTGTGGGAAGACAGGAAATGGAGGTGAAGGGAACTTGTGCGCCGCGTGCGGCATAGATTTGATTGGTTTCAAAAAGGAAACATTGTGCAAGCTGCATTGCATCCTCATAAGAAGCACCTTTTAGATATGGTGCCATAAAAACCGTGAAGTTATCATAACCTTGACCACCTGAGAACTCACCTTGTACGATTCCCAACCATTTTGCAGCATGGAGAATTGCTACCATGGCATGATTGGCAGGCTTTGAAACAGCGGAGTGCCGCCAGCCACAGGGAGGCAGTCCATATTGCAAAATCATGCGGAGATCCCACTCCTGGCAAAAGGGACGAAGGTCGAAGTAGCGGAGCATATGTACATGAATATCACCTTTGAGGTGCGCCTTAGATTGTTCCTCAGTTAGTAAGCGCAGTAAAGCATATTCAGACGCAATGCGATCTGCTGCCCAGCTGTGAATCGATTCTGGGTTATCATATTGGTTCGCATTTTCTTTGATGCCTTCCGTGAGCAGTTCTTCATAATCCATTAGCGGCATTCCAATCCGGGTATAACGCCTTCTGGCCTCCAAGAGCCCCATTTCGGCCAGAACCGAACAGCACATCTCGCGGATGGCGGGTCCTGAGAGCCATTGAACACTCGATTGGAGGATTCGCTTCAAGACTGTTATGGTGACCTTTTCTGCGGTATCCTGATTAATCCCTGTCTCACGCATTAATGAATCAATAATCTTCCCGCTATCGAATTTTTCAACATCCATGCGCGAAGTTCGCACTTCTGGAAGTATTTCATTCATAAGTCGAGTATTATCGCTTGTGACCATTTTTTACACCACATATTTAATTTTTAAAGATGATAAATTCTTATTCTTTGTATTTTTTCTCGAAATATTACATTTAATAACTAAAATTTCCTTCCACTTTGGTAACTTTCATTACTCCTTAATAATTTATATAATTTTTTTGATACTTTTATCTAAATTTTTAGAGCAATTTCGATTGGAAATTTTGAATTTGTTTCAGAATTATAATATAATATTTGACATTTTGATGTCAATTTTTGAAATATCATTATTTGAATTTTAAAGAAGAATTGTAATGTACGGATAATAGATCAGTCCCAACTTTATTGATTAACCTATAATAATAAAAAAAATCTATAAAAACCTAACGAAAATTAGCTAAAGGCTCAAAAACCTATTATAATAAAGAAATTTACTTAGGAAAATTTTTATACGAAAGAGATTTTAATAAAATTCATCTAATTTTTATGGATTTTTGTTTTGCAAGTGCATCGGCTAATTATAAAGTGGGAGTTGCATGCAAAAAATGTATAATATTCAAATATTATAGCTTTTTAAATTACCAGAAGGGTTTAGAACATTCATCATTCAGGTGAGATAATGGCAGGAATTCATAACATATTCATTTTAAAGGACGGAATCCCAATTTTTCATGTGAATCCTATCGATAAATTGATACGAATTGGTCAGAAATTAGAGTTATGCAGTAAAATTTTGGATTCAGCATTAATTTCTGGGTTTTTGAGTGCAATTGCAAGTTTTGCGGGTGAAATAGGAGTAGGAGCATCCAGAAAATATGAAACTGATGAAATAAAATTTTCATTTTTAGCGCGAAATGACCTGCTATTCATTCTTGGAACTACTGATATACAGGATGATGAAATCGAAGAAGTTCTAGCCGAAGTAGCTGATAAATTTCTGGATATGATATCGCAAAATAATTTAAATGTGAAAGTGGCAGATCTCTCATCTTTTAACGAGCTTCTTCGAGAAATTCTTATGAATTATGTTCAGAAACATAATCAATTACAGGAATCACATGTTGCAGAAGAATTTGCACATTTAATTCCCCATAGCCAGCTGGTTCCAGAAGCATTAGAGAAACTTTCAGAAACACGTCGTCTTCTATTTAAATTTATTAATGGATCGAATTCAGTGTATGAAATTGCGAAAAGTACAAATCAAGATCCCCGGATGCTACTTTCACTTTTACGATCCTATTCCAAAAGTGGAATGATTACACTACAGAAACTCTAAATTTAGGGAAAATCAGAAGAATTTTCAAAAAAAAAAGAGAGAAATTAATAAAAAAAGGCTATTTATTTAATAGCCTTTAATTGAGAGGCCAATATCGCCCTTTGTTACTTTCTTGCGTTTTGCATGGCGTGCAAGGATGAGAGCTCGTTGTGTAAGATCAATTGCTTTTTCCTGTAACCAATCAATCAGAAAGCCAACTGCATCTCGTGCTACGATTTTTGCACCTACACTAGCCATTAAAGCCCTAAGAGGACTCCATGCAAAATATCTTTTCTTTGCCATATTTTCTCCCTTCAATATTTTTTATTTCATAATGGTCGGTTTTAATAAATTTCAGGATAATCGGATTATAATCCTTAACTATCCATGAAACTATCAATATAGAAAACGAAGTAGAGGCTATTTAAAGTTTCTGATATTTTGTCGTTTTTACATTCGTAATGATGACCTAGTCTTTTGATTTTGCAGATCGATCGATTTATGAGAATACCTTTATCCCTAGACCAATGATCTTATGTTGACTTGATCGGTCAACTTAAGCGCCCTTAAGGTCATAGTAATTGAAAAATTCCAAAAAAAAATTTATGAACCTAAATTATGATCTATACATCCTATCTGTTTGAAATGTGGGGATTCAAAAATTTTTAATCCAATAAATACAATGATAAGTTTTTGGGGTAATACTCAATTTTATAGCCCATATATTAAAAACTTAAGATATGTAAGTTTAAAGCAGCTTTTGGAAAAAATAGTGGATGATTAATGATCCCATTGCAGAATCGAAAGCTATAACTGTAGTACTATGATAATATTATCCAGTTCAAGGAAAATATGGCTAAAAATTAATATGAAGAAGAACATTAAAAAGTCAATATTTCAACAGAAAATAATTAGTTATACGTTTAAGGTAAAAGTGACAGTGAGAAGACCATTCAAATAAAGTGGCAGAAATTTTTTGTAATTGTAATTTTACTAAGTTTCATTATTTCTTTTATTAGTATAAGTAATAATCGAGCGAATAATCAAATTAAGCCAGAGATTGCTATTTCAATATTGAATCAATTGAACATGAACCGAATATGTAATATGACGAAAGACTTAAGCTCTTTTCATACTCGACTAACAGGGACTCTTGAATGTACCTTGGCAGCAAATTATATAGAATCGATGATAAAAGACAAATTAAATGTTACCGATGTCCATGAAGAATTTTGGACATATAATGGAACAATTAGCTCAAACATAGTTGCCCGCATAAATGGAACTAATCTAAAAGATGAAATGGTCATAATCTCTGCGCATTATGATTCAATTTCAAACTCGGGAAGCGCGCCTGGGGCAAATGACAATGCAGTGGCTGTTGCGGTGTGCATGGAAGTAATGAGCTTAATCCAGAATTATGGCATGATGAATAGAACGCTTCTTTTTCTGGCATTTGCCGGAGAAGAGCAGGCCTTTATTGGATCTCAAGCATGGCTGAATGAACATAAAGGGGAAGTCTCAAAGATTATTGGCGTTATTAATTTGGATATGATAGGCGCTGGGGATAAATTCTCGCTTATTGAAAATGAACAATCAACATGGCTATCAGATGCCATTATCGAAGCTTCCTCGAGTGTCAAGACGACTTTTGTAAAATCTAATTCACCTTACCCTGAAAATGTGAGATTTGACCATGATAGCTTTTGGCTAAAACAAATATCCGCAATTACAATCTTTGAAAATGGCCCAATTTATTCATATTATCATACTTCTGCAGATGCCATTGATAAAATTTCGTTTCCATTAGTACAAAACTGTGCATCTGCTTTATTATTGAGTCTATATTATTTGGGGACTTCCAAATTTCAGCATAATTGGGTTTTCAATTCAATAATGATTTATTTTCTGATAGGGCTTGCATCTATTTTTCCGTTGCTTGTAGTTAAGAAACTAAGTAAATCAGTCCTCATTTATACCGAATAAACGGCGCAAAAATTTGCGTCCTTTCCGAAGCTCTTCCCCTATACGACTCCGCTCGCCTTCGATTAAATCCATTATTCCACCAACCAAAATATCCCGGACTGTTTTTGAGATTTCAAGTAAAAACCGCTTGCGCTCATTTTTATCTATAAGTGTGAGGAATTTGAGGAAAGCAGCTCGTTCGCTCATAGTTTTTGTGGTGTAGCTCCGGAATCGTAAGGATACTTTAAAGGCAATAAAAATTGCGATGATTAGGCAATAACCTAGCAGGAATAAAACGAATTGATAATCAATTAAATTAAATGGGAAGGGAAAGGAAAGAAATCCAGGATAATTTATCGCAAATGCAATTAATTGCAGTGGAATAAAATGAAAACTCAGAGTTAGCCCCAATATTATTATGATAATTCCTTCATAGTTTGATCGTACTTCGGTAGTTTCTTGCTCTATTGAGTATTCTGATTCTTCAAAAATTGGAGTTGCTCTGGCTTTTTCGCTTTCGTCTTCATCCTGTATGATAATAATATTCGAATCTTCCAGAGATTGAACCGCTTTGGGAACCATAACAGAAACTTTCTCACTTTTTCTCCTCGAATATAGAACTTGGACTAGCGTAGAAATTGCAAATAATAGAAAAATAAGATCAAAAACAATTGCCACTAAGATGGTTGTAATATATAAGAAATAAAAAATCAATACTATCAAATAAGTGGCTGAAAGAATAGATGCGAAAATATCATATGCGTATAGATCAGGAAAATGCATTGTCGCATACATCAACAACCCCAAAGTGCAGAATCCGAAGAAACTGAGAATTAAGTCATATATTAGAGCGTCTTGAAAATACCGGATAAACAGAAAAATAGGCGCCAGAATACTCAAGGTATTTATAAACATTGCAATTCTATGCATGAAAATTTTCTTTGGCGGCTTCCCGATCATCATCATCCGACCAACCCAAGAAGTATTGAAGGCACGAATTGAAATAAAAGCCGCCATCCCGATAATCCCCGGGTTAATGATTGCCCCGATAAGCGGCACATAGAATTGAATTTGAATAGGAATGACTGTTAAGAATAGCACAAAAAAGGTAATTAGAATGATGAAAGTTAAAAAAATACGCTTCTTCAGGCTTGAAATAAAATAATTCATAATACCAGAGATTAGGAAAGAAAGAATAGTTGCAATTTCTAGCTGTATTATGACCGTAACAAATCCCATTCCAAAAATATTATGGAATACAAGAAATACTGGTGTGATTATGAACCAAATTAACGTTAATATAGAGTACAATAGGAGGGTCGGACCTGAGAGTATTGAAAATCCTCTTACAACCCTGTTTCTAAAAAACCACCCTAAGGATCGTTCAACATAGGACATGAATATACCATCTTATTTTAGTGGTCTGAACTATAGACATACCAAAATTAAATAGATTTTTATTTATCGTTTTGCTTAAAATAATTAATAAGACTAAAAATTTTTGAATTACACAGAATTTTGAATGGTGATAAAAAATTTCCGATGATTTGATTCGGTTTGAGAATTCAGAATTACCGCAGATATATTATAAGTACCTTTGGTTATTGGGACAGTTTATTCAGCACTCCTTACTGCATCTGCAGGGCATACGCATTCCTGAACCGCCCGAACTAGCATTTGCGTACCCGGATAAACATCCGGGAGAATTAATTAATATTCAACGAGAATTGTATGGATGTCACTTTGATTGGGATACGGGTACACTGATTGTCGGTTATCAGGACGCTCAATTTGATGTTTCAGTTGAAGCGAAAGACATAATCGCAAAAAATGTTAGTAATAAACTAATTGATGTATTAGGGTTTGATGATAAAGGATTTAATTTCAATAGTGCTTGCGATGATGCACTTGAAATTATTGAAAACATAAAGAATGGCTATAAATTACCGCTCTAAAATTCCTTCTCTTTTTTTCGCTCTCGTAAAAACAATTTTCGGGCCCCAGTTGGGCATTTTGTAGCGCATAAGCCACAACCTTTACAATTGGATTCAATTGTCAGAGATTTAGTGCCTTTCATCTCAATAGCATAAAATTTACAGCGCGATAAACAAATTTGACATCCCTGACATAATTCAACATCGACCTTCACTATGAAATTGGAGGGTTTAATGAGATATAAAGGATCACCGAATTGTTTGATATGATTTTTTAAGCGCTTATAAGTTGATAGCACTGCACAACAACAATCGCAGCAGTTACAAATAACATAGAAAAACTCAGGACCTGGAAAATGTATTAATTGATGAACTAAGCCGTATTCATCCGCTTGCTTTAAAATAATCTCAATTTCCTGAAGGGAAATACGTGTAAAAATCTCATTTTTCTCTAATTCCTTAATATACTGGCCTTTCCCCAAGGTGATACAGGTTCTCACCGGCGCTCTACATTCATGATCATGATAAACATAAGTGCGACAGAAGCAGGGTATAACCCCAGTCACACCCGATCGACGCGCAATCTCAATTATCTCTTGCGAGGTAGTCAGTGAAATTTCTGGATTGATCGCTTCCTTAATAGGAACGACAATTCCACCCCAATAATGACTTGCTTTTCGATAAAAGTAATATCTTATATTTTTTAAAAAAGTTTTTTCTAGAAATCGGATCAATAATAGCATCGGAATCTCAAGTTGTTTGCCGAAAAACGTCCCAAGTTTCTTCTTCAATTCAATAAAGCGACTCATATAAATCACAATATATAGTTTAAAAATAATCCAAAAATATTAGAGTTTAGTTTCATGGTTTATATCAATTTTTAATTTCAAAATGTAAAATAACCTAAAAAAAATTAGAACTTAATTTCATGGTTGTGTTTGGATTGCGTGTGGCGGTGTTAGATCAGAAGCGGTGTAAATCCAAAGATTGCGGCAAGGAATGCATAAAATTTTGTCCAGTTGTGAGAAGTGGTGTGGATTGTATTTATTTGAAAGTACCAGGGATGAAATATCCGCATATAGTCGAGTCACTTTGTATAGGATGCGGGATTTGTACTAAAAAGTGTCCATTTAAAGCCTTAGGTGTTATAAATTTACCTGAAGAATTGAAAAACGATTGTACTCATCGCTATGGAAAGGATGCTTTTGTTCTATTTCGCCTTCCTCCCTTAATGCCCGGTAAAATAGTAGGGCTCATTGGTCCTAATGGGGCTGGTAAGACAACGGCTTTAAAAATATTGGCAGGGGAAATAAAATTAAATCTGGGAGATTATGAAAATCCACCAGAATGGGATGAGATCATTACCTATTTTCGAGGTTCTGAATTACAGGGCTATTTTCAGAAATTATCGGAAAAGGAATTGAGAGTTATTGCAAAACCGCAATATATCGCAGAATTACCGAAAATTATTTCCGGGCAAGTATCCGAATTATTAGAAAAAGTTGATGAAAGAGGATTATTAAGCGAAGTTAAGGAAAAATTAAACTTAGGAAAATTCTGGGACCGTGATATTCAGGTTTTATCAGGAGGAGAGCTGCAAAGAGTTAGTATTGCTGCCGCATACCTACGAGATCGTGATGTATATTTATTTGATGAACCAAGCAGTTTTCTAGATGTACGAGAGCGCTTAGAAATGGCAAAGTTAATTCGCCAACTTGCTGAGAAAGAAAATAAAATTGTGGGTGTTGTCGAGCACGATTTAACCATCTGCGATTATATTACAGATTTTGTCTGTATTTTATACGGTGTCCCGGGGGTCTATGGGATTGTATCACATGTGCATAATACAAATGCAGGCTTAAATCTATATCTAAACGGCGAATTACCAGATGAAAATATTCGTTTTCGAGATGAGGCGATTGCTTTTAATCTCATACCTGAGGCGACAGAAGGTTGGACTGCTAGTGAGCACCTTTTGGATTACCCCGAATTAACCACAACGCTCGGGGATTTCACCTTAACAATTGCAGCAGGTGTAATAAATAGGGGCGAGGTAATCGGGATCATAGGGCGAAATGGATTAGGTAAAACCACTATGCTCACCTTACTCTCAGAATACGCAAATCAGATTGAAAAAGAACAGGAGGAGCAAGATAGACTTGAGAAAGAACAGGTTGAAAAAGAAAGATTAGAAAAACAACAAGCTAAAGAAGAATTTGAAGAAATACCGACTGAAATAGAGGAAGAAGCTGAGGAAATGCAAAATAATAAGCAAGAATTTAAAGATGAACCTAAAGGTGAGGAAAAGACTGACCAGGATAAAATTCCTTTATCGAAGGAAGATTTTAAAAAATTCCGACTGAAAATTGCGTTAAAACCACAGCATATAAAAGCAGATTATGATGGAACAGTCGAACAACTGCTAAGAGAGGTGGCCGGAAAATCTTTCCATACATCTATTTATAGAGCGGAGATTATCAAGCCATTAGGATTGGAAAATCTTCTTGATCATTACATTAAAGAGTTATCAGGCGGCGAACTACAAAAAACTTACATCGCGGAAACCTTATCCCATCTGGATGCGAATTTAATTTTTATGGATGAACCGTCCGCCTTCCTGGATTCGGAAGCACGGTTAAATGTTACAAAGGCTATACGAAGAAATATAAAAAACAGAAAAATTGCGGCATTTATTGTCGAACATGACATCCTCTGTGTGGATTTTATGTCAGATAGTCTCATTGTATTTTCAGGGGAACCGGGAAAGCAAGGATTTGCCTCGGCACCTGCCAATTTACGTTTTGGCATGAATAAATTTTTGAAGGATGTAGCAGTAACTTTTCGCCGAGATGCAAAATCGCTTCGACCGCGTGTGAATAAGATGGGCTCGGAACTGGATCGCAAGCAAAAGGCGATGGGCGAATATTATTTCATTGATATCAAAAAGTGAAATCGCTAAAAGTTGAAAGGAATGAATGATAATAACAATATTGCCAGGGCTGCCTATATCGCCATACTGCTATTCGGAATTGTTAGCTTATTAGGTGATATTATCTATGAAGGCGCTCGCGGGATAGTACCAGATTATCTCTACTTTTTAGGAGCATCAGCTGTTATTGTAGGGCTAGTTGGTGGGCTTGGCGAATTTATAGGTTATAGCGTAAGACTTATTAGTGGATATTTAGCAGATTCTTCACGAGCCTATTGGCTTTTTATTTTTATAGGCTATGGGTTAATCATCTCGATCCCGCTCTTAGGATTTACCAATGCCTGGGTAATTGCCATTATTTTTGTTTTGCTTGAGCGATTTGGAAAAGCCATTAGGGCGCCTTCTAGAGATACGGTATTATCCATTGTGAGTAAAGAAGTTGGACCGGGAAAAGCCTTTGGAATTCATGAACTTTTGGATCAAGTAGGCGCTATTGCTGGTCCTTTAATTGTTGCAAGTCTAATGTTTTATAGCAACAATAATTATCAACTAACTTTCAATTTCCTACTCCTCCCATTCTTAATACTTGTTGTGGCTTTAATTATTAATTATAAAAAAACAGGGCCAAAAATCATTTTAGAACCCAAAACTCTGGGGTCGAAAGTGAAACTTACAAGATCTTTTTATATCTACACACTTGCCGTTATAATTAATACTATTGGACTAATTCCTGTTGTGCTCATTTTATATCAAGCTTCAGTCTTACTTCACCCATTTGGGCAAGATTGGATTGTACCTTTAATTTATATGCTCGTTCAAGGAGTAGATGCAGGAGTTGCTATACTTGCTGGGTATCTATATGACAAATTCGGAGTTAAAATTTTAACAATAGCCTTTATCTTCTCTATATTTCCATCATTATTGTTTTTTACTATCATGGGATTAGCAACCCTATTCATTACTGCTGCTTTTTTTGGGATTGTTCTTGGAATGCAAGAATCAATTTATCGAGCGGCAATCACTCAATTTACACCAATTTCTTCCCGGGGCACAGCCTACGGAATCTTCAATACGGGCTTAGGTGTTGGCTTCTTGATTAGCGGGGGGATTTTCGGCATATTTTTACAATATAATGTGAATTTCACTTATATCTTGATTTTTGTTATTTTAATCCAAAATATGGCGATTGCACTTTTATTGCGAACGCAGCGATCGGTGAAAGACGAAGTCTCCCTAATAACTGGGGAAACGTGAAATTTTCGCAAGAATGCTTTCTTAAATCTTCTTTTGAGGATGTGTTACGACATTAAGAACAATTGACTGATTACTGTTCCCCCTACTAAGATAAAAGACGCTAACGCGATTAGTAAAATATCAAGTTTTTTGAAATCTGCTTTAGTAATTCTTTTTATCCAAAAATAAGTTAGAACCAGGGAAATAAGGAAAAAAACCATTTCTTTAGCGGGGTACCAAAAGTCAGGGAAAAGATTTTTGAAAAATTGATTGATAGGTTCATTAATTGATAGGTCCTTCATACTAATTTGTAAAAAAGTATTAATAGCACATTGGTACAACGAAAAAATCCAAAACCAACAGAGAAAAACATTAACAATTTTAAATTTTTGGATGGAATATGTTAATAATAATATGAATGCCCCACAAATAATAACTAAAATCACTCCTAATAAAGGACCAACAATTTGGATCGCTAAATCGACAGCAATATTATCCCATTTCCCGAGAGGTATCGTTACATATAAATAAATCCCGATTCCATAGAATACAAAAGAAAAAATCGTAATAATATTGAGAATAAATTGACTGAAGTCTTTCATAACCTATCTCATTCAATTATTCCATTTGATTCTTTTGCGGGAGATGGACGATTTGAGTATTTCGCCCTATTCCACTTGAAATTATTAAAGAAGGAATGTCTTCAACATTTGGGTCCGTTTCATGATTGATATCAAAATAGTATCCTTCCAATGCCTTTGATAAATCCATCTGAAGCCGATCAAGTGTAATCCAAGGACCTTCAGGATAGTGCCACTCGAATTTTTCAGTTTTAAATGTTTTGTTATCCTTATAATTTGGTAAACCACACTCTAAAGTTTGTATCGGGAATGGAATTCCCATTTTCTCCCATTGCTGCACAATTCCTACATCCCAAACCTCTGGAAAATTAGTTTTCGTCGAATCCTGCCATTCTTCTTCCAAGTGTTGAAAATATAACCGATTTTCGGCCATAAGACCAACGGAGAATAAAACAAATTTTTTTCGGCCAGAATAAATGGCAGTTTGAATGAGTGGTGGCCAAGGCACGTAACTATACCAATGATCTGGAAATCCATACAATTTTGCGGCAACTCCATCATATAACCCGGCAATTCCCTCATAGCTCGAGAATTCAAACCCTAAATTCCAGGCACCTGTAGACCATACCGCAGCTGTTTGGTAAGGTGAGTTACTCCATTGTGGTGTCCGCTCATTGCGGATATCTCGAAGAATATCAATAAATTTCAATCCCATTTCAGTGAGATTTTTACTTTTTTTGGGGATATCCCGCAATTTATAGCCTAATTTTATATGTCGCCTTTCTAAAAGCTCATCATCAGAGCCAATAAACCACCAATCAACAGGAATTCCATCTTCTAAATGGGCATTGAGCATTAGGCAAACCTCTTGCGTGTCATCTCGGATGGATATGTAAGTGCAATCTGTTGAATCTCCGTAATACAATTTCATAACGCCTTGCTGGAGATCCGCCCGAATCGCCCCCCCAGGTGGAAATAGGGTGTCCGCAATCACGATTTCAGGATTGGATATATTCCCATCCATCGTCGACTTTGCCGTCATTATCGCTTCATTTAATCGTATCTTAATAAGGTCATAATTAATTGTACCAATGGCATCCCCAATATTTGCCCCTAAATAATCCCACCCCAATGCCTTGTAAATCCGCCAAAGATGCCTCCCAAGCGGAAAATACTGTTTCGTGCGTAATGACTCTGGAATATCATTAAAAAGATAAAGCAATTTAATCTCCGAATAATATTATATGATTATAAAATATATTTGATTTTCAGATATAAATCTTGTAGTAGAAAGTAAGAAGTAGATTTAAGATAAAATATGAAACAATTCCTGCAGGGTTTCTGGTATAAGATTTTTAATATCACTCAAAATGAAGAGGTGTTTATATATATAATTGAGGAAAAAATACCGGTGTATCCGGCGGCAGTGGTCCAGAAAGTCCTCGTAAAATCCATCCGTCCGGAGACCAGTTGGCTCCGTATACAGTGACGGGCGGCAGATAATCAAATAAATAAATGTAATCTTTTTCTAAAGTGGAGTAACTTTATTTACCCTGCGCTGCTCGCCCGTCTCCCTCTCCTCGCCTTCAAATATTATTATAATTTTAAGCGATAAATTTATAATGAAGGATGATCAAATATAACAAAATGGCATTGGTTTTGTATTTGGGAATAAGGCGCTAAGTCATAACGCACGACAAAACTAGAATTTCAATGATTATGAAATTTTCTCAGAGGAACGGAAGAAGGAGAATTCTAAGGTTCGATATTTCTTTGAGATGGTTCCTCCACTAATTCTTTTGCTTTACAAATACAAAAAAAACAAAACAAAGATACCACATTGAGTAAAGTTCCTTCGTGAAATTACGTGGATATCTTGATTATTCTTTCCAATCACTTACCATTGCGTTTAAACTGTGGTTCTTACCTTCCAGGTAAAGTTTGTGTGATTGCCTGCCTAGCAAAAATCCAATGCCATCCTTTTTTTTCTTTTTCTTATTTAACCTCTTTTTCAAGGCTTCTGGTATTAGGTTTTTAATTTCATGCAAAATGAAGAGGTGGTTAAATATGTAATTGGAGGCCAAATATTGGTGTATCGGCTGCAGGGGTCAAGAAAGTGCTTGTGAAAAAATCCATCCGTCCGGAGACCAGTTGGCTCCGAAAACAATGCCGCGCGATAGAGAATCTTCTTGCCTTCAAAAATTACGCGTTTAATGAAAGATGATCAAAAATAGAAATAAAAAAAGATTATAAAATATCTTTCAATTCCTTAAAGCGGTTGCGTAATGTGACCTCAGTGACCCCAGTAATTGAAGAAATAGCGCCTTGAGATCGTTTTTCGCCACTTTCTATGCAAGCGAGGTAAATAGCGGCAGCAGCAACACCTTTTGGATCTTTTCCGAGGATAAGATTAGCGCTTTTCGCATTCTGAATTATTTCTAAGGCGCGTTTTTCGGTATCAGGACTCAAATGAAGGTTATTTGAATAAGCTGCAATAAGCTCAGAAGGATTCAAGGCTATAATTTTTAAATTTAATTCTCGAACGATGATATGAATGGAATGACGAATAGATTTTGCTTTGCTTTTCGCAATATCACATAATTCATTGAGAGTGCGGGGGATTTTATGTTGTCGACAGGCGAGATATACGCAAGCAGCAACAAAAGAATTAATACTGCGTCCCCGTAATAATTGAAGTTTGAACACTTTTCGATATAGGACAGCAGCATCTTCCATCGCCTGTTTTGGAATTCCGAGAGAAGAGCCTAGCCGGCGAATTTCGTTTGTAGCAATAAGTAAGTTTCGTCGGGGCCAGTCCAAACGCGTGTGCCATTGTTTTATTCGATTGAAGCGATTTGAAACATGATGCCGATCAATTTTTGTAGTTAATCCATAATTTGTGAGCATCGAAGACAAAGGAGCGCCAATATGTTCTCTAGAATCTCTTTCTTCCGGAGTATAAGCTCTTTTATCCGTCTGGCTCGGATCTATAATAGATGCCATTAAAATTAAGCCACAGGCGCTACAGACTAATTCAGCGCGTTCATAATCACGTATTATATTTTGTGATCCACATTCCGGGCATGTAACCCCCTCCTCTCCAACCGTTTCATCGAGCTCTATTGCTGCTTTATCTGAACTCAATTCGACAGGCAATTCAAAGGAGTTTGATTTACTCATTGTTTCACCTGTCAAGAAAGGTTCACATCAAATGGTTTGGGTTTGACACATACAATTTCTAGAAAACATAAAAAACATAAAGTTCGAGTCTCTCTGCAATTGGATTCAAATATTTCGATATTATGCACGATTATAGGCGAATAAAGCGGATTCAGGTTCATGAATCTTATAGCCCGAAAATTATATCAACAGCTTGGTAAAAATCAAGCGCAACTGAAATCTAATACATATCGAGGATTCAGTTTTAAGGAGATATCGGAATTTGAGAATTCCATTATTGAAGTGCATAATTTGGTCCAGCAAAAGTTTGAAGAAACAAAAAATTTGGAGTATGCGAATGTTGCTCTTGATTGTTTGAAAGCCATTAATGATATGGAAAAGATTAAGAGTCAACTTCTTATAAAATAAAGACATTTCAATGAAGTTCAATAATTTTTAATTTCAATGAAGTTCAATAATTTTTAATTTCAATGAAGTTCGATAATTTTTAATTTCAATGAAGTTCAATAAGTGTTTCATAAAATTAATTTAATTAATTTGTTTGGAAAAAAAGGAATTAATCTTTTTCTGGTCGGGCTATATGATAGATGTAATGCTTACCGCAGATATCACCAATTTCTCAAGCCCTGATATCGGCTTTTTCCTGCCGAGCTTTTTTCCAGGTGCGCCTTGGGGGCAAATTCCGTTTTTTGTTAGGTATCCCTTAGAAAAAATGATGTTTAAAGAAATCCAAACTAAAAAAGGTGTGGTATATGACTGTATTTATGGGCTACGGAAATTTGAAGCAATTCTTTTAAAGGCAGGCATAAGTTGTGCCGTTTATTCACCATATAACATAGAAAATTATGCTGAAGATGCGAGGGTTTTTGGTATTTCTGCAATGGATCCCTTAGGGCTAGGGCCTGTTTCCGTAACGAGTATGGGACTATTTGGCGATAAAAAATATAACCTGACAGGTGATCCTGCTTCTTTCAAACCCCCTTTTTCCTTAATTAAATTCATTGAGTTAATTAATAAACTCAAACAATTTAATAACCCTATCATTGTAGGAGGAAGCGGTGCTAATCAGTTTGAATTGTTACCGCAAGAAATTGATAATTTAGGAATTGACTGCGTATTTATTGGGGATGCAGAAGTTGAAGGCCCCCTTCTAATGAAAAAAGCGTTGCGAGGGGAAAAGTTACCGAAAATAATGAGGGCAAAAAATGTGCCAAAAGAGGTGGAAATTCCCGTTATAGCGAATCCAGTGAGCTGGGGGCTTGTTGAAATCTCTCGAGGATGTGATCGGCATTGTAAATTCTGTGACCCCTCCATGAGGCAATTCCGATGGATTCCAATCGACCGAATACTAAGGGAAATAAAAGTGAATTTCCGAGTTACCAACAATATAACTTTGATGAGTGAAGATGTGTTTCGATATGGAACAGCCCAACATGAATGGGTTCCGAATTGGGGATTAGTCAATTTGGTTAAAGAAGTGAAGAAACTCCCCGATGCTGGTCCAATCTCGCTCTCACATGCCTGTCTTGCAGCGGCATATGCAGCCCCTGAGCAAATAGAGGCGTTAAAAGAGGAATTGAATCTCTCAAAAGAGCACTACTCCTCGGTGCAAGTAGGGGTCGAAACTGGGTCAATCCGTTTAGCCACGAAGTATATGCCATTTAAGGGAGCCCCATTTGAGGCAGATGACTGGCCTGAGATTGTTTTACAGAGTTGGAAACTTTTAACTAGGAATTATATTTATCCTGCAGGCACATTAATGGTGGGGTTAGATGAAACGGAAGAAGATATTCAGGCGACCATTGATTTGGTCAAGAAATTAAATAGATATTCAGGAATGTGCTGGCCCTTAACATTTATGCCGCTAGGAGCCTTACGGTCTCAAAAGCGAGATAAGCTTTATACTGATTGGGAAGTAATGTCACCTAAAGCGCAAGAATTATTCTTATTATGCATAAGACATATGTTGGAGCAATCTGAGAAGAGCCATGAGCATCTTTTCGGGACTCAGTTTCATAGACGGATCATGAATCATTTAGGAATTCTCTTTGGAAGGATAATTGTAAGAAGTATTGAAGGAAAGGCCTATAGGAAAGGAGGCCAGCGTAGTTATCAACAAATAGGAAAGATTGCTCTACGAGAATTGGTGGATTATGTCGCAAGATATCTTAGAATGCATGGTTATAAAGCTCGATTTTATTCTGAATAAAATTCATTAAAAAGCTCGATTATATTCGTTAAAAATCCGATTATATTTTTAAATAGTCTAAGGATATTTTTAGGTGGTAAAATAACTATAAAAATAACATAGGGTATATTTTTCAAAATATAGTTTGATGGGAGATGAAGACTCATGCCTCTTTTCCGGAAAAGGAAAACCCTCTGGCAAATTCGAGAGCTGGACGGATATTTGAATAAAACTCCGTGTCAAGCGCCTCCGGATTATGATGTATCATCAAAGAATGCGATACATCTGATCTTGGATGAATTTATTAGAACAAACTGGGAAATTTTACACCCATTAGAACAGGATTTTATTTTTTCGTGGTATATTGAATCTCAAACAGCGGAAGAAGAGAATCAGAAGTTACAAATGAAATTAGGGGAATTAAATAAAGCGATTGCTACCACACAGCAAAACTCTGAAGCAAACATAGAACAATTAACTAAAGATATTAAAGATATAAATGCAGAAATTCTAAATTCAAAGAATGCCTTAATTCAAAAGAATCAGCTTATAGAAGATCTTCAGGAAGCAATTCGTTATCAGACAATTGGAGCAGAAGAATTGAAGGAAAAGCTTGAACAACGAATTGAAGAGTTAAATGAGGAAATGTTTAAGCATCAGGAAGAATTTGAAGCAAATGCAACTGCGCTCGCTGAGAAATTTAAAGCAAGAGTGGAAGGATTAGATGAGGAGAAATTTAAATTGTCTGAAACCATTGAAAAAAGTACCATGGAACTTGATGAACTCGAAAAGATGAATCAAGAATTGAAACAAGTTAATCACCTAGTGAAGCTAATCCAAGAGAAACTCAGCACGATTAAAACAATAATGGAGGAAATACCATCTAATTTATTGATACAGTGAGGTGCAAAGGATGTCCGAGAATTCTTTATGGAAAGTAAAAGAATTAATGGATTATCAGCGAAAATTGGATAGTGAATTACCGCCTTTATATGATTTTGAACAGGTTCGTGGAGATCATCGAGAAATTGAAGCAGTTATTTTGGAATACTGGACATTGCTCCATCCAGTTGTCCAAGATTTTGTTACCTCATGGTGGCTCCTTTGGACAAATACAAAAAAGGAAAATGAAAAGTTAATTGCGGAAGTTAATCAAAAATCATCCATTCTAACAAATTATCAGCAGAGCTCGGAAAGCAAAATCAACGATTTAACGGACCAGTTAAACACAAAACAATCCGAATTAGGGGTAATTCAGCCTGAACTTCATCAAAAAGAAGAAGAAATTCAAAAGCTCGAGAATGAAGATAAGGAACGAAAATTAGGGATTACAGAGCTTCGGACGGACCTTGAAAAACGATTGGCAGAATTGAACCTCAAATTATCAGAGATGCAGGCTCGAATCGATTCGACTCAGTCCCAAGTCACCCAATCTTTTGAGCACAAGGTAATGATGTTTGAAAGCGAAGTGGCAAGTTTAAAAGAGCAAGTGGTCGCATTAGAGCAGAAGAAAGAAGTTATTCGAATTGAAAACCAAGAATTGCAAAATCAAAATCAAATTCGAGAACTTCTTGAGGAAAGAACATGGCAAATTCTGGATATATTGAAAGGACTCTCGTTTAAAGAAACCTAAATGAACAATTTCATATTAAATTAAATTCCTTTTCCTTTTTTAGGGTAAAGGTAAAATAATTGGACCTATATAATAATACCAGAAGAGATAGCCTAGAATACCACCTAAGATACCTCCAATCAAGATTATATAGCGTTGATGGCGAGGTAGATAATAGAGCACAGCTAATATTAAAATTAATGCAATGATAGCACTCCCGTACATTACTAAATCGGGATTTATATTCAAAATTTTTGCAACTTCCACTTCA
>Ga0315310_10000884_pt1 | contig 18901 bp, 19 predicted proteins | sample TDP5_MG_FD_203630 | JGI IMG/M metagenome (GOLD analysis project Ga0315310, IMG submission 203630) | Freshwater sediment microbial communities from Lake Towuti, South Sulawesi, Indonesia - TDP5 | ecosystem: Environmental > Aquatic > Freshwater > Lake > Sediment | place: Indonesia: South Sulawesi... | reverse complement strand
CTTAGGAGGGAAGGCCGGAAACGGTGGGAAAAACGTCGAAGAAATCTTTAAGGAAACAGATGTGAGTGAGGGCTTCGCATTAGCGCCTGGCGCCATTATTTGCAAAGAAATCCCGCCAGAAAATGTTGATGCCATGATTTATTGTTAAGCAGAATACAAATTAATTAAAAAATAATTTTTCTTCTTTCATTAATTAACTGAAGCTTTCTAACCCGCATCTTATAGAAGTGAAAAGTAAAACGATTTATGCATTTGTCGCGTTACCGTCCTATTGGTGTTTCATACAATGAGGCGATATCCATTGCTTCTGGGGGTGGATGTAGGCACCACTAACGTGAGGTCATTCGTTTTTAACGAGAAGGGCGAAGTTTTAGGGCAAGCATTTCGAGAAATGGAAATTCATAGACCGAAGCGTGATTGGGCTGAGGAGGAGCCTGAAGAGCTTTGGAGGGCAACCCTTGAGACGATAAGGGGTTCTGTGAAAACGTCAAAGATTTCCCCCGACGACGTGGCAATGATTAGCTTTAGTGCACAGATGCATGGGATGTCTATGATTGATCGAGAGGGCAAGGTTCTTGTAAGGTTGCTCACATGGCTTGACCTTCGGGCGGCTCCTGAATGTGAAAAATTGGGTGAAATTATGAATTTATACGAGCTTTATAGCCGAACAGGATGCCCTCCATGTTTTGTCTACCCCTTCGTTAAAATATTATGGGTGAAAGAGAACATGCCCAAGATATTTGGGCAGTGCTACAAGGTCCTTTCGGCGAAAGATTACATTATGTATAGGATGCTTGGAGAGCCATATTTAGATCACTCAGTAGCTGCAGGTTCACAGCTACTGAATATTCAAAAGTTGAAATGGGATGACGGAGTCCTTGAGATAGCCAACATAGATGAAGATAAGTTGCCAGTATTGTGTGACGGAAACGAGGTTATTGGGGAGTTGCCACGAACGATAGCTAAGCTGACGGGGCTTAAATCAAGCATCCCGATCATTCTAGGGGCATCCGATGGCGCATTAGGTAATGTTGGGCTCGGCTCAGTGGAGGAGGGCATAGCCGCAGCCAACATCGGCTCAAGTGGCGCAATACGAGTGATCTCAGATAAGCCTTTTATTGATGGAAGTCAGGATATGCGGTTCTTCTGTTACTATGTGGCAAAAAATTGGTGGCTTCCAGGCGGAGCCATAAACAACGCGGGAATAGTACTGCGTTGGTTTAGGGAAGTCTTTGGGCAACCAGAGATCGAGGCTGCTCGGAAACGTGGGGTGGATCCATACGAGGTTATGGTTGAAGAAGCCGCCGCTGTCACGCCAGGCGCCGGAGGCCTTATCATGGTGCCCTTTTTTGCTGGCGAACGTTTTCCAGTGCGGGATCCTAAGGCAAAGGGCACAATCTTCGGGTTAACCCTAGCACACGGTCGAGCTCACGTAATAAGAGCAATCATGGAAAGCGTAGTTTTCACATTGAAATGGATTATGGAGGCCATGGAGGAACAAGGATTGGCAATTAATGAGGTGAGAGTGAGCGGGGGCGGGGCAAGATCACGTATTTGGAGGCAAATCCAAGCAGATGTGCTTGGAAAGCCTGTGGCTCATACGAAAATTGAGGAAGCGTCCGCTTTGGGAGCTGCGATGCTAGCCGCCATCAGCTTGGGAATCTACAAAGATTTAAACGACGCTTCCAGGAACATGGTCAAAATCATGGAACGCCATACACCCAATCCAGAAGTTCATTCGAAATATGAAGACATGTTTCAGATGTACAAGGACTTGTATGGCGCTTTAAGGAAGTTTATGAAGAATAGCAAGGATATAAACCTAAGTTAGGGAATCTTTAGCTGTGACGGTTTTTGATACTCGAAGTCCTATTTTCGCCTTATCATGGGCAGTATTTCTCCGCATTTGAGAACGCCAACTTTTGCGTCTCTTCCCTGACTTTTGAACGCCATTTCCACTGCTTCATTCATGGTGCTAGCGTGCTGAAATCCCAGCGCCGCCTTATCGTCTTCCGTAAGCCCATCAGAATAGCATATTACCTCAGCGCGCTCTAGCATTTGCGCGTGAAGAAGAAGGGCTCCTCCAACCACTGGATCGTCAAGTTCTCTGCTCCCGATAGCCCTAAGATTTTCGTCGTAACCCAGCGTGGCTCTCTCTTCAAATATCGGGTGCATAGGTGAGATTCTATCCGGACAGGGGGTTACAAGGATTATGGTTCCACCTTTCTTAACTGCCACGCTAGCGTAGTCAAGGGGCTTGGCGGCTTGCCAGAAGTCGATGTCCGCGGGATAGCTTGAAACAATCACTATATCGGCTTGTCCGGGCACCGCGGGGCAGTATATCTTTTCAGCGGCCTTTACTCCTTCCCTAAACGCTTTAACAGGATCGCCAACCACCACATGCGCTATTTTGTCTTCCTGATTTAACACCGTGTTCACAATCAAATTCAATCCGGCTTTCAAGGCAACCGAGTCTATTTCCTCCTTCACCTTGTGGTCTAACCTGCCAATGAGCTTGCTAACGGGTCTAACCCTGCCCGCCATAATGTGGGTCATTGCGGTGGTTTCTTCCCCAGAGATGCCAGGTTGGATGATCTTTCCCCCTCCACCCCAACCTGCATAACAATGGGGAACAATGTTGCCCACACCGATAACAAAGTCAGCATCATAAACTTTCTTATTCACACTGATTGGGATACCAGACTCCGTTTTACCCATATCAACTAAATTTTTCAGATCCTTATAATCATGATTTATCACGGGTACACGCTCCATGACCTCATCCCCATATTTTCCCCTGATCTCCCTCTCACTCATGTAGCGGTGTGTACCAAGCGCAATAATGACCTCAATATTTTCGTCTTGGACTCCAGCCGCGTTTAATTCGTTAAGCAAAACTGGTATGATTATATCCTGAGGGGTTGGGCGAGTCATATCATCTCCTAATATAACAACCCTATCTTTAGGTTTCACCATTTCCGAGAGTGGGGGCGAACCAATCGGGTTTCTTAGCTCTCTCCCTATATCCTCTCCAGGATTCTTTAATGCCGGCACCTCACCTCGATCAATCAAAAAGTAAATATTCTTGTCGGGAATTTCCGGCGTAACGATTTTCTCTTTACCATACGGAAGGGTGACTTGCATCTTATCATCCTCTATCAAGGATAAGTTTAAGCTTTAATTTATCTATTAGCCGCTACGGTTCTTGGTGGAAGCGCTGGGCGTATGGATGCCATGGGTAGTTTTAAAAGCTTTATGATGCCAGGAGGCGCATAGATAGTCGTGCAGATGCGATATTATCCTGAATTTTACGTGTGTTTGATCGCCTCGAAATTCGGAGGCTTTCTCAGCCCAGAGCTGGATGCCTTCAACTCATGATCAAAAAGGGGGTCGTTAAGTTGTTACGACTTCTTAGGCGTCCGTTTAGAAATAGTAAGCATTATAAATGATACTATAAAGTATGGAGGGAGGGATGATCTTGGACCCAAAGAACGCGTCGACAAAAATCGTGATAAGTGAAGAATTGTGTAAGGGTTGCGGGATATGCATAGCACTATGCCCCATGAAAGTTCTAGGCAAAGGTGGTAAATTATCTTCGCGAGGCGTTTATCCGCCAGTGCCGGTCAATGGGAACAAATGCACGAGTTGCCGCATTTGTCAATATTATTGCCCTGACTTAGCAATCTATATTGTTGTGGAGGAAAAGAATTGAAGACCCCTGTCGAAAAGATAATTGAGCCTGGAACACGTTTCATGATGGGCAACGAAGCTTGTGCCTTGGGAGCCATTGTCGCTGGTTGCAGATACTTTGCGTTTTATCCAATAACCCCCGCGAACGAGATAGCTGAACACATGTCTACGCTTCTTCCTAAAGTTGGAGGCGTTTACATGCAAATGGAGGACGAAATAGCTTCGATCGCTTCGGTTATAGGGAGCTCATGGGCAGGCAAGAAGTCGATGACCGCGACATCCGGCCCAGGTTTTAGCTTAATGCAAGAGAATATTGGATACGCTATAATGACGGAAACGCCATGCGTGATAGTCGATGTTCAAAGATGCGGGCCCAGCACTGGTACAGTGTCGCTACCTATGCAGGGCGACGTATATCAGGCTAGGCACGGTAGCCATGGCGAATATGAAACCATCGCCCTCGCCCCCTCATCCGTTACGGATATGTTCCTTCTAACTATTGAGGCTTTTAACCTGGCAGAAGCCTATCGTACGCCGGTAACAGTATTATCTGACGCTCTTATTGGTCATCTGACAGAAAGCGTGGAAATTCCCGACCCATCAACCATAACTCTCATAGAGAGAAAGAGGCCTAAAGAACCTCCAGAGGAATGTCGACTCTTCCTCAGTGAAGATGTGGCGCCGATGCCCGTCTTTGGATCTGGCTACAGGGTTCATGTAACAGCCTCCACTCATGATGAAAGAGGGTTTAGAGAGGTGGAGAGCCCCATCTTCATCGATAATGTGGTGCGTAAGATCTGCATGAAGATTCAGAAGCATAGGAACGAGATAGTGAAAGTGGAAACAAAATACCTAGAGGATGCAGATGTGGCTCTCCTAGCGTATGGTAGTGTCGCCAGATCAGCACTTTATGTGGTCAAGTGGGCTAGGGAGGAGGGGTTAAAGGTGGGATATGTCAAGTTGATAACCCTATGGCCGTTCCCTGATGACGTAATACTGGATGTAGCGAGGAAGGTAAACAAAATAATGGTTTTAGAGAACAACATGGGGCAAATCGTTAATGAAGTCAGGAGAGTCGTGGGTGGTGAGGCTGAGGTTAGGTTTTTGCCTCCAAGGATTCTTGGCACCATTCATGAACCCTCATACACTATGGAGAAGATTAAGGAGGTTTACAAATGAGTGAGGCATATCAACATCCGTTAATGAAGTACATTAGGAAAGGTGCACTTCGCCAACCGCACTGCGCGGGATGTGGAAATGGGATAATAGCTCAATGCATGTTGAGAGCCATCGATGAGCTGGGTTTAGATATGGGGAAGATGGCTTTCGTATCCGGCATCGGTTGTAGTAGCTGGATTCCAAGTCCCTTCTTCAATGCGGATGTGCTTCACACAACTCATGGAAGACCTTTGGCCTTCGCAACCGGGGTTAAATTGGGCAATCCAGAGTTGCGTGTTGTTGTGTTCACGGGGGATGGAGACGGTGCGGCGATAGGTGGAAACCATCTGATTCATGCCTCCAGAAGAAACATCGAGATTCTAGTGGTCTTGGTTAACAACCGCATCTATGGAATGACTGGAGGTCAAGTAGCGCCTACAACCCCGCATGGAATGAAGACGACAACTACACCTTACGGGAACTTAGAGCACCCCTTCGACTTAAGCAAGCTTGTTGAGGCAGCTGGGGCTTCCTACGTAGCTCGTTGGACCACATTCCATGTTAAACAACTCGTTTCATCCATGAAGAAGGGGCTTCTAAAGGAAGGCTTCGCATTCATAGAAGTTGTGACTCCATGTCCCGTTCAATATGGAAGGTATACCGGTGTAAGGGATCCTGTTGAGTCATTATTAATGTTAAAGAAGCTTTCCATCCCCCTGAGCAAAGTGAAGTCGATGAGCGAGGAGGAGCTGGAGGGGCGGATAGTGATCGGGGAGTTCGTCGATAGGAACGTGGTCGGATTTACCAAGGCTTACAGGCGACTACTCGCTGAGGTGAGAGCTTGAAGAGGGTAGAAGTGATCATAGGGGGATTCGGCGGGCAGGGAACGTTGCTAGCTGGAGCCATATTAGGCAAGGCTGCGGTTTTTGAGGGAAAAAAGGTGGTTCAAACCCAGTCGTATGGCGCTGAGGCTCGAGGGGGAGCCGCTAGGTCCGAGGTTGTCATATCCGACGAGGACATAGATTACCCGATGGTCATGGAGGCTGACGCGTTAATCGCCATGTCCCAGCTAGCCTTAGATCGATACATAGGTAGGGTAAAGGCGGATGGCATTGTGATGATAGATGAGGACTTAGTGAAGGAAATTGCAAGGAAGGATGTGAAGATAGTGAAAATCCCCGCCACGAAAATGGCCTCAGGTGAGCTAAAGGTACCCATAATCGCCAACATGATAATGATGGGGGCGCTAACCGCCCTCACAGGTATAGTCAAGCCGGAATCTCTTAAAAAATCCATTAAAATCAGTGTACCCAAGGGAACTAAGAAGATAAACCTAGAAGCCCTAAATAGAGGCTTAAAGCTGGCTGAATCCATAAAAGGGAAAAAGATGTTCTGATGGCTTCTAATTAGAGGTCTCCTACTTTAACTTTGTTTTAACAAAAGATTATTTAAAGGGGAAATAGCGCAAATTCGGTGAGGGATAAAGTCATGTCGTTAAGAGTATCTGAAAGAGTTTTATCCATTCCCTTGTCCGGAATAAGACAGGTTGTCGAGTATGCTAAAGGGCTACGCGATGTTATATTCTTTAACTTGGGTGAGCCAGACTTCACGACACCTGAGCACATAAGAGAGGCTGCTAAGAAAGCGATAGACGAAGGCTTCACTCACTACACTTCAATATGGGGCCTTCCAGAACTCCGCGAAGCCATAGCAGAGAAATTGAGGAGGGAGAATGGGATTGATGTAAATGCCGACGGTGAAATTCTCATCACCGCTGGCGCGCAACCAGCTTTCTTCTCAGTTTGCCAAACACTTATAGACCTAGGAGACGAAGTAATTGTACAAGATCCGTTCTACTCCTCTTACGAGGTGACCCTTCGAGTAGTTGGCGCGAAGATAATTCCAGTGCCCACTAAGGAGCGGAAGGGTTTCATCATAGACCCTGAGGATATTAAGGCTAAGATCACAAACAAGACGAAGATGATAGTACTAATCTCTCCGAATAACCCTACTGGAAGCGTATTAGATAAAAATACGCTCAAAGCAATCTCGGAAATAGTTCAAGATCACGATTTGATGGTAGTTTCTGATGAAATATATGAGAAGATAACATACGATGGAGTGAGAAACTATAGTATTGGTTCTATTTCAGACATGAAGAGGAGGACAGTAACAATAAACAGTTTCTCAAAGACGTATGCCATGACCGGCTGGCGTGTCGGCTTCATTGCGGCCGACAAGGAGATAATGAAGAATATAGTTAAAGTTCATCACACCATGAACGTTTGCGCCTGCGGCATATCGCAGAAAGCCGCTGTCGCCGCATTAACTGGTCCACAGAACTGTGTTGAAGAAATGGTGGCGGAATATGACAGAAGACGGAGAGAAATAGTGAGCCTAGCGAATGAAATATCAGGGTTTAGATGTCAAATGCCTACGGGTGCCTTTTACATTTTCCCAGACATAGAAACCTTCCAGATGCCTTCAATGGAATTAGCCAAATATCTTATAAAAGAGGCTAGAGTAGTGACAGTCCCTGGCTCGGCCTTCGGGAGCGGTGGAGAGGGCCACTTGAGGCTCTCCTATGCTACGTCACTGGAGAAGATTAGAGAGGGGCTAGGTAGGATCAAAGAAACGATGGAGAAGTTTGCGGGTTAGTGGCAGCAATGAGAATCGAACTTCCATATGGTAAAGGTGAAACAGTCAGCATATAAGTTCCAGATGAAAATTTAATTACTGTAATAGAGCCGAGGGAGTGGACTAGTTTTACCTCATGGTCTTACAACCTTTCCCATCTTGGAATGGGGGTAAAAATATGAGGCTCTTCGAATACGAGGCGAAGGAGATCTTTAGAAGGTTTGGTATACTCGTGCCTAATGGCGCGATTGCAGGATCTCCAGATGAAGTTGATTCGGCTGTTAGGAAGGTGGGCCTCCCAGTTGCAATAAAAGCTCAAGTGCTGGTGGGCGGCAGAGGGAAGGCTGGTGGGATCAAATTTGCGGATAGCTTGGAAGAGGCAGTAGAGAAAGCTAAGGAATTAATGAGCGAGAAGATCATGGGGCATAGGGTCAGGAGGATCCTTATTGAAGAAAAGCTAGACATCAGGCATGAGTACTACTTAGGGGTAACCATCGATCAACTTTCTGGGAAGCCCGTCGTCGTGTTTTCCAAAGAGGGAGGGGTTGATGTCGAAACCGTCACGGAGGAGAGACCGGAGGCCCTCATATCTAAACACGTAAGCTTATCCCGTGGACTTTTCCAGTTTGAAGCCCGGGATATCTGCCAACAATTAGGCTTAGATGGCGCTTTTCTTCTGAAAGTGAGCAGCATTCTCCACCGGTTATATAGCGTATTCGATCAGTACGATGCAATGATAGCGGAGATAAATCCGCTTGTTGAGACAAACGAAGATAAAATATATGCTGTTGATGCGATGCTGGAGGTTGATGATAACTCTCTGTTCCGCCACTCGGACATCAAGCTGGACTTGAGTAGGAGGGTAGAAGATGAAATAAAGAGGGAGGCGACCAAACGTAGGCTCTCCTACGTGAAGCTCAAGGGGGACATAGGGGTGATCGGGTCTGGTGCAGGGTTAACGATGACCACCATCGATCTCATAAAGGATTTCGGAGGAGAGCCTGCAAATTTTCTTGAAACGGGAGGGGCGATAACTGAGCAGCTAATGGAGAGGGCGGTTGAGTTGATGCTTAGAGACAAGAGGCTCCGAGCACTCCTGATTAACCTCTATGGCGGCATCAACCCCATGCCGGCCGCCGCGAAGGGTATCGTAAGAGCCTATGAAAGGCTGAGACCTAAAATACCGATTCTCGTGAAGCTGGTTGGCAATCAGCAGGAGGAAGCGTGGAGCAGACTTGAGAGTGCTGGTATCCCCGTTGTAAAGGAGATTCAAACCGAGGTTGCCGTTAAAAAGTTGATGAGCACGCTTGGTAGATGAGATTGATGTGCATCCTTGTGAATGAGAAAACCCGAATTATCGTTCAAGGGATAACGGGCGGGGTAGGGAGCATCCAAACAAAGCTCATGCTAGATTACGGATCTAAAATAGTCGCTGGAGTAACTCCGGGGAAGGGCGGAACAACGGTCCACGGGGTACCAGTCTACGACACGGTCAAAGCGGCAGTTTCAGAACACCCCGCTGATGCCTCAATCCTATTCGTTCCCGCCCCCTTCATAAAGGATGCTACTGTTGAGGCTATAGACTCTGACATAAAACTGCTTGTGATCATCACAGAGCACATTCCGGTCCACGATACAGCGTATATTCGGGAACAAACGGAATTTGTGGGGGCGAGAGCAATCGGGCCCACAACCCCGGGGATTATATGCCCAGGAAAAACAAAGATTGGAATAATGCCGGCGAACGTCTTCATGGAGGGTAATGTTGGGATAATTTCTAGGAGTGGAACGTTGCTATATGAGATCGCGGGCAATCTTACGTTGGCCGGCATCGGGCAGAGCGCCTGTGTGGGAATCGGCGCTGACCCGGTGGTCGGAACCGACATGATGGATATATTGAGGTTGTTTGAAGAAGACGAGCATACGAAACTTGTAGCCATAGTGGGTGAGATAGGGGGAGTTCAGGAGGAGGAAGCCGCTAAATTCATTAGGAAGATGACAAAGCCGGTCGTCGCGTATGTGGCGGGCCGAGTGGCGTCCCCAGGGGAAAGGATGGGTCACGCAGGAGCAATAATCCTACGTGGGAGAGGCACAGCTCAAAGTAAGATAGACGTTCTGAGAAACGCAGGGGTCAGAATAGCTAATAGACCATCCGATGTAGTCGGCCTTGTAAAAACCTGCCTCCAGTGCTAGTTAAGTATGCCATCAGAAAAAGGTAATAGTGGGGAAGCGAAAAATAAAGCGCGAGTGTTTGGAGGCTTAGAATGAAGGTTTTGAGTGAAAACCAGCTTAAGCGGATTTGCATCGCCATTTTAGAGGCGGTTGGAACTCCGAGGGATGAGACAGAAATCGTGGCGGATAGTTTGGTTAAGGCTAATCTTCGAGGCATCGACTCTCATGGGGTTTTCCGCCTAATTGCCTATGTCAACAGAGTCAAATACAAAACTATCATCCCTGGAGCGCCTTTCACAATAACTCGTGAGACCCCATCCACCGCCTTAGTGAGCGGAGGATTCGGATTTGGACAAGTGATTGGTGTTAGGGCGATGAAGCTTGCTGTGGAAAAGGCCCGCAAAACAGGTATTGGAGCCATTAGCGTATTCAATACCAACCACTTCGGCATGGCCGCATACTACACTATGATCGCTCTTCAAAACGGTATGATCGGTGTTGTCACCTGTAACACCAGCCCCTCGGTTCTTCCTTGGGGTGGGCGGGTTCCCATGCTCGGCACTAACCCGATCTGCGTCGCTATACCCTCTGGTCAAGATATTCCAATAATTCTTGATATGGCTACTAGCGCTGTTGCCCGTGGAAAAATTGAGAGCGCTGCAAAGGAAGGAAAGCCGATTCCAGAGGGTTGGGCGGTTGATGAAAACGGTGAACCAACGACGAATCCCGTCGCTGCATTGAAGGGAGCCCTCCTGCCCTTTGGTGGACCAAAGGGGTATGGTCTTTCCTTCATCGTGGACATAGTCTCTGGTGCTTTAGCGGGCGCCGCGTGTGGTAAGGATGTATGTTCCCTCTATCCCGAAGAACAGAAATGTAATGCGGGGCACTTCTTTCTTGCCATAAACGTTGATTCTTTCATTCCGATTCGAGATTTTAAGGCTGCGGTTGATAAGGTTGTTCTTGAACTTAGATCCTCTCCACCCGCGTCTGGTTATGAGAGTGTTCTGATCCCAGGAGAAATTGAGCATCGAACTGAACAAAAACGTTTGTTAGAGGGCATTCCTTTGAGCAAAGAAACTTGGCAACGTCTAAAAAAGTTATGCGAAAAATTTAAAGTAGAATTGATTCCTTTCATAGATAGCGAAGTATAAATAGGAGGCGCGCACCCAAAGGGAAGGACCGGCGAAGAAACGTCTAATGCATAGGCGTCTACTTTTCTTTAGCGGGCACATAATAGTACTCTGCAATTTTCTTTTGATACCTATCAAGTTTGGACCCTTCTTTGTTCACCCTCGGCCTCTTTGTTACAGGATCCCTTCGGAAGGTGATGTCCATCTCTTTGAGAAAGGTGTTCATCCCTTTTCGGAGGCTGGTTAGGGGGTTAGCCACTCCGTAGATTCCGGGTTCCCCTGTGAAGATCATGAGGCGGTCGGCGATAAAGTCTTGTGCCACCACATCGTGTTCCACAACGAAGGCGGTCACGTTTCGACTTTCCACCACTCGACGGATGGTTCGAGCCATGGAAAGCCTCTCCTCAACGTCGAGGTAGGCGCTAGGCTCGTCAAGAAGGTAGAGCTGTGCTTTCCGTGACAAGCAGGCGGCGATGGCAACCCTTTGAAGCTCCCCGCCGCTTAGCTGAGTGACATCGCGGTCAAGGACGGACTGCACATTTAGGGGCTGTAAAATCTCGCTTCGATACCAGCTAGACGCAAAATCGTCCTTGGCTATGTTTTTCAAAAGGTCTTCAACCGTTCCCTTGTACTCCGCTGAGATGTACTGGGGCTTATAGCTCACAGCTAACCCATGCTGGGTCAACGAGACTCCTCCATCAGGCTTCTCGATTTCAGCTAGAAGCTTCACGAAGGTGGTTTTTCCGATGCCGTTGGGTCCCAGTATCCCGATGACTTCGCCTTGCTTCGCCTCCCCAGGCTCCACAGACAACATAAACTCGCCGTACGACTTCTTCATGCTGCCCCAGTTCAGTAACGTTTCACCAACTGTCCAACCCACCGCTGGAGGCTTCACGTGGAAGAGGATGGGGTCTTTTCGAAAGCGTACGTTCTCGTCTGGAATAAAACCTTGCAGGTAGATGTTGATTCCAACTCTCACCCCATGAACGTGTGAAACAATGCCATAGACTCCAGGAACCCCGTAAAACACACAAATTTGATCAGACAGATAGTCGAGGATAGCGAGGTCATGCTCTGCTACAATCACGGTTTTTCCATCTTTTTTGAGGCCTCGTACAGCTCTAGCGGCTTGAAGACGCTGTTTCACGTCCAAGTAGCTGGAAGGCTCGTCGAAAAGGTAAACGTCTGCCTCTCGACAAATCGTGGCGGCGATGGCAACCCTTTGAAGCTCCCCGCCGCTCAAAACATCGAGGGCGCGATCCCAAATGGTGCGAAGTTGGAGCTCCTCAGTGAGAGTCTCTAACTTGCCTCGCTCATCCACTTTTTCAAGGAGTTCACCAACCTTCCCTGAAACCGCCCGTGGAATCTTGTCCACATACTGCGGCTTGTGCACCACCCTAAGCTTATCTGTGCTCAACCCCTGAAAATACTCTTGAAGTGTTGATCCACGAAAATGGCGGATGAGCTGCGGCCAGTCAAGGGGTTCTTCATATTTTCCGAGGTTTAGTTTTATTTCTCCAGAAAGAATTTTGAGAGCGGTGGTTTTTCCGATTCCGTTTTGACCCAGAAGCCCTAACACCACGCCTGAAGATGGCACGGGGAGGCGGAAGAGCTTAAAGGTGTTAGGACCAAAGCGGTGGCTGCACTCCTCCTCGAGTTCGTCTGGAAGATTAACGATGGAGAGAGCGTGAAATGGACACTTTTTGACGCAGATGCCACATCCCACACAGAGGGCTTCCACAATAAACGGCTTCTCGTCCTCAAATCGAATAGCCTCGATTCTGCTCCTCACCGGTGGACAAAAGCGATAACATACCCTGCCACAGCGCTTCGGTTTGCATCGATCCCCGTCAAGCACTGCAACGCGAACCATTTTTCTCTCCATTCACTCTACTAATGTGAAATGAAAGAAGCGGATAATAAGCTTAATTTCATCACTACTAAAATTTGGCTACTAAAACAAGGTAAAAAGGTAAAAAAGATGAGGGTAATGTAACCTTCACAGAACTACCATTCTTCCTCTTCCCACTCTTCCTCCTCTTCCTCTTCCCACTCTTCCTCTTCCATCGATTTTCACCTCCTTAATGACGCTTGGTTCTTTCGGTCACTTGTAGTCAAACGCCTTCAGCGTTTTTTAAGCGTTTCCATACGTTGTGTGTCGAAGAAATCGGTTTAAGGAACACTGGAAACGTGTTTTAGGCAGTCTCTTTTACGATTTTTGCCTTCGGCACGGCTTTCGGTTGAAGTGTTTCCATCGTCATATACGCCCAGCAGAGCGTGGGAGAATTGTGAGCTGATCAGCTACGCGGACTACGTGAACGACTTCCGACACGATCTCGCATCGTTAACCGAAATCACGTACAAGTACGGAGCCCTCATCGTAATGGACGCTATCAGTCTGCTAACGCCATGACGGTGGATGTCAAAGATATAATGGGGACTCTCTTACCATATCCTTCTACAAGTGACTTCTCAAACCCGCCGGAGCCGGATTGTTTTTAGTGCAAATAGAGCTCATGAAGAAGTTTGAACCTCCGTTTGTGCGTTGGGCGAGCATTAAGCCGGAGATCTTCGAGACTTATCCAACTGTAAATAGATAACGTTTTATGTGAAAATGTCTTAAAATCCTTGGGATGATGTGAGGCGACGGCTTGGAGCGTTGGCTGTGACACGAGCCACTAACCTTCACTGACCAAGATTTTGGAGGCTGAAGTGATTAGTGGGGTCATATTAGACTGAGATGAGGGAGACCCACACGCTAAGAGTAGGTAAGATAGCCTCTTCTTTAACCGAATGCTCTGCTTCTTTCTCTAAGTTCTGTGAAATTCTTACCAAATCCGTTCCTTGACAACTCAAGCTTTAAGCAAACTTGAAAATGAAATAGGCGGTCGCGTCACTCGCTGGTTTCGGGATGCTTGTATCGCGTGAAGCCACAGTGCCCACAAGTGTAGCGATCGCCGTGGTCCGCCATGAAGTATCCGGGTCCGCACCGTTCGCAGAAGGGAAGTAGCCTTACGAGTTTCTCTCTCTCAATTTTGTAACGGGAGAAAATCCTCTCCTTCTTTTCGGCCTTCGTCTCGTCAGGTTTTTTGTTCATCTAACTATTCCCCCTTTTCCTCAGGCTTTTGTGGAGGAGCATTCCTAGCGATTATGTGTTCAGGCTCCACGAGTTGGGCTTGTTCGATGGTGTCGTAAACGTTGGCTTCACCAACGGCAACCATCGTCCCAGTCTTCGTCTCTAACCTCTTAACATACACCAGTTCAAGGTCCTCGTTTAACAGGGATGCGAGCCTTTTCCTAACCTCAAAACGGGAGGGAGTTCCCCCCGTTTCTTCATGTTCAACCTCAAATGCTACTTCCTTTCTTTTGAGCAGTGGGTTGTATCCTTGAGAGGTGACCTTAACTTTCATTGATACACTTCCGTTGATTGTTGACTGTATTGTGCCTCCTTTACTTTAGCTTTTCGAAGCACAGCTCCATCGCTTCCACGATCTGACGCACCGTTTCTTTCTCTTGTTCCGTAACCTTGACCACGACGATCCCCTCATAGGGCTGTCCATAAACAACAAACGAGTTTTCGGGCGCACATAGCACTGCCGCCAGAGTTAAGAGATCTTCTTCGCCCTCAACCAGAATCTTCGTTCGCTTTTTCCGTTTCAAGGCCTCTTGCATGACAGACCATGCTTCGTTGGTTAATGTTCCTGGAGGGTTTTTCGCGTGTAAAGTTTGATCAACTTGTACTGGAATCGGAGTAATAGGCTCTCGCATAACCTTGTTATCGACGATTAAAACCTGAGGAGAAACGCCGTGCTTCATCATGTTGTCGGAAACGATGTCTCCCACTGAAATGACCATTAAAGGCTTTTCTTCTTCAATCAGTTCTTTCAGTTTTCTCATCGTCTCACTAAACGAACCGTTAATCAATAACCCCAGTGGAGACTTTAATTTTTTACGTAATGAGGGTGTGAGGAGACGCGTTTGCATGGGTGTGTAGTTTTCTTGTCTATATTTATGGTTTTAGGTGCCTTGAAGATGGAAATGATGGTAGAGGCCTTCGTGAGGCTTTGGACAAAGTGAAAAGCTTCTAGCAGGTGCAAATGGGCTGTAGTCCTCGATCCCTAAATCCAGTCCTCAAATAAGTGTTCACTAACTTAGTCATCTTACACGGAGGGCGTAGCGTCCCTTCTCCTCTACCTTCATGGCACGGGCTATCGTCGATTCTTTAGGGTCAAAGATGACGACCAAGCCGGTAAAATCATCGCTCAAGCTGGAGGACTTACACTTTGGGCAGATTGACCCATAAGATATGAGGTGACACTCTCGACAGGCTTTTTCACTCATGCCTTGGTTCTCCCGCCCCCGTGACCTTTATTTTTTCTACATCTTTTTTGATCCATTCGATCTTCCCTAAGAAGGGTTGCCTTGCGGTTACTCCGATTTTTCCAGATCCTCCGCCTCGCCCGAGGGAGACAGCGTTTACACGAACCCTTACATGGTCTCCCGTCGTGAGCTTTCTTTTTGTCTCTTTACCTAGAAGAATTCCTTGCTTTTCGTCGTGGGAGATATAGTCGTCCATAAGTTGGGATACGTGAAGCAACGCGTCGACGGGGCCTACCCGAACAAACGCTCCAAAATCTGCAATTTCTACCACCTCCCCCTCAATCACCTCTTGAACCCTTGGACGAAAAGTGAGAAGGGAGAACACCACCTTGTGGTAGGTGGCTCCATCCCCTGGAATGATCTTTCCAACAGGGCTAACTTGAACATCGGCCACGGCTATAACGTATCCCAGCTCCTCATCGACCATGCCTTCATACCTCATTTTCAACTGCTCATAACCCACCATTTCGATGGGTTCACCAAATTTCTCCGGAGGTATACGAATGGTGTCCTCCAAAGCTATGATCTTAAACATAACCTACACGCTACCCTCCATCTCCAAACGAGACATTTGCCTCAGATAAATGACGGGCACACTTATATTCCTTAACCTTTTTCTCAGCGCCCCGTCGTTGGTGGCCACAGGACACCTCCATTCCGAAGCCACCCGAACAATCACATCGTCGTGTGTCTCCTCATAACCCTGTTTCACCGGGACCACCTCGCATTTCTCGGCGAGTTTAAGCGCCAAGGATGCGTGGCGACGCATTTTGGGGGACCCCCTCTCGGCTATTTTCAGAAGTTCCCTATGGGTTGGAGAGAGAAGGATGGGGGTGTACCGTTGACTTAGGAGGTTCGTTAGTTCCTCGAATATATCTACTCTGAATTTTGACGGAACGAAAAGGAAATTGGAGTCCAAAATTACTTTCAGTGTCAAGGTTTTCCCAACAGAGCCTTAAGATGCGCGTTTTCAAACTCTCTTATTACTCATAAAGTTTATGTGCTATTATTATTTTTCTTTTTTCTCTGGTTCTTTCTTGTGTTAGAAGAGTGTTTCTCTAAGCTGAGATGGGCTATTGTTTTCCTTTTTTCGTCCTTTTGGGGAGTTGAACCTTTTTCCTTTCCTTTCTCCTTCTCTCCTTTTGTCTTCTCATTTGTCTATGTTTCTCTCTCCCCTCAGCCATTTCCTTCTTGCTTTTCCTAGCTATTCTATGCTTCCAATTTGGAATGGACTATGCATTCGCTTCAGATAGAAAAACGTTTCTCTTCGAAACTTATGGAATACAAGCAAAAATTGTTGCATCTCTTTTGACTCAATAAGCCGGCTTTTGTTGAAAGACAAGATCGTTTGGATGTGGTGCGGACCGCCTTTATTTGTCAGCTAAACGCCTCAGAGAACTCTAGTAACTTCTATTTTATTAAGAATTAAGGAACTCCATTTTTGTTTGGGAAAGTCCGTTTCTCCTAAGGCTTTTTTACGTATTCTCGGAATTTCTTGCCGCAGCATTCGTAGAGTCTAATGTGAACCCTAGGGCTTAGATCCCATTCCTTTAGTGGAGTCGCGAACTCTTTTCCACAAATCGGACATTTAGCCAGTTTTCCACCTCCAGATTAAATGCTGGTACCATTATGTCCTTCTCGCTTTTAGGACTACTGAACAATTTTTGATACGCATTTCTGGAAGGTTTTTCGTCGACTTTTCTTTGCTAAGGAATACGCATTCTTAGAGGGGCCAAAGGTATTCATCCTCGCGAGTTCCCGTACCAACCACCACTTGATAATGTAAGTCGCTATCGTTAACCCCCTCCACACGTTCCAGAGTCCCCGAAACCCTAACGGCATCACCACATCGGGCAACATTCCTGTACATACCTATCATGGACACCACTTTCGTAGGGATTTCGCTTTTTCCAAGTTTTGAGGTTGAGTCGAGCGGTTGGTAGTTTGCGATTTGATAGATGGCGGGTCTGAACATGGCTTCACTATCGTCAATAATCTGACCGGAGAAGGTAACGGGCTTGACTGGGGCGTACCGATATTCGCCATACTTGGAGGTTATTTCCTCGAACCTTCGCACCGCGTTATACACAAAAATCTTGTCTCTATACCGTCCTCGATGCTTCCTCAGCCTATCGAGCCTCTTGGTGACAACAAGGCTCAATGCGCCCTCACCAGTGAGGCTGTCAATCGCCCTTTCGAGACTGCGAAAGTTTCGCGACCCATAAACCACCAGATCAATGTCAGACTCCACCGTGTGCATGCCTAACGCGATGGACCCATGGATCCCAAAATCTTCAAGCGGCACACCAGACTCATTAGAGAGAAGAGTCGCTAGCTCCAACGCCAGTTCTTGCAGATGATCTCTTCTCCCCATTTCAATGAGGGTTTGTAAACGGTCTCTTGGAACATAAACTCCTTTTACAAGTTTCAATGGGGGGCTGATGACCTCTTTTCCACGGTACGGACAGAGATACAAGTATTGAGGAAAATTTTTTCGAAAGGTTTCTAGGAGCCTTTGAAAGTTCTGCGCTGTATAAAGCTTTTCGGATCGAACGAGTTCCACTTCTCCTAGTTTCCAGCGCTTTTTAAGGAAGCGTATCGGAAAGTGGGTTTTCATTTTGGACGGAATGTATTTCAGAAAGGAGAAAACCCGCCTTCTTGGGTGCTCATACCCGAACGCGTAGAATACCAAGCCCTCCTTGGTGAGGAAGGCGTCTCCGTCTCTGGGAATCCACTTTTCCATCAAAGGCTCCTCTTCACGACTTATCTGCACACGAAGATTACACAATATTCATCCTAAAAATCTATTCGTTAATATAACTGCTGCATATAGTTCATTGGAGGGACATGGGTGGTAGAGAAAATTTCGAATAGAATCGCCAACGTTCTAGCTCGTGAAGGTGAGAGCAAGCTTTACCGGATGATGGCTGATTCGATCAGGGTCTTGGCCGTTTACAACGGGGTTAGCTGGAGATCTGAGCTCATCCCGGATCTTTTGAGGCTCTACCGGTTTCTAGGCCGCCTTGAAGTTGTCAATTCTAGGCTCGTGGACGAGGCGTTAGACAAGCTCGAGTCTGAGGAACTGGTTACTGTAGAGGAGAAGGTGAGAGGGTCGTGGCTGAGGCCAGGCACCATCACGGATAAGCTAGTTCGTCTCGTCGATCTCGCCACCGCGATAGGGATACTAAGGAGAGACCAAACTTTTGCGAGATACGTGCATGAGAGGTACAGAGGAGTTAGAGAACGTTTGGGGAAGGGGTAAGCTCATGAGGAAGTTTAGGGACCGCGATTTCATACAAACTCGAGAGGGATTCTTCTTCTGCGTGGTTGGTCCCTTTCACACCTCCGATCGCGTCATCTCCTACCTCAAATACGTTCCCTCTAAGCTAGGCGTTTGGGGGAGAAGAGGGAAGAGTTTCAAGAGGGTTATGAGAGCCTACACGATTCCCAGCCTACTGGAAACCTTCAGCCTTTTAGAAAGAGACCATCCTCATTACCTGTTTTATTCACCCTTCTATAACATCACCATGACCGCGGTTCCACACAAATACATAGTCAAGCACTACAAGCCAGAGGAAAAGCTGGCTCAACTGCTTCAAGCCACACGCCTGGACTCCCTACAGAAGAAACTGAAGAGATTTGCGTCCTCTTTGGCGGAGATAAGCGGGGTTTCCCCGGGCTCCCTTGGAGTAACGGGCTCCATCCTCCTCAACATCCACCGCCCAGAGTTTTCA
>Ga0315310_10000883_pt1 | contig 18902 bp, 19 predicted proteins | sample TDP5_MG_FD_203630 | JGI IMG/M metagenome (GOLD analysis project Ga0315310, IMG submission 203630) | Freshwater sediment microbial communities from Lake Towuti, South Sulawesi, Indonesia - TDP5 | ecosystem: Environmental > Aquatic > Freshwater > Lake > Sediment | place: Indonesia: South Sulawesi... | reverse complement strand
ATGGTTTGTGGGTCTCAGTTGCTCCATGTAATTAATCACCTTTTGAGGAACAGCGGTCGTTTCAATAGATCTCCAGCTTGTGGAATTATGCCAAAGGTTTTCAAAGTCTCCCTGAAAGACTCCCACGAGGCTGCCGCTGTTTGTCCATATACATGGATTTTCTGCCATGTTTCCCTCTGTGGCGGTTGAAATCAAAGCTTCCGCGAAATCAACGAGCATGTAATGACTTGTGATCAAATCAGTATACCTTAAGTCGACATAGTTGCCAGGCGATATGTGCTCTTCTATAACTCTTGGAAGGGAGTCTTCATACTCAGGGACGTCCGATATTATGCGAATCCTTACGCCCTTGTTTATGGTTATCTTGAGTTGCTCAGCGAACGTGTATATAAGTTGCATAATCTGAGCTCTAGAAAACACAATGTCAATTTCTCTCTCAGCCTCTTTTATCATAGTCAGCATTCTGCTCATTGTGCCTTCTAGCTTAGAGAGCAACGCGAAGTTGACCCTTTCTTCCACTTGTACTCTAGGTGCCCGCGTGAAATGCTCTAAGAAAGTTTTCGTCTTAGCCTTCAAGGAGGACACTCTTTCGCGTGCCATGCGTTCTTCTTGTTTAATCAGAATTGAAAGCGCTTCTTCCACGGGCGTAGCCCTAATTTTTGTTGGTTTTCCCAACAATTTCTCAATCAATCCCATTTTTTCAAGCTTAGGCAATATTCTGTAGATATCTTCCCGACGCACGTTCGACACTTTTGAAATTTGGCCCACTGACGCCAACCTCAGTCGAGTTATAGCCATGTACGCCCTTGCCTCGTTACGAGTGAGGCCCAAGTCTAACAACATCTCAACATCCTTTTCAGAAGGTAGCACGATGATTCAAGTCCTGCCTGGATCGCAAATTAGTATAAACATCACAAAAATTTAAGATTTTTGCGCGCTGATTTTCCTGTCAAATTTGATGCGCATTGACGAGGCACAATGTATTGTCATTGATGAAGAAGCACCGTAACTTTGAAATAATATATATTAATTACGCAAGATTACCAGATTGGTTAGTAGGCTGCCCTCTGAAGCTGAAGGAATCTCGCGCGGGAATTTCTGTTTGGACCCAAAATATTCTTGGAATACAGAAACCTAGAGGGTGTAGGCCTTTTCCAGCCTATTCGTTCTCAAATTTCACGCCTTCCAAACACTGCGCTTCAAGTCGTTGAAGATCTGAGAGCAACAAAGCGATGAAAACGATGTCTCCATGTGCATGGACTCTGCCAGTTTTATGGCTTGTTCGGCTGGAAAGGCGATGGCGTTCACTCCGGCTTTAACCGCCAGCATGTCCGTTTCCGTTTTATGTTTCCCTTTCGGCCTCATACAGCCCAGTACCAAGGGAGTTTTAGGCAACATCAACCGTGCAGCAGCCAACACCCTGGCAATGTCTGCTGGCTTCGGCGGTGTGGCTGTTTCCATCAACGTGCCGTGAATCGGCATAAAAGCAATAACGATAACTGCGCTGGGTGAATACTTGGCAATCATCCCTAAGGCTTCAAACTCGCCCTTCAACTTACCATAATGCAAGCCCACGAGCACGTGAGGCACCAACGGAATCCCAGACCCATGCAACACTCGCAACGATCTGTCGTAGTCAGCCACAGAAACATTGAGCTGATAAATCTCCTGTATGGTCTCATCTGAACCAATAACGTCAATCAAAGCCGCGTCCACGCCAGCCTCCGCAAGCCGTCCAGCCAACTCACTGTCAACAATGCCAGTGTGCACCACAACAGTCAAACCCAGACTCTTCTTCACTTCAGTAATCGCGTCAACAAACCGCTCCAAAGGAACAGAACCATCTGGCAAGCAGCCGCCGCTGATGAGACAGCCTAGGCCTCCTTTCGCTTTAATTTCCTTGCATACTTCAACCAGACGCTGAGGCGTAACCGCAGGCAACATTGTGTTCAAAACCCTGCCGCCACAGTGCTTACACTTCAAAGCGCAGAAGGAACCAGTAACAGACACAGAAGGAAACGCAACAGGCGACGAACAAAAACGCTCAGCCCGGTAATACATGAAACTCGGCGCGTAGAACCTGATTCTTCTGCCAAAATTTTTCCAGCATAGGCTGAGAGCCTCTGTTAAAGCCTGTTCAAGTTCATTCTCATCGGCTTGAAGAAGTCTCTGTACACTCCGTTTCCATTTCGTCATAGTTCGAAGCTCACTTGGTCTGTTTGGAGTTGGTGACTGCACTCTATTAATTAACCTTATACAGGGCTATAGGAGAAAGTGCAGCAAAATCAAGACTATGCCTGCTAGCAACAGAGTTAACCCAAAACGGACGAATCCAGACGCTTTCCACAGATCTCTTTTAAGAATTTCAGAAGGACCGGGAGCCTTATGTCCTTTACCACCGTAAATGGCGTCAGCTGCAGATCCAAGCACCGAAGCTCTGATGCTCCACATGTTGATTCCGCCACTTCCGAGCAGGAACAGAACTCCAAGCAGAACTAACGCTAGGCCTTCGAGAAACAGAGCGTCGTCTTGCGTCAGCCACAATCGAGCGAGATATGCTTTAGGTGCAGCGTAGTTCCACCACCAGAAATTGAACACGTACATAATCGTCACAACTAACGCAACAGATAGGATGAAAACCGCGATTCGCCTTAGAACAATACCTAACACAGGCATCTCCCTAAGAATAATAGGCAACAGCGGAGGACTAAAAGGTTTTATGGCTCCGACTCAACACAAAAACAACTGTAAAAGATGCATCCAGCACGATTATGGCGAATAGTACATGGACTCCCATTCTTGTAGGCGCTTACCACAAAAGATTCGCGTTTCAGTGGGTTCAGCCATTGTGCTAGGACTCATAAAGGGTCGAATAGACACGGCGCCCACAACGATCTACATGTTAACATACAGAGAAGGAAAATGCCTAGCAAACTGTGGCTTCTGCCCTCAAGCCCGAGATAGTAAAAGCCGAGCAGACACGCTGTCACGCGTAGCATGGCCCGCCTTTTCCACAAACCAAGTCATCAAGAAAACCGTGTCGGTAGCTAGAGACGGTGACGTAAAACGCGTGTGCATTCAAGCATTAAACTATCCCACAGTTATCGAGGACGTCTTGGAGCTGACCAAGGCGATTCATTCTCGGTCAAACTTGCCTGTCTCCGTGTCATGCCAACCCCTGAACAAAACAGATTTGGAAGAGATGAAAAACGCTGGTGTAGACCGCATAAGCATAGCATTAGATGCTGCCACAGAAGAACTCTTTGACAAGATTAAGGGTGGCTCAACTCTCAGTCCATACACTTGGACAAGACAACGCGAAGCATTGAAGGAAGCGGTGGAAGTCTTCGGCAGAAGCAATGTCTCCACACATCTCATTGCTGGACTAGGCGAGACCGAGAAAGAGATGACAAGCACGATACAGTGGTGTACAGATTCAGGCGTCTTTCCCAGCCTATTCGCCTTCACACCAATTCTTGGCACCGCTTTAGAAAAAAAGACTCAACCAGACATCGGATCGTACAGGCGAATCCAGCTTGCCCGGCATCTCATAGTCAATTCTAAGACAAGCGTTGAAAACGTGAGGTTTGACAAGAAAGGACGAATCGTCGATTTCGGTGTGGCAGAAACCCAACTAAAAGACATCGTTTTGGCGGGCAACCCATTTCGCACATCTGGATGCCCCGACTGCAACCGTCCATACTACAACGAGCGTCCGAGCGGACCATTGTTCAACTACCCCAGACAGCCAACGGCAAGCGAGCTCGCCGAGATAATTGAGCAACTCGAGCTTTATACTTCGTGCGCTTAATGAGCTGAAGCAGCTTAACAACAGAATAAAGCAAATCAATAGCCATTCCCGTAACCCCATAGTAGTACAAATATGGCTTTTTCTAAAAAGCTTCCACTCCTCACAAAATCGAACGAAACCAATGCATGTCTCTTTAATTGATATTTTCGATCTCAAACCTGCGAAACAGGTTCCAGTACTTCATTTCGGTTGTGGGAAAACCATTATGTGTGTAGGCTTCATCATATTTTGTGGCTACTCTCGCTGATTGAGAAGGAAGACCTTTGACCGCAGGGTATCTAATAGACGCCGTAACAAAGGCCAGCACTGTTACACTCAGATTTCTCGATCCCAACACAAGCCAGCTGAATGAAGTCGTCGACACCACCTATAAGCCCTACTTCTTCCTTCCTCATCCATTAAGCCCTAAAGATCAAGAAAACGTGCAGAGATTGCACGGCGATGTTGAAGTAGCCAAAAAAATCGACCTGTACACGGATCAACCCAGAGACTTAGCAAAGATCAAGGTGTACAAGCCGGACTTTCTCAAGAAAGCCGCGAGAACATTTGAGACGGCTTGGGAATCTGAGATTGAATTTGCGCACAGCTATGCCTACGATCATGGCTTAGTCTTCGGCGCTCGACATGACACTCCTCAGCAAAACCGTTTCAACCTGGCGCTCACCCTTCCAGAAGATATTCGAGCAGAATTTGAGGCAGTCTTCGGCCACATAGAAGACATCGACCAACTAAAATACGGCCAGATTGAGCATTGGTTTTCTCTGCTGCACCAGCCTGTGCCATACGTTAAGCCGGAAATCCTAGGCATCAGGGCAGAACTTAATGCAGACAAATACCTTACAGCGGTCATGCTGTCCAGAATCGTCAACCTTCCAATCCCATTCACCTATGCTAGTCGAAGTGTGAGCGACTGGCTGAAGTCAATGATCTACCACCACCTACGAAGAAACAACGTGCTGATTCCAACCTCAAAGGAACTGCGCAGAGGACTTGAAACCCACATGGTGCCAGGTGCACTGACCATCACACCAAAGAGCGGAACATACTTTAACACTGTTGTAACAGACTTCGAGAGCCTATACCCTAGCTGCATAGACAGCTACAACCTATCATACGAAACTGTTGACTGCAACCATAAAGAATGCGAAGTCAACAAAGTTTCAGATGTTGGCCATTACATCTGCACAAAAAGACGTGGATTTCTCGCAGCATTAGTGGGTGCCCTCAAGGACCTACGCATCCTCTGGTTCAAACCGCGCTCAAAAGACAAAACGATTCCAGAACAAGAGCGGCATCAAGCCGAAATCACTGCCAAACTACTCAAACTACTCACCGTTTCTAGCTACGGCGTCTCCGTGCGCATCCACGGCTTAGCCTGTCCACCTTTAGCTGAATCCATCACAGGCTACGGAAGATGGGCACTTCAAACCACATGGAACATAGCTGAACAAAGCGGATTACGACCCGTTTACGGAGACACCGACTCAGTCTTCTTGGAAAACCCTCCGCCAGAAAAGGTTGAATGGCTGATCAAGACGGTGAAGGAAAAACTGCGACTTGACCTCGCTGTGGAAAGACACTATCCGGTCTGCGTCTTGTCCAAGGCGAAGAAAGCATACTTCGGCATCCTGCCAGACGGCACACCTGACCTGAAAGGATTGACAGCCATAAAGTCAAACGCGCCTAACTTCATTCAAAACGTGTTCAAAGACTGCGTCAAAGAGCTAAGCCACGTGAAAAACGCAGAAGAATTCGAATCGGCAAAAGCCAGAATTGTAACGATTGTTCAAAACGCAATCAAGGACCTACAAGACAGAAACGTTAACGTCAAAGACCTTGTCTACTCAGTCAATCTATATCATGACCCTAAAGAGAAGCTTGACTCAAAAGTGCTACCCCAACCATACCAATGCGCGGCACAACTAATGGATTCAGGAAGGACACTCCGACAGCGAGACACCGTCTCCTTCATCAAAGTTAAACCCTTCAACTACAAAGGCAAACAATTCACAGTCAAGCCTCTTGACAGTGTTTCAAACGTTCTAGAAGTAAACGTAGAAGACTACACACGAAACCTGACCACAGCACTCAATCAAACATTCAAACCGATGAGCATAACCTTCGAGACTAAGAAGGAGACAAAGATAACCCAGTGGCTTGGAAAAACAACATGACTATCTCTGTCTAGCCTTTTCCCATGCCGCAGTTATGTCTCGCACAAACGCTGGTTGAATAGTGAAAATGTCTCTCGGGTCTTTGACGTACAAACTGAAGATGTAACGCCTTTCAAAAGCTGTGGTTCCCAGAATGGCATATTCCGGTTTGCGCGGCAACTTAGAGGAATAGGGTTCGATTACACTGTCAAACACTCTCTCCAATTCTCTGTGGTTAGATCGTGGCCGAAGCTCAGAAGGATGCTGTAGAATAAAGCCGCGATTTCTCACCTTTGTATCTATAATTAGTGACGTTTTGATCAAGCACCTTCAGATTGCTTATGAAAACCATGGTATTGCTTTGAGTCCGAATTTTAGTGTAATTGAATGTGATTTTTCAACAACACCTTCAACATCATCTATCCGAACATAATCATTGACACGAAATGGTCGAGTGACAAACACAAAAAGCCCCCGCGATGATGTTGCCCAGAGTTCTCGTTGAAGCAAAACCGACAGCTGCCCCACCAAGGGCTGAGAAAGCCACTATTGATTCCGTGGGCACTTCTCCAATTCTTAGCAGAGTTGCAACCGCGCCCAACAATATCATCAGACGAAAAACGAGGAGCAGACCGTTGGCAACATGAGGAGGCCACTCCTTCTGCCTAGCGACACGCTTCATGTACCTAGCGATGAGACGCTCAAGAACAAAACCCACTACGACCACAACGCCAACGGCAACAGCCGCGCCAACATATGGAGGAAAACTGGACAAGAACTCGTCCCATATAGCCATGAATAAGTCACCTTCAGCAAATTCCCTCAGCACTTCTTAGCAGATGCCTATAAACTTTTGTCACAACATAAAAACCTCCACGCCTCTTCACTATGAATCTATAGGGAGGACGAGAAATCATCAGCAACGGTTAAGTCATTTATATACCATATTACTAATGAAGAGACATCACGTTTCATGGAATCAATCGTCGACAGCAGGGCATTCAGGTGAACTCAAGCCAGGAAGACTCTACAAGATTCATCAACGAAGCCATGCGCATCATCAACATGGGCCAACAGAGAAACGTGCTCCTTCGACTCATGGGAGGCTTCGCGATAAGACTCCACTGCTCCGAGTTCGCTTACCTATATGATAAGCTTGAAAGAAAACCCGCATACGACCTCGACCTTGTAACCTATAGCAAGCTCAGACCACAAATCAAAAACCTCTTCAAAGACCTCGGCTACAGCTCAATGGCTTCGATGGCTCTCATGTTTGCCACAGGTCGAAACAGACAGGTCTACACTGACGAAGCCCACAATCGATCAGTTGACATCTTCTTTGACAGACTGGAAATGTGCCACACAATCGAATTCAAAGATAGGCTCGAACTGGACAGCCCTACGATCACCCTCTCAGACCTCTTGCTGCAGAAGGCACAGATTTGCAAGATCAACGAAAAAGACATCAAGGACATGATAATCCTACTCAGAGAACACAAAGTCAGCGAACAGGAACAAGAAGCTGTAAACATCCGGTACATCGCCAAACTACTTTCAGACGACTGGGGATTCTGGTACACATTTAAAACCAACATGAACAAGGTCAAAGACTTTCTAGGCGAATACAAAGTTCTAACCGATGAAGACAGAAACGACGTAGGGGCAAAAATCGATAAGATAATAGAGGCAATCGAGGCCGAACCAAAATCGCTGAAGTGGAAGATGCGAGCAAAGATCGGAACTAGCAAAAAGTGGTACACTGAGGTAGAGGAACTGGTAAGATAGTGGGTGCACTATTGACAAAGGTCCGCTTCCTGTTTGCCACAGACCTACACGGGTCTGAAACTGTTTGGAGAAAGTTTCTCAACTCGGCTAAATACTTCAGCCTAGATGCCTTAGTATTAAGCGGCGACATGACTGGAAAACTAATCATCCCAATAATTAGGCGACCCGATGGAAAATTCGCCTCCTGTCTCTTTGGACAGGACTACGTGCTGACCGAGGCCGAAATACCCGCGTATGAGGAAAAAGTCCGCCGAGTGAGCTACATACCTTACGTGACAACTCCTGAAGAAGCGACTATTCTCGAGGCGGACAAAGAAAAATGTGAGAAGCTTTTCGCTAAGCTACAAATCGAAGTCATCACGAAATGGCTTTCTCTCGTGCCAGACAGGGTTCCCAAGAACTGCAAGGTGATACTTAGCCCAGGCAACGACGACGTGTTCGTCATAGACGATGTGATAAGAAAAGATCCAAACGTGATCTTTGGAGAAGAAGAAGTTGTGCTCCTAGACAACGAACACGAAGTGGCCTGCTGCGGCTGGACCAATTTCACGCCTTGGAACAGTCCCAGAGAATGCAGTGAAGAAGAGCTACACCAACGCCTCGAAAGATTGGTCGCTCAGATCAAAAACATGAAAACCGCTGTATTCTGCTTCCATTGCCCTCCTTACAATTCAGTCATAGATATGGCGCCCAAGTTGACAAAGGATTTTAAACCAGTCTACGAAGGCGGACAACCCATTATGATTCCCGTTGGCTGCACGGCCGTAAGAAAAATCATTGAGAAATACCAGCCCTTGGTAGGTTTGCACGGCCACATACACGAGAGTCCTGGCTTCATCAAGATAGGCAAAACTCCCTGCCTTAATCCAGGAAGCGAATATGCCGAGGGAATACTAAGGGCTTACTTAGTTGAAATCGAAGGAGACAAGATCAAGAAACTGCAGAGAGTAGAGGCATAATAGACTATTTTTGCCCTTGCTTAGCCGAAACCAGTCGCATGACTTCCAAACGAAAGTCAAAGGGATTCAACTTGAGTTTGGATGCAGGCAGATCAAAAAACTCTTCGTTAGCGTAAAGACGAATCGTGAGTTCACCATATTCTGTGCGGAAAAGAGAGACTTGTGAGAAATCGTTCCAGTTACATCTCACTTCTTCGCCCTGACCCTTTTTCAGAGTGAAGCCTTCATCATCATAAGTGAAGACCATATGATACCGGTACTTATACAAACGCCAACCCAGAATAACTGCAATTGCCAAATTCAAAGTGGGCACCAAAAAGCGCCAGAGATCAACTAAGGGAATGGGAGATAAGAGAACGATCACCACCTGAACTACAAATACAATAGCACATGACTTGAACAAATCGTAGAGCTGGATCGGAGAATATGTCCGCGCTTGGCTCACACTGAAATCCTCATAGCCTAACGTATTTCCTGGCTTGTCTACCCAAATAGGAGTTGCTATGAATAATGTCGCCAGATTCAACATCAACAAGCACCACTCCGATATATTGGTCTTTAATGCTCTCAACATGTTTTCTCATTTCGCTATTATCTTTATTTGCGAAAATGAATAGCCAGCTCCATTTCATTTCGTTATCTTTCATATACGATTGGATCCGCATTAGGGCGTTTATCAGTAACTTCTTGTTGAAATATCTGACTGACTCGGTTGAGATCATGAAGCATCCTACTGAATAGTTCGGGTTCACAGTTACGGAAAACAGCCTGGAAAGAAGAAAACCTCTGACCCTTGTATTGCCTCGAATGAATATGTCAAACTCAATATCTTGCAACTTAAAATTTCTGAATGACTCATTGAAATCAGCGATCCATCTTCCTCTACCCATCATCAAACCCTTTTCGACTTTTGCCATGCGTTGGTCCATGGACAAGCTCACTCAATTCACCACGAATTCCAGATGAGAACTTAGATCATGATTTCCTTAAAAGCTTGCCCAAAGATGAGCTTCGGTTTACATTGAACAATTTATTAGAGAGTTCTTGGAAGAATCTTCTTTGAGGAATTTTTCAGGGGCAAGCTTTCATGAACGAAGAAAGGCATCTCCAGATGCCCACTGAATGGGGAGGAATAGTGCCTTCCAAAGTCTTTCTTGAAGAGGCCGTGGACATTGTTGATAAGGCAGACAACCAAGGCCTGGTTTTGAGGGTCATCGGAGGCGTAGGAGTGATGCTGCACAGTCCGGAATCTGAAGATCTCATGAAAAGACTTGGGAGGCTCGGGTCAGTTGCTCAGGAATTCACGGACTTGGATTTTATGGCTTATCGTAGACAAAGGAATCAGATGAAGCTCTTCTTTGAGACGATAGGTTATACGAAGAGGAGAGCAACGCTGTCAAGTGCAGCATCGGAAAGGCAGATATATTTCCACCCTAAAGGTTGGTTTTTTGTCGATGTGTTCTTTGACAAGCTTCGAGTTGCAAATCATCCCTTGGACTTTCGAGGTCGCTTGGAACTGGACAAACCGACACTGACCCCCACTGACCTTCTTTTCGAAAAGCTACAAATAGTCAACTTCGGCGAAAAAGACCTGAAGGACACTTTGGCACTACTAAATGCCCATGAAGTTGGAGAGCGTGATGAAAAAGAGATTTTGAATGCAACACACCTTGCAACTCTTTTGTCTGCAGACTGGGGCTTCTGGTACACGGTGACCACTAACTTAAGGGGAATCAATGATATAGTCCCGACTATGAATACTCTGACCAAAGAAGAGAAGAACCGAGTAATCTCCAGAGTCAAGAAAGCACTAGATCGTATTGAGAAAGAACCCAAAACAATCAGTTGGAAGTTGAGATCAATAATCGGAGCAAGAAAGAGATGGTACCAACCAGTTGAAACAACAGAGACAGTGGGCGAATTCAACATATGGAGACTGAGGGAAAAAAAGGGAAAGTGATCTCAATTGACTTTCTAATTCAAAGAAGAAAAAAGAGAAAAAGAGGGAGTTTATTCCGGTGGTATTTCTGCATAGATAGTTGAATAATCAACGCCTATGCGGGAACCTTTGCTCTTGTAGTAGTAGTAGAGAATCAGTGCTACAATGATTATAATGAGAGTCATAACCCAGGCAGACCACGTGCCTCCTTCTCCCGCGACATACATCGTCGGGTAGTCCCATGGCCAACCTAGTGCTATGCGCCAAAGGAGCCATATGTTGGTTACCGTTGCTATCAGGCCTACAACTGTTACTAGGTGAAGACCTCCTACGGAAGGCTTGTATGCTGACTTATCGTAGATGTCTTTTTTCCTGAAGACGAACAGCAATCCAGCAAGAGAAGCCAAAAGGAAGAACAAGACATCCCAGATGTCCGTGGCGACAACTCCAACGTCAGCGTTCAGGAATGTGCCCACAACATGGCCGGCTCCGAGGTAAAGCGAAGACTTTGCGTCAACGAACACATTGGACTCCGCAAAGTTGCCCACGAAAGCAACTAGCACCGTCACAAGCACTGCGTAGATGGGAGTGTGCCATCTCTCGTTAACTTCGGCAAGCTTCTCAGGCAATACCCTATCGAAAGCCATAGCGAAGATTATTCTTGAAGAGGTCAAAATGAAAGGTGGTATATCATTTGCAACCCACAAAGCCGCGAATATTGGTATCAAAGCTAAGAACCAGTTCAAGCCTGCTCCGCTAGCCGCGAATCCTGCAATGTTCGGCATCCAAGCTTTGCCCACGTCTGCCGGCAGCAATCCTCCAGTTCCGTATGACATGAAGGCGTAGGCACTGAAGAAGGTAAACGTGTTTCCACCAGTAGTCACTGACCCAACCATTCGTGCAGCATTGGCAGACACGTATGATATGGTAATGTAAAGCAGTATTACGAAGCCGTTTGCTACGAAAAGCGTTCTAGGCAAGTTTTTGGCAACTTCTTTTATTTCTCCCGCCACGAAGGTTGAAGCAGCAAAGCCGATGTAAGCCCAGTACGCTCCGAGTATAGCAACATCGACAGCAGCCCAGTAGTCACCAGTGAAGGCCGTCGCCATACCTTGACCCAAAGCCCTGTTAGTGAATTCCACGGGCAGCAGCCCGGTCAATGACTGGATGCCTGTTGTCATAGCATTTGGAGTTGAGGTCAACAAGACGCTATACAGAACAATTGTTATAGCAGCGGGTATCCAGAACATTACTTGAAGTAGCATGCCAGCCATTCGAACGCCAAAAGAGGCTAGTGCAGCGAACAGTACAACTATTACCATTCCACCAACTAGCAAGACTTCAGGTGTAGCCCACGCTGTGCCCCATCCAGCCATCCACGCGTAGATTGTGATAGCTTCGAAAACAGCCGTGCCGATGAGACCATACGAGACTGCTATGCTCCAGTATTCAAGCACTGAGCCTGCGTAACCTACTACTGGATGGATTATTCTCGACATGTAAACGTATCCACCGCCCGATCTAGGCATTGCTGCGCCGAGAATCGCGAATATCCAGACAGTGAAAAGGACAACTATGCCTACTAGTATGAAAGCCATTACGATTGGTGGTAATCCCAGAACGTATGTGTTTTCGGGGACTATTGCTTTTCCGGTGAATTGGAATAGTCTTTTTTGCCAGCCGAGTCCAACACAGTTGCACACTACGATTAGTATTGCCGTTAGGAATCCGATTTCTCTGACCAAGCCAGTAGCCTTTCTGACAAACATCTTCTTTTCTGCCAATCTCTCACTCTCTCACGAGTATTTTCTTACAGAAGATAATTCGATAAAGTTTATATAATTTGTCATAGGCAATTCGGGGAAATCATACGTAAATCGGCTAAAAATGGCTAAAACATGTTAGAAAACTCACTTTCAGCCACATTTGCGCGCGAAAATGTAGGAAAATTATTTAAGATTGTTTCGTGGAAACAAACAAGGGACTAAGGAGCTTAGACCAAAAATGAGATTGGATCATGTTCTTTATGGCGTTGCCATCCTCTGCTTCGTAATAGCAGGTGCATTCGCTGTTGCCAACGTTCCAGGCTACGCTCTTGACACAACATCTGGAATAGCAGTTACAATGATTTTCTTGTTGCTTGGAATAATCTCCGCTGCGGTAGGATATTCAGCCAGACCTAGAGCTATGATGCCAGCAACACAGCCACCGCCACCGGAGGCCATGCCAGCAGTTCAAGAGGCTCAGCCAATAGCACCGGCCACGCCGCCTTCAGAAGAGATGCCCTCACCATCGCCGCCTCCACCCACTGAAACCACAGCCATGCCTTTAGAAGAACCAATTGCGCCAACCGCGTCCACCAGCGAGGGAATTACCTCAGAGACTCCTATGCCCCAGGCAGTCGAGCCGACCCGTCCACCAGTTGCCGCATCAATGGAACCAGAACAGCCTACAGTTCAAGAAGAAACTGTGAAAGCCGCCGAACAAGAGAAACCAAAGCCAGCGCGAAGACGAAGAAAGAAGGCTCAATAGCCACTTTTAGTGTGGCTTCAGGTTCACAGCAGGTGCCTTATTTAGTCCTCTTACCACGCTTCTTCAGTGAGTCTTCTAGGCAAAAGCATTCTTGCAGCTTGCTCTCCCACTCATTGCAATGGTCAAACCACACCGAAACCACCGGGTTCTCTCTGTGTGAGAATCGTGCGAAACAGAAAACTTGGTCAGGATATTTGTAGGTGTTGTGATAGCGGCAATTGCCACAGACCTTGCGCATCTGTCCAGTTTTCCTTGACAACTCTAAAACCTCCTCAAGCTTCATGGATTTCCTTTTCGCCGGAAGTTTGGTCCAAGGCGCTCCATAACAGAGGCCACCATCATCGGGAAGGCGATCAAAGCGTCTCCTATCACCATGACCTTGTTGGCCTTGTGCTTGACTTTGCCCCAACTTATGGTCTCTTCTATTGTTGAGCCTGACAGACCTCCGGGTTCCGGTCTGTCTGTCGTTATGACGACTGCGTAGTCTAAGCCCTTTCCAGTCATCAAGGCAGCATGTTGAACGGAGTTGCGTGGCACGCCTCCTCCCAAAACAACCATGCCCAAGCGCTCAGAGCGGCCGGCAATGTCTAGTAGCTCAGGCACTTCCTTGAATGCGTCTACCAACAGAGCCTTTCTTGGGTTGCTTCTTGTTTGGTGCACCGTGTGTATGTAGGCGAATTCTGAATCACGCATTGCAGGCAGAAAGATGGGGACCTTGGCCTCATATGCGGAACGCACGATCGAGTCTGTGTCTTTCAGTCTTTTTCCGACTTCCCACATGAGTTCGTTGGTTGAGACTCTCTTGCCCTCTGTCTTTTCTGAGATTTCGTCGAACATTTTAACTAGGGTCTCATCAGCTTTTATGAAGTCTTCTTCAGGCACGAAAACGTCGTAGATGCGGTAGATGTGATATTTGTACAGTAGGTAGTCGTCAACATGCCAGTGTCCCTGATAGTGCTGACCTCCCAAGGCTTCAATTAGGTCGTGGACCATGTTGGCGCCGGTGCTGACAAGTGCGTCAATCAGCCTCTTTCTGATCAAGTCAGATATTGTTGTTCGCAGACCCGCAGGAACCATTGCGCCTGCTAAGGCTAGGAAAAGTGTGCACTTATCGTCTCGAACCATGTTTTCGTAGACATCACAGGCTGTAGCGAGTCTACCTGCTCCAAACGAGCCAGAGTTCTTGAACTGCTGCACAAGCTGGTCTACGGTCATGTCCTGTTTGATTTTCATGTGGGTCACTGGCGTACTCAGAAATTCTTCTCTTTTCATCTTGTGTCCTCACGAGTTGGATTTGAATCTAGTAAATTGTTGTTTAAGAATGAAAAGGTTTCTGAAAAGCTAGGCTTTCCTGAGGACCTAGGACACCAAAAACGTTTTATCCAAATTTGATTTTGAACTTCGGCGAGGCAACGTTTTGAATCTGAAGCGGCTCAGCAACGCCGAAGTTGTCAAGGCACAGAGCCGAGGTTATTTTGACGAGCACTTGGCCACGTTTTATTCAGTAGCTTACGGTGAACCACACCTGTACGAGGATACATTTTTGATTTATCATGACCCTGCGAGCAAGACAGTTTCACTTACGCTGTTTGGTCTAGATGCAGAGAAGGGCAACGACAGAGAACGAATGACTTGCTTTAAAGAAGTAACGGGTCACTTTGACCCAGAACAGGTTATTGTGACTTCACCTGTCAAACTGCCCACACAGATTGGTGCTTATGGTTGTGGGAAGACTTACGAGGACAAGGATTTTCAAATTGCTCTTCGAGAGTTTGATGAGAAACTCTCAGGTGGACGGTACAAGAGTTTAAGGTATCGAGTTAACCACGCTAAGAGATGCGGGTACACACTTACTGAAAGCCGACTGGTGACCCCAGCCCACATTAACATTATGGCTTATCACTTGGCCCGAGACAAGAACTACGAGATCTGGGACTATCAACTATATCTTGGGCTTAGTCATTATGTTACGAACTTCGATTCACCGAGACTATTGAACGTGTTTTTGACGGACATGTTGATTGGGTTTGATGTTGTAGATGTTCTGAGCAATGTCTTGGTGGTTCCTTTAGGCTTTTACCTTGACTATTCGTCAATAGCCGATTTCATAGTCTATGAGGAAATCTGCAGGGCGAAGGAGTTGGGGTTTAGGTGGCTGGACATCGGGTGGGCGTGTAACGTTCCTGGCTTGGAGGAATTCAAGATCAAGTGGAGGGCTGTTCCTAGATTTCGCGTTTACATGCAGGTGTTCAATAGGGAGTCTCGTCTCTAGGCACAGGGAAAATTGAAAAGTTCGGTGGTGGGTTTCGTGTCTTTCTTCAGCGGCTTTACTCTGTTTCTGTTTCTGTTTCTGTTTCGGACTCGGTTTCGGACTCGGTTTCGGACTCTTCGGTTGGCTCTGGAGCGGTCATGGCTTCACCTTCGGCTTCGGCTTTTGCCCCGGCTTGGCCTACGACCTCGGCTTCGCAGAATCTTCGGCTTATTCTGGTTACGCGTATTTTGACTTTGTCGCCTGGTTTGGTGTTTGGTACGAAGACGACTAGGCCTTTGATTCTTGCTATGCCCTCGCCTCTTCGACTTGTTTCTTGGATCTCTACGTCGTATTCTTTGCCTATCTCAACTGGTTTTGGGGGGAATCTTGGACCGAAGCCTCTTCCCTCTCTTCTTCCGTAGCCTTCTCTTCTTCCGTAGCCTCTTCTTTCTCTTCTTTCATATTCCATTTCGTTTTTTCACCTCGGGTGTGGTTTTTTGTTGTTTTTCCTCGACTTGGACTCTGATTGGTTGGTTTAGCCTTGTGGGTTAACGCTGAGTTTTCCGTATCTGCCCACGTTGAGTTGGATTTCGCCTCTGAAGGATGTGACGTAGCCGTTTGTGATTTTGATGTTGTCGTTGACGTTGACTTCGTCGATCTGGTTGTTCCAGAGGGTTAGTTTTATTGTGCCTGTTTCGTCGCTGATTGTGGCGTTGGCTACTCTGTGGACTGTGTCTTTGTATCTTGATAGTACTTCTCGTGGGCTTTCTTTGCTTATGATTGTGGCTTGGATGTCTATGCGTTTCATTCCATCTCTGAGGTCTTTTATTTTCAAAACGAGTTTTCCTTCCATCCTTTTTTCATGTGTTGGTTCGGTTTTTTCCGCGACTAGTGGAGTCTTTGTGGTCTTTTGACTAGTCCTCCAAATAATGTTTTGTGGGTTTTGCTTGTAGCCGTCTCGGCATCTGTTTCGTCCTGGTCCTCGTCGCGGTATGTGTGGCTTGTCTTTTCGGAGCCTTGTGGTTTCGGCGGATGTTAGAAGCCGCTTTCGTCTTGGCTCCGTTTGACTGAGCTTGTTTGAAGGGAGATGTTATGGGGGGATATAAGGTTTGTTGTGGTGTATGCGGGGGGTTAGTGTGTGGAAAAATTTTTTGGATTTGTGCAGAGTTGAACTGTTTGTGTTTTGGGTTTTGTTTTTGGTTTGGGTTGTGTTTGAGGCGCTGATTGGTGTGTGGTTCTATGTTGTTTTGCATGGTGTTAGTTTAGGGTTTCGACGAGTTCTGTGAGGTTTTTGATTGTTGGGATTGAGGCGTTTTGCATGTCTTTCTTGCTGCTGAATCCTGTTAGGACGCCGATGATTTTGATTCCTAGTTTTCGCGCTGGTTTTATTTTACTGACTGCGTCGCCTATGCACAGCATCTCCTTTGGGTTTGTTTTGGTCAGTGCAATTGCGCTTTTGTACAGTTTTGTTCTCTGTTGTTCGAAGGGAAGCAGTGGTATTTCTTTGACTCTGTAGTGTTTTGCTGCAACTTCTCTGGTCACGATCAGCGTGAAGAATGCTTTGATGTTGAATCGTTCCAGTTCTTCTTCTGTGGATGAGTAACTGTTTCTTGACGTGACGAGGACCAGTATGTACTTTTTGGAGAGTGGCGAGTGTGTTGTGTGCGTCGGCGTGGATTTTCGTGAATTTCAAGGCGTTGTCTTTGTCTGAAAAATGAAGAAAGCTTGCTTCTATGTAGTCTTTTTCTTGTTTTTCAGTGAGTTTAATTCCAAGCTCCTTGACTAAGGCCATCGATCCTGTGCCAAGACGATAGTGTTTTTTCAGGTTTTCTAGAGGAACGTGATAGCCGAGGTCGCTTAGATCCTGATACCGCGCGAAGGCATCTCTTTCAGCGATGTCGAAGATTGTTCCGTCTAGGTCAAGTAGAATCACTTTTACTCGCGCCTTCTCATCTTTCAAAGCAGGTCTCTCTTTTTAGTTGATTCTGTAGCAAGGGATTTAACTGAAATGGCCTGCGGTTGATGCGCGAGCTTCTCTATTATAAGGTTTGGTAGGGATTAGTGGCGAAAAGGGCGCGCTTGGAAAAGCTCAAAAAGGTCCACGACTCCATGTGAACTGAGGAGAATTGCATGAGAATTCTGGTTGTATATGACACAACTTCGGTGAAGAAGAACACGCAGATAGTTGCCGTGGCGGTGAGTGACGTTCTCAAAGCAAAGGGGTTTGACGTTGACTGTGTATATGTTAATGATGTTGACCCAGCAGGTGTGAAGAATTATGACTGTGTCCTTGCTGGGTCGCCTACGCAGATGTTCAGGGCAACTGAGCCAATAATGCGATTTCTGGACAAGTTTGCCAAAAACGAGTTTTCTGGGAAAATGGCTGCCGCATTTGACACGCAACTACAGATTAGAATGAGTGGAAATGCGGCTAAGGGGATAGAGAAGAAGCTTGAGAAACTTGGCTTCAGAATTGTCATGCCGCCTCTGGTCACTTACGTGGTCCAGACGGAGCCACACTCAGAGGCTTCACGGCTAACCTAGTAGTTATGGATGAAGCAGCATTCATGCCTGAAGACGTCATAGCCAGCGTCATATACCCCATGCTAGCCACAACAAACGGCACAGCCATAATGCTCAGCACACCATGGGGAAGAGACCACATCTACTACCGCAGCTTCAAAAACCCAAACTACTGGAGCCAACACGTCAAAGCCCAGCAATGCCCACGCATAACCACACAATTCTTAGAAGAGCAATGCAGAGACATAGGCGAACTCCGCTACAGAATGGAATACGAAGCCGAATTCGTAGAAGACCAAAACAGCTTCCTCAAACAAGACCTAATCCGCGAATGCACAGAAGACTACTACCTCATCAGCGAAGACCAAATGAAAACCGAAGACAAAATCCCAGGCAACTACTACCTAGGCGCAGACTTCGGCAAAAAAGTCGACCACAGCGTAGTCGCGTTACTCAAACAAGAAACCGATGAAACCTACAGACTGGTCCTGCTCAAACAATTCGAGCTGGGCACACCCTACACCGACATCGTCGCATTCATACAGAGACTAAACCAAAAACTCGACATCATCAAAGGCTACGTAGACCAAGGAGCAGTCGGCGAGAGCCTAGTCGAAGAAATAAAGCAATTCGCAGCCCAAATCAACGGCCTAAACTTCACACCAAAAATCAAACAAGACCTCATGATCCTGCTTCAAACACGCATGGAACAAAAACGCCTAATCCTACCACTCGACCGGGCGCTGCTCTCACAGATCAACGAGCAACAGTACAGATTTGGAAAAACCAAACCCACAGAAAGACCACAAGAAAAAGGAACAATGACCTTCTACCACCCACCCGGAACACACGACGACCAACTCTGGGCACTAGCACTAGCCATGTACGCCGCGAAAGAAAAAGAAACAGAACCACAACTCAGAATCCTCACATAACGGAAACCACACAG
>Ga0315310_10000881_pt1 | contig 18909 bp, 21 predicted proteins | sample TDP5_MG_FD_203630 | JGI IMG/M metagenome (GOLD analysis project Ga0315310, IMG submission 203630) | Freshwater sediment microbial communities from Lake Towuti, South Sulawesi, Indonesia - TDP5 | ecosystem: Environmental > Aquatic > Freshwater > Lake > Sediment | place: Indonesia: South Sulawesi... | reverse complement strand
GGGGAGCCGACATGGACGTGCCGCTCATATAGGCATAACTGTTGTCCCAAACCGTCGAGTAAATGTTAACTCCTGGCGCCGCGACTTCAACCCAGTCTCCGAAGTTGGTGAACACAGCTGGACTGTCGTCTTGATCCGTGGCTGTTACTGCAACTACCTCATCATACGCAGCAGGGTACATTTTAGTGCTGGTTGCCCCATTTCCCGCCGCTGCTACTATCAACACGCCAGAATCGTAGGCGTATCTGACAGCATCGTAAATCAGTGCGCTCTCTCCGTAGCCGCCCCAACTGTTGCTGAGAATGTCTGCCCCTCGATTTACTGCGTGAATGAGGGCGTTCGCAAGGTCATCTTCTGTTCCCCAACCACCGGCATCCAATCCCTTCTCAGCCATGATTGAAACCTGCGCCACACCCGCAATGCCTATTCCGTTGTTCAGTTCAGCAGCAACGATGCCCGCGCAATGCGTTCCGTGACCATGGTCGTCCATCGGATAGGGATCATTGTTTACCCAGTCGTAGCCGAGTTTAACATAGTTTGCAGCAAGGTCTGGATGGTCGTAGTCGATGCCCGTGTCAATTATCGCCACAAGAACTGATGGATCCCCGGTTGTTGTGTCCCAAGCATAATCTGCTTCAATCTTTTTTGGTCCCCACTGCATAGCCCAGCCAGGGTCGTCCGGAAAGAATTGAGCCTCAAACTTCATGTTAGGCTCCACGTACCTCACGAGATTGCTGGCTTGCAACTGCACCGCAAGATATGACACAACATCAAGAGGCACGTCGGCAACCACGGCAACAGTTTCATCTCTGGTTGAAACCGTGTTGACAAGTTTTCCTCCGCTTTCAAAGATTAGGTCGGCTACCTTAGTGTAGCCTGGTTGTGCATTGTTTAAGCCGATCACCAGTTCCGCTGAATCGTCATCAATATACGCAAAATTACGCCACTCTTCGGTTTTGTGAGAACTCAGGTCTTTGGCATAAGAATCAAAATTGAACATGTTGGGGTTTGCTTTTTCAGTTCCACTGCTTCTTGTAGCTGAGTTGACAGAGCTGGAGTCACCTTGTAGTCCTCTAGGACTCGACGCAGCGCTTTCACTGGCTGACTGTGATGATGTCTGATTGTAAGTTGACTCGTCCCAGTATTCGGTTCCATCGCCTAAAGTTATATTACCTAAAAATATAACGGAAGTCACGCTCATCAGAAGCATGATCGTGAGGAGAACCATTGATACTAATGTTTTGAACCTCATTTCTTCGCCTTCCTTTTCTCTCAATTTCTACAGGCGCTTCAATTATACGCATCAAGATACTCTACGATACTTCATATATATCAATTGCTGAAGACTCTTCTAGAAGACTTGCTCAGCCAGTCGCATGATTTTAGTCATCAACCCTCGTCCACTGAATCACGTCTACAAGTGATGCTTCAGGAAACGAAATAGACATTTAGGGATCATGTTGATACGGTCACCCCGAGATGGATACATGCACTGATTATTTCAACCTCGTTTCATGGTAACAGTAATCTTAAAGATAGTGAACTCGCTAAGAACAAAGGGCAAAGGGAGAACTGCCGCGGATATGGTCAAGCTGCTCATTCTGTACGACAGCCAGACTGGTAATACTGAGAGGATGGCTAATGCAGTGGCTGAAGGCGCCCGCTCAGTCCCAGATGTAGAGGTTGAAATCAAGTATTACGCGGGTCCCGATGAATTCACTCAAGTTGCTGCCATAATTTTCGGTGCGCCGACGTATTATCATGAGATCACGCTGCCAATTAAGCAGATGCTGGAAGAAGCCGCCAAAGCAGGAGTTAAGCTGCAGGGCAAGATTGGCGCGGCTTTCGGCTCATACGGTTGGAGCGGCGAAGCCCCTGAAAAAGTGTTGGAAATCTTGAAGAACAGGTTTGGAATGAAGACGATCGAGCCTCCAATCATGGTGTTATACGAGCCTAAGCAAGCGCAGCTTGACGAGTGCCGAAAACTGGGCAAGAACGTCGCAGAAAAGATCAGTGGTAAATGAGCGCTCGCTGAAATGGAGAAGGCGTCGAAAGCAAACACGCTCATCGGCATATGCCAAGCCATCCGTGCAGAAGGCGCCATATCAGACACACACATAGGCTTGCTCGAAACCAGCTTCGGCGCTGAACGCGTTCAAAAAGCTCTAGACGCCCTGAACGACAGCCGCGTCAAAAAATACGTGTTTCAACCAAGCGGACGCATCGTCTGGATTGTGGTCGGCAAGGAACGCGACTATCTGGTCATGCCAGCCATCGACTACTGCTCATGCGACGACTTCTACTATCAATTCGACCACGGACATATATGCTACCACATAATAGCCCAGAAACTAGCCGAGTCACTAGGACGCTTCGACCTGTTCGAAGACGACGACAAGTTCTTCGACGTACTCATCCGCGAATGGAAACAACCAGAAGAATACCCTCCACCAAAAAAGAGAAAACGAGCCGAGGATGAAGACGGTACTGTTTAAATAGCATCACCCGCACATTAACAAAAGCAAAGTGATGACTCGCCATGGCAATGGACGTAGGCGCATTCTACACAAACGTCGTAATCACACTCATAATCGTAGTCACATTCTTCTTCCTAATCCTAGCCTTTCTCTACCTAATATACGGCAAAGAAGAAAGATCGGTTACAGCTGAGAGAGGAACGCCCAAAACAAGATCAATCACCCCTTAGAAAACCGCCTTCTCATCCACAAGAACACAATAAAACCGATCACTGTCAAAACTGCAGCCACAACAATAGCAAGAAAAGCATGTGGACCAGCACCGAGTACAATTGGAATTGGACCCACAAAAATTATTGCACCACCGCTAACGGTTCCATCACCACCTAGCAAAGCAGAAACGACTAACACGATAACTCCCGCAAACATCAGAAACAAACCAATCAAGAAGAGGTTTAATGGAAGACTAGACATTGCCTCGTGTACTTCAGTCTCCGCCATCTTGAACAATCTTCCTAGCTGAAGAATCCATAAGAAAACAACATGAAAACCAAGAGCAAAACAACCAACACAATTGACAGTATGAGTATAATCTTCACTGATTCCTTGTCTGTCCCGAAGATTATCGGAATTGGACCGATAATGACGGCGCCTCCGCCTCTAACCCTGCCCTTACCACGCTTCACACCTGACAGAACTAGCCAGAACATCGCAATTAGCGCCACAGCAAAGCCTGCGAGAATCAGAGCAACGCCGATGCTGGACAGAAGCTGGTCAGGCACGAGCTCCCACTTCTCTACTTTTATGGTATCTGAAACCCGTTTCAGATAAGCTTTCAGAGAAGTAGGTTTAAATAAAAACCCTCTGCGAAACTAGTGCAGAGCGCTGAGCACAGTGGATCTAGAACAGATTGTACAGCAGATTCTGGTCTCAAGGCGGGACCTCTCACGAAACGATGTACTAAAGAAAATCTACGAAAAGAAGCGCTCAGCCGAAGACTATTTCCTCGACGAAGTCGCAGCTCGCATAGTTGCTGCGGAGTTAGGCGTGGAAATCCAAGGGGAAAATGAAGCATTCAGCGGCGAAATCAGCATCAAAGATCTGGTCTCAGGCTTAAATGACGTGACCATCGTCGCCCGAGTCATCGCTGTTTATCCAGTTCAGACTTTTTCTCGTAGCGACTTGACAGAGGGCAAAGTGATGCGCATGCTGCTGGCGGATGGAACCGGCACTTTGAAGCTGGTTTTATGGGATGATAAAATCGAGCTCATCGAAGCTGGAAGGATGCAGCAAGGACAGATCGTGAGGGTCTTGCATGGATATGTACGGGAATCTCTTGATGGCAAGCTCGAGCTACATCTTGGAAAGAAGGGAGACCTAGAAATTTCACCCAGAGATGTTGACGAAAGCCGTTTTCCTCATACAGCTGATTTCATGGACAAGATTGGGCAATTAGCGCCTGAAAGGAAGAGGACAAGCGTCAAAGGGCTTGTCATCCAAGCTTTTCCAGTTTCAGAATTCACTCGAAAGGATGGAACTGGTGGCAAGGTTAGACGACTGCGCCTGAGAGATGAAACAGGCGAAGCAACATTAGTCTTCTGGAATGAAAAGGTCAACGAGCTTGAAACAATAGGCGAAGGCGACCAACTGCGCATAACCAACGCAAGAGTCAAAAAAGGGCTTGACGGCAGAATCGAATTGCACGTCGAAAGCTCCAGCCAAATTGAGAAAACGGCTAGGCAAGCCACTTCAATCACTGTAAACGAAACAGTACACAGAATAGCCGACCTGAAGACAGAAGGCGGACCGTTCAACATCAAAGCAATTGTTTCATCAGCGCCAATAGCCAGAGAGGTTACTACCTCACGAGGCGAAAAAGTGCTACTAGCCACCTTCGACTTAGCAGACGAAACAGGAAAAATCGGAGTTACAATGTGGCGAAAACAAGCAGAACTCACAAGAGACTTGGCAATCGGCACACAAATCAGAATTACAAACATGCACGTCAAACGAGGCTTCTCGAATCTGCTAGAACTAGCTTCTCGAAGCTCAACCACAATTGAAATCACTTCAAAGCCTGAGACGCTGCCCACAGAGAATAAAGTCGAATAGCATCATAGAAAGTAACAAAAAATCTTATAAGCACAAACCGCAGATGACATCGGCTTGGGCTTTGCAAAACCCGATTTACGCCTCGAGAAAAGTCCAAAGCTCTTTTCCTTCTGAAGAAATCTTTGAGAAATTAGCCACAACAGCCAACAGATTTGAACTCTACGCCACGCCTGAGATGCAAGCAGTCGCCAGAATCGAAGCCAGCCTGCTGCGAGGAGCACGCAAGTACTTCGACGCCAACGACTTCACTGAGATAATAGTACCTCATTTAACCCGAGCCACAGGCGCATGCGAGAACATAGCAACAATGTTCACGGTTGACCACTTCAGCGAAAACTGCTTCTTAGCGCAGACAGGGCAACTCTACCTTGAGGTTTTGACGCCTTTCCTCAAGAAAGTCTGGTGCGTTGGACCTAGCTTCAGAGCTGAGCCCGCAGTGGATGAAAGGCATCTGACAGAGTTTACGTTGATTGAGCTCGAGTTTGAAGGCGACTTATGGCAGCTTATGCACCACATCGAGAGCGTCGTCCACTCCATGGTTCAAGAATGCTTGGCCGCCAGAAGCGAAGACTTGGAGCTTTTGAGCATAGATAAGGACAGAATTAACGTCAAGCCGCCGTTCAAAAAAGTATCCTACACCGATGCTGTGGAGCAGTTGAGCTCATTCGGCGTCAAGTGGGGCGACGACTTGAAGAGCATACACGAAAAGGCGCTGGTTGAAATCTTCGGCAACAAGCCACTGTTCATCACGCATTATCCCAAGGCAATCAAGTTCTTCAACATGAAACAGAACTCTGGGCAACCGCAGATTGTCAACAGCACTGACCTTATCTTCCCATTCAGCGGCGAAGCCGTGGGCGCAGCTGAAAGAGAATATCAATACGAGCCTTTGCTGCAACGCCTCAAAGAGTCCAACATGCTCAAGCAGCTGGTTGAGAGGGGTGGCGGTCTACACGACTTCAACTGGTACTTGGAGTTCTATCGATTGTACGGTGGCACTCCACACTCAGGCTGCGGCATCGGACTCAACCGAGTAACCCAATACGTCCTCGGCAGCAGCGACATACGAGCAAGTACAGTGTTCCCGATGAACAAGCAGACCCTAATGTAACCTTCCACATTCCACTTTTTTCTTTGCTTTGACTCAGCAGAGTAAACCGTTTTAACAAAGCCACAGCTATCCTTAATCTGCGACCTCTCATGGAAAACATAACAAGCAAGTTCAAGACAGACCCGTTCAACTACGTCGCCAAATTGGAATCACCAATCGGCATTTACCTAAGAAGAGAAGTACTCAAGAAACAGAGCAACACTGATGCAGCCTTAACACAGAGACTATACGACAGAATCGCTGCTGACCAATCACCGGACGGAAGCTGGAACCAGCTGTTTGTTCACACAGCCAACAACCTCTGGAACCTAGCTCTCCTCGGCTACAAAGCAGACAACAAAAGCGCAAGACAGGGACTTGAATGGCTCCTATCAATACAGCGCCACCTGTACCACGGCTATCCAGGCTTCTTCCACTCAGACAACAGAAAAGACCCGAGCCTCATGCGCGCAACGTTCTACGGAGAATTCGGACCAGGCTGCACCATATTCTACGAAACGGCTTACGCAGTTCACCTCTTCCACATTTTCGGCTTCGACGACAACAAGCAAGTGCAGACAACAGTGAATTCGTACCTTCAATTCTGGCGACCAACATGGTGCAGTGCATGGTGCACAATCAACGTGCTAAGAATACTCATAGAACACCCGTTGAGTAAAGAATCCAGCCAAGTTGAAAGCGGCTTGAAATACTTAGCCAGACGACAGACCAGAACAGGAGCATGGAAAGGCTATCCATTCTATCACACACTTCACGCCCTGTCCAGAACGCAGCATGACTTGGCAAAGAAACAGCTGAAAAAAGCGTTTCCAGCAGCTATCAAGAGACAAAACAGTGATGGAAGCTGGGGCAAGAAAGAGCAGGAAACACAGACTTTCCTCGTCTTAGACGCTGCGAAAAACATTGGAGTCCTCTAGCAGCTGATTATAGGAAACCTTAATTCCTAAACAACTCGATATTATGCGCTCCACATGATCACCAAGGTGCACAACAAAATGAAGCCGAATCAGTTCTCATTGCCAGTTGACGAGTTACCGAAAGCATGGTACAACATCAAACCCGACCTGCCGCAACCACTGCCGCCTCCAAAAGAACCGGAAGACGGAACCTCTCGCATGGAATTTCTCGGGAAAACCATGCCCCACGAATGCCTGAAGCAGGAAGCATCAAACGATCGCTGGATCCCCATACCAGACGAAGTACGCGAACTCTACATTCAGGTTGGTCGTCCAAGACCGCTTTACAGAGCCCTCAAACTCGAGCAGTTTCTGAAGCTAAGGAAGACACGGATCTACTACAAACGAGAAGACCTGTCGCCCACAGGTTCGCACAAGACTAACACAGCGTTGGCACAAGCCTATTTCGCAGCTAAAGAAGGCAAAACCACGCTGGTAACAGAAACAGGCGCTGGACAATGGGGCACAGCTCTGACACACGCAGCTCGACTAATGGGCTTAAACGCCGTGGTCTTCTGGGTCCGCTCGGTCTACAACTGGAAACAAGATAGGCGAACCTTCATGCAACTACTCGGCGCCACAGTGCACGCTTCACCAAGCAAAGAAACCGAAACAGGCAGACAATTCCTGAAAAAAGACGCGAACCACCACGGATCACTCGGCATAGCCGTATCCGAAGGCTTAGAATACGCAGATAAACACCCCGACTCGGTCTACGGCTTAGGCTCAGTTCTAAACCACGTGCTCATACATCAATCCGTAATCGGCTTAGAAACCATCAAACAATTCGAAATCGCCGACGACAAACCCGACCTCATAGTCGGATGCTTAGGCGGAGGCAGCAACTTCGGCGGCATCGCTTTGCCCTTCGCAGGCGAAGTACTGCAGAAGAAACGCAAATGCGAATTCCTAGCATCACAGTCTGAAGTTGCGCCTAACTTGGTTAAAGGCAAGTACGAATATGATTTCGGCGACGTTGCAGAACACACGCCGCTACTGAAAATGTACACGCTTGGACACAAAACCGACATGAACCCGATCAAAGCAGATGGACTCAGGTATCATGCGGCTGCACCGTTGATAAGCGCCCTCAGAAACATAGGCATCGTAAAGGCCAAGGCATATCCTGCGGATGAGAAGGCAATATTCGAAGCTGCGAGAACGTTCCTGCAATGCGAAGGCTGGCTCATCGCACCCGAATCAAGCTACGCCGTAAGAGCAACGATTGATGAGGCACTGAGGAATGAGAAAAGCGGCGAAGAAAAAGCGATATTAATGAATATCAGTGGACACGGATTCCTAGATATACCAGCCTACAGAGAAAAACTAGGAATATAGAGCAAAAGCTCAGGCTTTACCTTCTTTTTCGACTTCTTTAATCGTGTCGCATATGATGTCTAGTGCAGAGTCTGCCAGTTCTTTGGTGATGACCAAAGGCGGCGCTATTCGAATCGTGGATTTGCCGCAGGTTATGACCACAACCCCGCGTTTCCAGCTTCGCATCATTATTTCCTCAGCCTTTTTTGGTGCAGGCGTTTTCGACTTCTTGTTTTCAACTATTTCGGCGCCTATCATCAAGCCTTTACCACGTACATCACCTAAGATTCCGCTTGTCTCCTTAAACTCGTTCAGCCGTTTCATGATGTAGTTGCCCTGTTTAACCGCGTTTTCCATCAAACGTTCTTTCTCAAGCACGTCTAAGACAGCCAGCGAAGCGGCACAGGCGACTGGGTTGCCGCCGAACGTGGAAGCGTGGGTTCCGCCTTCCCAATCCATGACTTTGGCGCGTGCTACTATGGCGCTCAGGGGCAAGCCTGAAGCCAGGGACTTCGCCATACAGATTATGTCAGGCTCGATTTTCCAGTTTTCTATGGCGCAGAACTTGCCTGTTCGCCCCACTCCGGCTTGAACTTCATCGTCAATCAATAATATGCCATATTTGTCTGCAAGCTTCTTCAACCGCGGGAAGTACTCTGGAGGAGGCACAACGTAGCCGCCTTCGCCCTGAATGGGTTCAAAAACGAAAGCCGCAACATCCTCAGATGGAACATACTTCTGCAGCACATACTCGTCTATGAAGTCGACACACCAGAGGTCACAGTCAGGATAAGTCATCTTGTACGGACAACGGTAGCAGTAACCGTAGGGCACATGTGTCACGCCTGGAACAAGCGGAAAGAAATGTCTCCGTTGCACAGGTTTGCTGGCTGTGAGAGAAACAGCGCCCATAGTTCGACCGTGAAATGCGCTGATGAAGGCGATGAACAACTGTCGCCTCGTGTGCCAACGCGCCAGTTTAGCTGCACCCTCAATCGATTCGGCGCCGCTGTTGCCGAAGAAAACTCTTTTCTCCCATTTGCCCGGAGTTAGTTGCGTCAGTTTCTCGCCCAAGTCAACAACTTCACGATACAGGAAGTCAGTGATCGAATAGTGCAAGTAGCGGTCGCACTGCTTCTTGATAGCTTCAACAACTTTGGGATGATTGTGTCCCACGTTCAAACAGACGAGTCCAGAATTGAAGTCGATGTATTCGTTGCCGTCGACGTCTCGCAGGATGCAGCCGCTTCCGCCTTCGATGACAAGCGGATAAAACCTGACGAACGACTGCGAAATCACGCGCTCATCCCGTTTCACAAGCTCGCGTGCCTTAGGACCTGGAGGTCGAACCACGATCTTTGGATAATCAGCCATGTTCTCATCCATCCTTGAAAGAGTATCCGTTAAGAAGCTTCGGCTTTTATAGGCGTTTCCCTTGAAAGACAACAAAACCATTACTAGAATTGCTCAGACGGCTGCAAGCTCAAGAAGCTGGAACGAAAAGTGAGGTCTTTTTGGTCTAGGCTTTCGTGACTGTTATTTCAATGGTGGAAACGTTTGACCTTCGACCATCCTGCCCCGTTACCTCTTCAGTTCCAATTTTGATGTCTACCAGCTTCAAGTCTTTGACAAAGGACCTTCTAAGCACTTCAATAGTGTCCACAGCTCTGCTGATCGCTCTGCCGCGCGCTTTGATGCACACTTTACTTCCTCCAACGTTGAAGAAGGTGAGGCACGCGATCACATAGTTCATGACGGGTTTCTTGCCGATGAAGACCACGTTTTCTTCAGCCTTTCGGGGCTTCTCAGGTTGCTTCGGTTTTTCTTCTGCCATGTGCTCTCCTCCTTTAACAGCGAATGTTCAATGTGCTCCGGTGAATCATAGCTCTTGCTGTAGCCTCTTATATTTTTCCCACGATTCATCAATCCAGCGCTTCAATTCATCAATATCTTCTGGCCTAATGGAATCAAAGCGACCTTGATGCTTCAAGTATTCCTCAATCGGCTTGCGTCTGGCTTTATCCACTAGAGTAGCGCTGGGCGGACTGAATTCAAACTTGCCGTTGACGATTTCGTAAAGTGGCCAAATTCCCGTTTGAACAGCGAGTCTTCCAAGTTCAACGGTTTTCTCGGTTGAGAAGCGCCAGCCTGGTGGGCACGGAGTAAGCACTTGAAGATATCTTGTGCCCGTCATCGCCTTTGCTTTTCTCAGCTTGTCGACAAAGTCAGTTGGATATGATATGCAGGCTGTGGCAATGTAGGGTATTCCATGCGCTGCCATAATCATCGGAACGTCTTTCTTGTGCTCCCGCTTACCTGTTGGAGTTGTCGTTGTACGTGAGCCAAAAGGCGAAGAACCACTACGTTGAAAACCCGTGTTTCCATACGCTTCGTTGTCATAGCATACGTAGATGAAGTTGGTCCGTCTCTCTGCCGCGCCGGACAAAGCCTGCAAGCCTATGTCAACCGTGCCCCCGTCTCCAGCCCAAGCCAACACCGTGACATCTTTCACGCCTCTGGCTTCAAACGCAGCGACCACACCAGACGCAGCCGCAGCAGCCGCTTCAAACGCTATGTTTAGGCATGGATTGCTGAAGGCAGTAAAGGGAAAGGCGCTCTGAAGCACAGATGTGCAGCAAGCTGGCACGACAAACACGGTTCTGGGTCCTAGCGCTTTCTGTGCCAGTCTTATGGCTATTGTGGCTCCGCATCCAGCGCATGCCGCGTGACCTGGAAGAAAATTCTCCTCGACGGGAAGTTCTTTCAATGTTGTCATGGCTTTCACTCTCTCAGCCCTATCCAATTCACTTCCTTCTCCACCCTACCAGCCTTCAGGTACTGAGTGGATTTGTTGACCATTGCTTCGATGTCGTTAACGGTTACGTCGCGGCCACCTAAACCAGCTATGAAGCCTGCTGTCAATGGTGAGTCTTTTCCAGAACACAGCGACGCCTTGACCTCGGTGTGTAACGGTCCTTCCATTCCATACGAAACCTGACGATCGATCACGGTCAGCATTTGTGCATTCTTCACGAGGTTCTGAATTTCTTCTTTTGGGAAGGGTCTGAAAACTCTGACGCGGGCAGCCCCTATTTTATGACCTTGACTTCTAAGCTTGTTGACCACGAGTTTGGCTTCACTTCCGATTGTTCCCATTGAAAATATGATTAGGTCAGCGTCTTCACACATGTACTTCTCAACGTGTCCTCCATATTCAGTTCCGAATCGGCGTCCATAATCCTTGTCGATTTCAGGAATCAGCCGCCGCGCGTTTTCCAACGCCTCGTACATGAAGTACCTGAACTCCATGTACCATTCTGGATAAACGATGCTGCCGTGTGTGACCGGGTTGTCAACATCGAGCAGCCACGGAGGATTGTAAGGCGGCAGAAAATCATCTATCTCGTCTTGATCGGGAATCCTGACAGGCATGGACGTGTGGGACAAGATAAAGCCTTCAAAGCATATCATGGCTGGCATGAAAACGCGTTTATCCTCACATAGCTTGTAAGCTTGAATGATTGTGTCGAAAATTTCCTGATTGTCGGCACAGTAGAACTGAATCCATCCTGTGTCTCGTTGAGCAAGCGAATCGCTGAAGTCTGCCCAGATGTTCCACGGCGGTCCCATAGCACGGTTTACATTAGCCATAACAATTGGCAGTCGAGCTGCAGAAGCCCACTGAAGCATTTCGTGCATTAAAGCCAAGCCATGCGCAGAAGTCGCAGTGAACGTGCGAGCGCCTCCAACAGCCGCGCCTATACAGGCAGCCATGGCGCTGTGTTCCGACTCAACTCTAATATACTTGGCGTCCATCTGCCCAGTTTCAACCAAGTCAGCAATCTGCTCAACCACAGTGGTCTGTGGAGTAATCGGATAGGCAGCGACAACTTGGGCTCTTGCCGCCTTGCAAGCCAGTCCAGCTACGCGGTTCCCAGTTTCAACAATAACTTGAGTCAATTATGTTTCTGCCTCCCGTTCCATAACAATAATCTTAAGTGGACACTCGTGGGCACAAACGCCGCAGCCTTTGCAGTAGTCGTAGTTGATTTTGGGCGAATTATCCTGGTCAAGTTCGACGCATCCTTCGGGACAGAAAACCCAACAGATCCGGCATTTAGTGCATTTTTCTCGGTTGACCTCAGGTCGAAAAGTTCGCCAAGAGCCAGTCTTACCCGTGCTTGCAATACGCGGCTTGGAGAGCGGAGTGAGTGGTAGATCGTCTTTGTTCTTGGGAGCTTTTGCCATTGGTGCCACCATGGTAGAAGTAGACCTTAGTATAATGTCGAGGGTTAAAGTGTTTCGCATAAGCACGAGAAACGCTTAGAGCCTAATCAAACCACGGAGCCTACCAGTTCTTTACCAATCGTTCATATGCTAATGCTGCTGCTTTTGCATTTTTTTCGCCTGCAGCGCCACTCCACGTGTCTTTGATGGCTTGGATCACACTTTCCAGCTTAACTTCTTCTGTTGCTCTGGCAAAGGCACCAAGCATTGTCGTATTGAGGACAGGAAGCCCAGCGACCAGAAGCCCCAGTTCTAAGGCTATGCCAGTTGCATCAACAGTTGCTACGCGACTGTGCTTGAGATTCAGTTCTTCAGGCTTCTTGCGCGTGTTCACGATGGCCAAGCCATCTTTTTTCAGCCCCTCGGTAACGTCGACCAAGTCCAGAAGCCCAGAGTCCAGCACAACCACATAGTCCGGATTGTAAACCTGGCTTCGAACCAGAATAGGCTCATCAGATAAACGTGCAAACGCTTTCACCGGCGCCCCACGACGTTCAGCACCAAAAAACGGAATGGCTTGAACCCACTTGCCTTCTTTAAAAGCGGCGCGAGCCAGCAGTTCAGCAGCTGTAACCCCGCCTTGACCGCCACGACCGTGTATCCTTATCTCTTTCAGCACCACGCTTCTGCTCCATAGCTTAGAATCACAGAAAAGACGTTCCCAATATTTAGTTTTGCCCTTGATAGGTCAACTCTTGAGGTGCGCATATGTCAGTCAATTTCTCAAATCATGTTTGCTCCTGAGAACCTGCTCGGCAAATCTGTTGAAGTATGATACCCTGAATCATACGGGGTTTTTATTAAAAAGCAGATGCATCATAATTTAAGTAGGAATAGTGAAGATTTGCCTGAATGGCGTTGAGGCATTTGTATGATTGAATTCATTCCTAATATTGTCGAGATCGTGTTTCCGCTGGCTGTCGGGATGTTAGCTATTTCTCTTTTCCAGAAAAGTCAGAAGACGGGTTTGATGTTAGTTAGTGTTGGCTTTTTTCTAAGTGCTGTTCCGAGCATTGTGAAACTTGCTTTGGGAGGACCCTACATGATTCTATGGTTGCATGACCAAGGCTACACGGTCTATCAGTTGGGAATTATCCAGCTTTTTCTTTGGATTTTTGGAGTGGCATTCCAAGTAGTTTTCGCGATTCTTGTCGTCGCAGGCTTGCTCAAGCTTTCTAAACAAGCCTAATCTCATCAGGCAAGTTCCACCCAAGATACGCGCTGCGTGGTGAATCGACTAGCTCGCTTGAATGTTAGCGTACCAGTCACGCCTGTCGTTGACTTCGCTACGTTTGCCCAACAGACCGTCAGCCTCGTCAAGCAAGAGGATGGGCTACCCTTTCCAGCTCGTTGAACACGCGCTGAAGGTTCTTCTCAATCTCTCCTATGTATTTGCTGACTATACGGCTCAGATCAATGGGAAAAAATTCGCTATGTTACGTACATCTTGGTGCAGAAGAATGAAAGACCAGGTTGAAAGCGATTTATGTGCGCAAGCATGACTTTGATCTCGAATAACACTGATGAAGTGTAACTGCATGCGTATCTCAAACCCAGAAAACGAGAGCTTAGAGAAGAGGACATGCATGCGTCTTCATGCTGGAAATCCTTATATCAACGTTCAGTCTTTTGCAAGAAGTTCTAGTAAGGAAAGATAAGGAAATGTTAGCTGAGATTCGCTGGCATGGAAGGGGCGGTCAAGGCATAGTCAGCGTGAGCCGCTTGCTGGCTGAAGCCGCCTTACTGGACAAGAAGTATGTTCAGTCTTTTCCTGAGTTTGGACCCGAAAGGTCTGGTGCTCCTGTACGTGGGTTTACACGGATTTCAGATGAACCCATCAGCGTCCACAGTCAAATCTATGATCCAAACGTGGTTGTGGTTGTTGACCCCACGATGGTGAATCCTAGTGTGGCAGTGGGGTTGGCTGAAGACGGCACGATAATCGCTAACACTGAACGCACCGCGGACGAATTGAAGAAGATTCTGTCAGTTCAAAAAGCGCATGTATACTCTGTTAATGCCCGAAGGATAGCTCTGGATGTCCTTGGGCGTCCAATTTACAACACGGCTATGCTGGGAGCCCTGCTCAAAGCTGTTCCGCTCACGTCATTCGAATCGATAACAGAAGTCGTCAAATTGCGTTTCCCAGGAACGTTGGGCGACAAGAATGTTGAGGCAGTCAAAAGAGCGTTTGAGGAGGTTACAGGCAGTTGAGCGCGAACGAGAAATCCGGATGGAAATCCTTGCCCATGGCAGCAACAGTCACCGAGCCCGGCTCTTCGCTCAAGTACAAGACCGGCGACTGGCGAGCCTTCAGACCTGTGGTTGACAAGGAAAAATGCGTCAACTGCTTACTCTGCTGGATTTACTGCCCAGACAGCGCCATCATGAGACAGGAAAAGTGGGTCGAAATCAACTACGACTACTGCAAAGGCTGCGGAATCTGCGCACACGAATGTCCAAAACACGCTATCAAGATGGAGGAGGAACAGAAATGACAGTTATGGGCATGACCGGCGACGAAGCAGTAGCCCACGCAGCCAAGCAGAGCAAAGTCGACATCGTAGCAGCTTATCCAATTACGCCTCAAACTATCATAGTTGAAAGATTCAGCAAGTACGTAGCCGACGGAGAAGTTCACACAGGGTACGTCTGCGTTGAATCAGAGCACTCAGCGCTGTCAGCTTGCATCGGCTCCAGCTTAGCCGGAGCTAGAGTCTTCACCGCAACATCAAGTCAAGGGTTAGCTCTAATGCATGAGATGATGTATATAGCCTCGGGTCTTCGATGCCCAATCGTGATGGGCGTTGCCAACAGAGCGCTGTCAGCGCCTATCAACATTCACGGCGACCACTCGGACATGATGGGTTCAAGAGACAGCGGCTGGATCCAAATCTACGTTGAAAACGCGCAAGAAGCATACGACTGGACAGTTCAGGGTTTCAAAATTGCTGAAGACAAAGACGTGCAGCTTCCTGTGTCAGTGAATCTTGACGGCTTCATAATCACGCACTGCATGGAAGGCGTGGACGTGCTTGACGACGGTGTTGTTTCCAAATTCCTACAGACTAGAAAGCCCTTGTTCAAGCTTGACCCAAAGAAGCCTGTCACAGTTGGAGCCTTGTGCTTCACCGATTACTATTTTGAGTTTAAGAGGCAACAAGTTGAAGCCTTCAGCCACGTTCAAGACGTTCTGGATCGTGTAGCCAAGGAGTTCAAAGGCATCAGTGGCAGAAGCTACAGTGCCATTGAGATTTACGGAATGGAAGACGCTGAAGCTGCCGTGCTTTGCTTGGGCAGCACTGCCGGAACAGCCCGTGAAGTCGCACGCAGACTAAGAGCTCAGGGAAAGAAAGTCGGCGTCGTGAAAATCTGGCTTTACCGACCGTTCCCAGTGGATGAAGTGAAAGCTGTCTTGAAAAATGTGAAGGCTCTGGCAGTGTTCGACAGAGCCATTAGTCTCGGAGCTCAGCACGGCGCAGTGTGTTCCGACGTGGTTTCAGCTTTGCACACTGTTGACAAGAGTCCACGAATCTTCAATATAATCTTCGGGTTAGGCGGCAGAGACGTCAAGCCCTCAGACATTGAATACGTCTTCAACGAAGCCTTAGAGACGGCGAAAACCGGCGTAGTTAAACAAGAGACTTCGTTCTTGGGGGTGCGAGAGTAATGGTGGTACTGAAGGAGTTACCAACAGAGGAACTGTTCACCTCAGGCCATAGACTATGCGCGGGCTGCGGCGAAGGCATCATCAACCGAATGACGATGAAAGCACTCAGAGGACCAACGGTAATAATCGCGGCTACAGGATGCAACGAAGTCGCGTCAACAATCTATCCCTATACTTCATGGAAGTTGCCGTGGGCTCACATAGCCTTTGAAAACGCAGCTGCAGTTGCTTCAGGCGTGGTGGAGGCGTACAAGGCTCTGGCTCGAAGAGGCGTAGAACAAGGACACATTGACGTTATCGCTATGGCTGGAGACGGCGGCACCTATGACATAGGCATCCAAGCCTTGAGTGGAGCAATGGAAAGGGGACATGATTTCCTCTACATCTGCGTTGACAACGAGGCTTACATGAACACCGGCATTCAAAGATCTGGATCGACTCCGCACGGCGCTGACACCACAACAAGCCCGGCTGGCAACGTCATTCCAGGCAAGCCTGAGTGGAAGAAAGACCTCATCGGCATATGTGCAGCTCATGGAATCGAATACGCAGCGACAGCTACACCAGCCTACTGGAACGACTACATAACAAAGGTACGAAAGGGCATAGAAGTCAATGGTCCAGCAGTCATAGATGTGCTGTCTCCTTGCCCGTTGGGATGGCGTCATGACTCGGCACGTAGTATCGAAATGGTCAGACTCGCAGTTGAAACCCGATACTTTCCGATCTACGAGTTTGAACGCAGCAAGTACAAGCTCAACCTTAATGTTTCAAAGCCGAAGCCAGCAGAGGAATTCCTCAAGGCACAGGGAAGATTCAGCCACTTATTCAAACCTACGTACAGGAAGGATGTAGTCGACGAAATCCAACAGAACGTGGACGCCAACTGGAACAGAATCCTGAAGTTGTGCGCAAATTCTTAATTTACAACTCGCTTACATGATGAAACGGATATAAATGAAGCCCATATTCGGCGCTTGCGGCATCTATTGCGAACTATGTCCCTTATATCGCGACGCGAAATGTGAAGGATGCTCTAAACGAAACGAATGGTACAAGCCAGAATGCACATTGTTTTCATGCTCAAACAGTAAGGGTCTGGAATGTTGTTTTGAGTGCAAGGAGTTTCCATGCGAGACTCACTACAGGGAAGATATGGTTTACACGAAGGAATCACTGAACACTTGGAAGGAACTGATGTCCAAGCCAAGAGAATACTTTATTCAAATAAAGAAGCAACGATTAATGAAAGAGAGATAGTGACCAAATCATAAAGCGACAATCACTGCTACATCGCAAACATTAGTGTCAGTTGGACCAGTAAACACGAGGTCACTTAGCTTCGAGAAGAACGTGTAAGAATCATTGTTTGCCAAAAATCCTCGTGGATCCAGTCCCGTATCATGAGCACGATGTAGAGTTTTTCCATCAGCTATGGCTCCTGCAGCATCAGTTGGTCCATCAACACCATCCGTGCTCACAGAGGCTATGACTACTCCGTCCATGTTGCCTATTTTCAACGCGGCTCCAAGCGCAATTTCTTGGTTCCTTCCACCCTTACCTTTACCAACAACCGTGACTGTGGTTTCTCCTCCTGCAACAATGCCAGCTGGTTTTCGAACAGGGTTTCCAGAGACTGTGATCTCTTTTGCCATTGCAGCAAGCATGGTGCCCACGTCTCTCGCCTGTCCTTCAAGCGTTGACGTGAGAAGCAAAGAGTTGAGCCGCGCCTTCCTAAAAGCGGTGTAGGCGGCTTGGCTGGCTGTGAAATTGTTTCCGATGACGATGTTGTGCGCTTTCTTGAAAACCTTGTCTCCAGGCTTTGGAGTTTCAGGAATCAACCCTTTCTCGCCATTGGTTAAGAGCTTTCTAACCGAATCTGGAATGGTGTTCCATAGTCCTTGATGCTTCAGGATTTCGATGGCATCCTTAAATGTGGTTGTATCAGGCACGGTTGGACCTGACGCTATGAAGTCAAGAGGGTCTCCTACAACATCTGAAAGTATCAAATTGATGATCGTTGCAGGGTATGCCTGTTTTGCAAGCCAGCCACCCTTGAACCCTGAAATATGCTTACGCACCGTGTTGAACTCGTTGATTGTGGCACCCGACTTGAGCAACGCATCCGTTACCTTCTGCTTGTCTTCAAGCGAAATGCCGTTTCGAGGCTGGGGCATCAGGCTTGAGCCACCGCCTGAAATCAAGCAGATTACAAGGTCATTCTTTTCCGCTTTGCTGACTATCTCCAGCATGCGGCGTGCGCCCTTAACGCCTGATTCGTCTGGTATCGGGTGGCTGGCGCGTTGCAGCCTTACCTTACCAGTCTTGTATGACGGGCTGGAGTGGGGAACATTCACAGCGCCTTCTTTGATTCGGCTGCCCAAGACTTTGACAAGAGCTTCAGCCATGGGTCCGCAGGCTTTGCCTCCGCCAACAACAAAAATGTTCTTGAATTTGTCCAAGTTGAATGTGAGATTCTCAATCTTGAGCGTGTTGCCCTTGACTTTGACTTTTGACTTGATTATAGCCTTTGGATCTACTGCCTCTAAAGCGGCGTTGAGAGCGGTTATGGCCAGATGCCTAGCTTTCCGATCAAGGCTTGAACCGGCATTCTTCAACAGTTCATCTGCATTCTTTATTGTCGCCATTCTCAGACTCTCACTCTCTTGTGCTGGGCTGAGTGAAGACTCATTATGACTTGTCGCAAACGTAATAAGTTTGCGTGCGTCATACACAACGAACTCAAAACTCCAAAGAGATGTAGGAACTTGCCCAAACCCAAAGTCTACGTCACACGCGACATGCCTGAACGAGGACTACGCATCATCAAAGAGAAGTTTGACGCTGAAGTATGGCCCGAATATGCGCCTCCACCCAAAAAAGTCATAATTGAGAAAGCTGCCAACGTTGACGCCTTAGCCACCCTGCTGTCGGACAAGATAGACGCCGAAGTGTTCGACGCTGCACCGAAGCTCAAAA
>Ga0315310_10000877_pt1 | contig 18974 bp, 12 predicted proteins | sample TDP5_MG_FD_203630 | JGI IMG/M metagenome (GOLD analysis project Ga0315310, IMG submission 203630) | Freshwater sediment microbial communities from Lake Towuti, South Sulawesi, Indonesia - TDP5 | ecosystem: Environmental > Aquatic > Freshwater > Lake > Sediment | place: Indonesia: South Sulawesi... | reverse complement strand
TCCCCTGGAGCTTCAGCAGGTCGGGGTGCCAGCGGTCAAGACAATCTATCAAGCTCAAGGTGTAGCCATTCTCCCGCAGCACGGCTGCCACCGAGAGAAGCCCTAACGGCTCCATCCACTCGTTGTAAGCGGCGAAATCGTAGATCCAGGGGTTGATGAGCAGAACATAGCCTTTGGTCAGCATGGCTGCATTATAGCACCACTGGTTTCATCTGGCAAGGCTGTTTTGGTGGGAGCTCTGTCTGTGCTTATCTTAGTGTCAAGCGACCCTCGCCTGTGCCTGTTTCAAAATTGGGGAAATTGGTGTATAATAGGGGTACAAGCCTCACCTAGCAGATTCTTTGAGGTGAAGTCAACCCATGGCCAATCCCTTGAGCTTCCTGGCACCTGTAATTGACTTGGTGGGTAGCAATGTGCGTATCCTGCCCGCCACCGGTGGCGCTGTGGAGGATTTACAGCACCCTGATGTGGATGAGGTCGAGGATACGTTGCTGAATCGAGATGTAGGCGAGATCACCGACTTCGCTGAAACGCCTACGCCCTCGCTCGCCAACCTCTACCGTCCTACTCCACCCCTCTTCCGTCCCGAGAAACATCTCTACCGCTTCTTCATTGACGGCTCCCTGCGCACCTACTACCTGGCTACCGGCATCGAAGGCCGACGGTCGTTCCCCATTCAGCTTGCCCAGATTGGCGCAGCGGCTATGGTGCGCGACGATGAAGGCCGTCTCAGTTGCCTGGGGAGCCAGCACAAAGTGTTGCTTTTGGTACCGACCAGGGAGCACGGTCTATCCGATACTGTGTGGCAGCAGTTGCAGCGTCTTCGGACACCGGATGGATTCTTCGAGCCAGTTGACATCACAGAGAAGACAGCGCTCACTCCACACGACCCGGCGGGCGAGGACTTGCGCACGCGGGCTGGAGGCATCGCCCGACACCGCATGCACCAACTGGAGATTGACCTCATTCAGACTACCGAAACTGAGCAAAACGAGGATGCCTGGCTGATCTTGGATGGGGCAGTCAAACTGGATGATTTTATCAAGGCACCGTATCTGATCGGTGTGGCCAAGTCCTTTCGCAAAGATCCAGAGTTTCGCTTCGGACGGGGGCGGGCCACGGCCCGTCGTGACATCACTTCGATTCTGGCAGGATTGGAGTTTGCCCACCGCACAGTGGCCTTCAGCGCCCATGGGGGCAAGGTGGCTTTCTGGTACGTGCGCCTGCGACCACAAGAGGAACTGGACTACCCACTGATGGGCGTGGTCAAGGTGGAACTGCCCCGGCCGGATGGCACATCAGTGGAGGTCGAGCTGGCCGACCTGCTGTCGCGGGCGCTGGTGGCCGAGCGCAACGTGACTCCCTATGGCCGGGACCGACGCTGGCACTGCCATCTGTATCCCATCTTTCTGGCCGAGCAGACCATCAAGAACCGCTTCTATTCACAACAGGTATTGCTAGGAGCCATCCGTTGGCCCAGGCCAATGACGGCATGACGCAAGGAGACGAGACGATGAACGATGAACACATGACGGACGACGAAGTTCATGCGGAACCACCGCCACAGGCTATCGGCCGCACCTCGGCTACGGAACGGGACCCCACCACTTCGGACAAGTTCCGGTTCTGGCTGCCGCTACGGGTGATCGTCAATCCCTTCGACATCGTGGCTGTGGAGCAGGTCAACCAACCTGAACAGCTGTCCAGCACAACTTACGGCCTGGTGACCTTGTTGGAACATCGTACCGATGCCCCCAACGACCTGGCCAACTTTATCTCCAGCAACTTCGGCGAGTTGGATGAGGAACCCAACACACCTCGTCAGGGCACGACAGTGGCCTTTGTCAATGTTCTCAGCAACACTGCCGACATCTACATGCCCGTGCCCAGCGAGCGGTTGGTGGTCTTCGCCGACCCAGAGGGCATCCAGCAGGCCCTTGGTACAGACGTGCTGATCCGGGAACGGCTCCACGATGCCATTCCCGCTGGGCTGATCAAGATGAGTAACGGCGCTTCCACGGTGGCCTACCTGGACCGCCGGTACGTCTTGGGCCCAGAATCGGCTCACGTCAACATCTCCGGCATCAGTGGCTTGGCGACCAAAACCTCTTATGGCATGTTCCTCATCCAATCAATTCTGCAGAAAGCACCCGATCCGGAAAAGATTGCCGTCATTATCCTCAACGTCAAGCAAGCTGACCTACTGCAGATTGACCTTCGCCCTGAGCACCAACTACCGCCGGAGCAGATGGCGCTGTGGGAAGCGCTAGGCTTAGAGCCCCGGCCTTTCCAGAACGTGCGCTATCTTTTGCCCCGAGGGTGGAACCGCCAGGCCAACTCTTATCCACCGGTGCCAAGCATTCACACCATCTATGCCTACGATCTGGAAGGCACGGCGGATAAGCTGGATATGCTGTTCAGCAACGTAGCCGATCCTAGCGGCACGATGGAGGGCATCTACGGCGAGATCATGACCGGCATTACCGGCCGGGATGCCGAATTCAAGGATGTGCAGAGCTGGGCGGGACTGCTGGAGTTTCTGCGCCAAAAGCAGAGCGCAGGGAAGTGGCGTGGGATGTTTGCTTCCTCGTCCATCGGCGCCTTCCGCCGCCATCTACGCCGTATCGTCCAGACGCGGCAGACGGGCATCTTCGTGGATAGTCGGGTCCGCCACGAGAAACTGCTGAGCGACGAACTGGTGAATCTCAAGGGCGGCTACACCTACGTGGTGGACATCGCCAAGCTGGCTGACGAAGAGCAAACCCTGGTCTTTGGCGACATCCTGCGCACCATCTACGCGGTGAAGGCAGAAGAGGCCGAGGATCGCACGGAACAGGCCCCGGTGCCGGAGAAGGTGATCATCTTTGTGGACGAGTTGAACAAGTATGCGCCCAGTGGTCCCAAAGCGTCGCCTATCACCCAACAGGTGCTGGACGTAGCCGAGCGAGGCCGCAGCTTGGGTGTGATCCTCATCTCCGCACAGCAGTTTATGAGCGCTGTCCACGACCGGGTGACAGGCAACTGTGCCACCAAGATCCTGGGGCGCACCGGTTCAGCCGAGGTGATGCAGCCGGACTATCGTTTTCTAGAGCAAGACCTCAAGATGGCCGTGACCCGTTTGATCAAGGGGGAGTTGTTGGTCAGCCACGCGGTCTATCGCCAACCGGTGAAGGTCATCTTCCCTCTGCCGGCGTATCGGCAGGAGCAGGTATAATGAACTATACCCCCACCGAACTGGAAGCCTTTGTCCGCCAGCGTGCCCCCGAGATCGCCAAGGGCATCCAAGCCGCAGCCCAACGCGCCCGCGTTGAGGCCGACCTGGTGGCTGAAGTGGAGGATGTGCTCAAGCGGTTCGAGAAAAACTTTGACCTGAGCCTGCGCTTGGAGCGGGAGCGCACCCTCGTTAACGGCCGAGCCGATGCGGTCTATAACCGCTTCGTGATCGAATACGAGCCGCCGGGCAGCTTGCGCAAAGAGAAAAGCGCTCGTCCTAACCAGCACGCCATCGAACAAGTCAAGCACTACATGGAGGGGCTGGAGCGGCTGGACCGACACCGCAAAGAGCGCCTGGCCGGCGCTGTTCTCGACGGCTTTTATTTCATCTTCGTCCGCTTCCGCGGGGGCCACTGGCGGGTAGACGACCCACTGCCCGTCTCGGCTCACTCTACAGAGACCTTTCTGCGTTACCTGCTCTCCCTCTCCACCGAACTGGCCCTGACCCCTGAGAACCTGGTGCGCGACTTTGGCGAGAACACCGTGGTCAGCCGCATGGCCATGCCAGTCCTCTATAACGCCCTGCGCGCCAGCGAAAACCCCAAGGTACGTACCCTCTTTCAGCAGTGGCAACGCCAGTTCAGCGAAATCTGCGGCTATGAAGAGGGCAGTACCCGACTGGACGTGGCCGGGCTGGCCAAGTCGTATGGCGTGCGGCCCTCTCCCTCTCCTCACCCCCGTTCCCCCTCTTCTCTCCCAAACTTGGGAGAGGAGAGGGGGGCAGGGGGGAGAGGTGAGGGCGTGAGTGCCCTGCCCCTCTTCTTTGCCATCCACACCTACTATGCCCTTTTTATCAAACTGCTGGCCGTGCAGATTGCCCACTACTACCTGATGCCCAAAGTGGGCACCGGCCTGGCCCAGGTGGCTTCAGCCGATACAGAACAGCTTCGCAGCTATCTGTCCAAGATGGAGCGGGGCGGCGTCTTTGCCGACTTTGGCATCAAGAACTTTCTGGAGGGTGACTTCTTCGGCTGGTATCTGGACGCCTGGGACCAGGCGATGGAGAACGCCCTGCGGCGGATCATCGGCGACCTGGCCAACTACTCGCTGGTGACGCTGGACGTGGACCCAGAGGAGACGCGGGACCTCTTGAAACAGCTCTACCAGAACCTGATGCCCAAGAAGCTACGCCACGACCTGGGCGAGTATTACACTCCCGACTGGCTGGCCGAGCGGCTGCTCAATCAACTGGGCGTGGACGGCGACCCGCGTAAGCGGCTGCTCGACCCGGCCTGCGGTTCTGGCACTTTCCCGGTGCTGACCATCAAGCGCATCCGCCAATATGCCGACGACAAGATGCTGCCCCCGGCCGACGTGCTGGAGCAGGTTCTGCAGAACGTGGTCGGCTTTGACCTGAACCCTCTGGCGGTCATCTCGGCCCGAACCAACTACTTGCTGGCCCTGGGCGACCTGCTGGAGTATCGGCGGGGCGAGATCAGCATCCCGGTTTATCTGGCCGACAGCATCATGACCCCCACCGCCGGCCAGGACCTCTTCACCCAGCACGCCTACAGTTTCAACACAGCAGTCGGCAAGTTCAGCGTGCCCCGCTCTCTGGTAGATGCCCGCACCATAGACCAACTGGCGGACTTGCTAGAAGAGAGCGTGGGGGTAGGACTGAAACCGGAGCAGTTCCAAAGCCGATTGCTGCAAACTTTCTCGTTGGAAGGTGCCGAGGTGGGTGTGGCGGTAGGGCTGTACGAGCAACTGCTGGACCTGGACCGCCAGGGGATCAACGGCATCTGGGCGCGCATCATCAAGAACGCCTTTGCCCCCCTCTTCCAGGGCCGCTTCGACTTCGTGGCCGGCAATCCGCCCTGGGTGAACTGGGAGAGCCTGCCCGATGATTACCGTCAAGAGACAAAGGTTCTATGGGTACATCATGGCCTTTTTCCCCACAGCGGAATGGACACTATCCTGGGCAAGGGCAAGAAGGACATCTCGATGCTGATGACCTATGTGGCCATGGACAATTACCTGAAGGATGATGGTCGGTTGGGGTTCGTTATCACTCAAAGTGTTTTCAAGACAGCGGGAGCAGGTCAGGGCTTCCGTCGCTTCCGGATTGGGAGCGGCACGCCCGTGGCAGTGGTGGCGGTGGACGATATGGCCAGTCTCAAGCCGTTTGAGGGGGCCAGCAATCGCACCGCTATCGTGGTGTTGGAGCGAGGTCGGGTGACAAAGTACCCTCTACGCTCTTACTCGCTTTGGTACAAGCCAGGCGGGGGCAGTGTGATCTCAGAGGATGTGACTCTGGAGGAGGTCACCAAAGAGAAAATAGCCACCTACCGCCAATTTGCCACTGAGCCAGTAGACGAGGTTGACTCTACATCACCATGGATCACCGGTCGTCAGCGGGCGCTGAAGGCAGTAAAGAAAGTGATGGGCACATCGAATTACAGAGCTTATGAGGGAGTCAACACTGGTGGGGCCAACGGTGTCTACTGGCTGGAGATCGTGGGGCAGCGACCAGACGGGTTAGTTGTAGTCAGCAATCTCACTGAAGGGGCAAAGCGGGAGGTGGAAAACGTGCAGACGGTTATTGAGCCTGATCTGCTCTATCCTTTGCTGCGGGGGCGGGACGTACAACGTTGGCAAGCCCAGCCTTCAGCTTACATTTTGATGATACAGGACCCGGAGAAGCGGACTGGCATACCTGAAGATGTAATGAGCGTGCGCTATCCGAAGACCTACGCCTACCTCAAACATTTCGAGGATGTGCTGTGGCAACGAAAGAGCCAATCAGTGCGTCGTCTTATGGAGAGTGGAGCATTTTATTCCATATTTGCTGTAGGCGACTATACCTTCGCGCCATACAAAGTGGTGTGGCGGGAGGTAGCTACCCGGCTAGATGCTGCCGTGACTGAGACGTTACCCGATAGCCATGTTGGATCGAAGTGTGTGATGCCTGACCACACACTCATCATCGTGGCGTGTGAGCTCAGTGAGGAAGCTCATTGCCTTTGCGCTTTACTAAATTCATCTCCAAGCCGCTTCCTGGTACAGAATTACATCGTCATCCACCCTGACACTCACGTACTTGAAAACGTGCGTGTCCCCCGCTACGACCCGGCCAATCCCACCCACCGCCAACTGGCCGCCCTCTCCCAGCAGGCGCACGAGGCCACGGCGGTCGGGGCCTGCCCTGAGCGAAGTCGAAGGGACACCGCGCGGGTGCGGGAGATCGAGGCGGAGATTGACGAACTGGCGGCGCAGTTGTGGGGACTGACGGAGGCAGAACTGCGAGAGATACAAGAGAGTTTGGCAGAGTTGGGATAGCTCAGAAAGTAAACCGGTGTGGCAAGAAATGGGAATCTGTGGTAAAATATAGAACACACGTTCCAGTTCGCAGCTTTTGAAGGTGGGGTATCTTATGGATGCTGGACAGTTAGGCCAACTTATTCTCTACATCGTCTACCAGGTCGAGGAACTGGGCGGGTACACAAATACCACCCGGCTCGTCAAGTTTCTCTATCTGATTGATTTGGAGCACCAGCGCCGCTATGGTCGTACCCTGACGGGGTTGCAATGGAAGTGCTACCTGTATGGCCCCTACGCCTTTGAACTCCCTACCATTGGCGCACGCCTGGGCTTTGATCTGCAAAGTGAGGACTTTGTAAACGTCAAAGGTCACCGGGGTACACTATTGCGCGTGCCTGACTCACAAGAGTTTCCCGCCGGGCTGAGTTTTGGCATCGAGATCCTGGTCAACGGGATATTGCGCGTCTGGGCTGACCAGGAGACGGCCGACCTGCTTCAATATGTCTATCACACCGAGCCGATGAGACACGCACAGCGGGGCGATAAACTGGATTTCTCCCTCGTGCCATCAGGAACACATTACTACGAGCTGTACGTTCCCATCCAGAAACCTACCGTCCGCCAGTTGCGTGAATCACTGCGCTCCTACGCCCTGGATGATGCGGATGAGTTTGTCCGCTCCACCACAGTGTACGACGAGGTTCTGGACGAAGGGCTGCGTGCGTTGGATGACGACGAGACCTCTATCCCTCATTTTGCGAGAGTTACGCCAGTGGTCAATATTGACGAACTGCAGGCTACATTGTCACATGAGGACTGAATGTACAAGGTCATTGACTTCTACGAGCCTCTGAGCAAGTCTGACACGGAACGCTATGAGCGGGGGCAATTCTGGTGGGCCTGCTTCCCCTACGCTTTCACTAAACCACAGATCACTCGCTTCTGGCCCAACCGCCCAACCGAAACGTTGGACGTACGGCGGTTTGACCCGCGTAAGGAGCAACCCGACGACGTTGCTAACACAAGTGCCGACGAGTTTCTGGCTATCACTCAATTTAAGAAGCGGCCCGTCGTTATTCTCTCCACTGGTGGATCACTTTACTATGACCGTGCATGGCAAGGAGGTGAATTTTTCTTGGTTGCTCCAGCACGTTCGTTGCGGGATACACTGACGGGCGAGTATAAAGCCGATCCCCACTTCGTGTGGGGCGCAATCACGTACCAGTTTAGCTCTGTCTTTTATCTACCACGTGATGACACATTCGATATCCATGAAGCCGTACTCCACTTTGACCGAATGGCCACACTTCATCACTCGTGGCTGTTAGAGTCGCGCCAGGCTCGTCTGAGCGGCGATGCCATGGTCTGTCTGGACGAATGGCTGCGTAACTACCTCTACGGCAAAGTGCGTGCCCGATTCAATGATGACCTGGAAACCTACCGACAAATGGTCGGTAGCGACCCGCAAGTGCGTACTGGTGTGTTTGGACAAAGTGGATAGGATTGCTCACCCCAACTATCTCGAAGGGAGAACGAGAGATGCCAGATACCATCCTTAGCGAAGCAGAAGCGGAGCGCATGATTGGCCTGCCAAAACGCATCGTTGGGCAGAATCAATGGCGACAAGGGGATGATGGCAACTGGTACACAGAAATTCCGGTCAAGGCCGAAGAACAGTTGCCGTTGCAACTCTATGGGCGTTTCAACCCACGCACCGGCAACTATACTTTCATCCTCTTCTGCGGGCGGCTGAATCTACGGCGGGTAGACGTGGGCAAGCATCACCATAACCCCGACTGCGATAACGTGGGCACACCACACAAACATACGTGGACCGAGCGATTCCGAGACAAGTGGGCCTACAAGCCACCTGAGATGAAGAACACAGACTCTATCGGCAATACCTTTGCTCAACTCCTCACCGAATGTAACATTACCTTAGACGGACGTTTTGTAGAACCACCCCGGGCTTACCAGAGGAGGTTGATATGAACTGCGAGCAAATGCGAGAGAAGGCATTGAGTGCCCTGCCCGTTCTCTTTGAATGCCGGGAGGAGAACGGTCGCCTCAAAATCACCACGCCCTACCTGTATCCTGATGGCGATTACATTGACCTCTATCTGACCGAGACGCCCACCGGCCTCTATCTCACCGACCTGGGTGAGACGATAGGCTACCTGGCCGACCATGGCATCAGCCTCAGGCAGTCACCCAAGCGCCAGAAAATAGTTAATGACATACTCCTTACTCAGGGTGTTGAACTATTCCGGGGCGAACTGCGGACGCCGTTGGAAGACTGGGACAAAGCCGCTTGGACGGTGGTGCGTCTGGGCCAAGCCATTGTCCAAGTCGGTGACCTGGTCTTCAGCTTGCGTTTGGGTGCCCTAAGCACTTTTAAGGAAGAAGTCGAAGAGTACTGGATCGAATCCAGAATCCCCTACGATGTAGATTACCCCGTTGTCGGCGGCTCCGGTGAATCTTACACCGTAGATTTTTACATCCCGGTGCCCCATCGTCCCAGACTGGTCGAAACCCTATCCAGTCAGTCCAGAAGCTATGCCAACACCCTGGTCAGCCGCGTGGTCCGCACCTGGCATGACCTGCTCCGGGTAGATGGTCGCTATGGTTACGTTTCCCTCGTAGATGATTCCACTGATGTCTGGAGGCCAGAGTGGTTTGATCAATTGGCCAACCTCTCTGAGGTCGTCGTCTGGGGTGAGCGGGAGAGGTTGCCCGCTATCTTGGGCTTAAAAGAGAGCCTCTGAGAAACGCGAGCTATTATGGCAAAGATTGTTCGTCGCTTTGACGTGCACGATCTGCCAGGTGATCCCCAACAAAAGATTGCTTTACTCATCAACCCACCCGTCTACGACACCCAGTACTGGGCCGAATGGTCACAGCCTTATGGCCTGTTGCGCATCGCCGCGCTGTTGAAAAAGCATGGCTACAAGCGTAGGGAACTGTTCGACTTTATGGAAACCGCTGGCCCCAAACGGGTCGTCCCCAAGCGGCGCATCAGCCCCGATGAGTCGTTCGCTGAGAAGGACGAGCCCGCTCCCCATGCTCGACCCATCCGCATCGGAAAGGACGGCCAACATCTTGACCTGTGGAAGTACCACTTTGGCAAGAGTTGGCCAGAGTTCGACGCCTGGCTGGACGAACGGGGCTTCGACGCCGCCCACCCGCCCGATGAGGTTTGGATTTCAGCGGTCATGACCTACTGGTGGGAATCGGTGCGCGACTTGGTCGCCCGCCTGCGGCAGCGCTGGGGCGACCGTACCCTGATCCTGTTGGGTGGCATCTACCCTACCCTTTGCCCAGAACACGCCGCCCGGCACATTGGGGCGGACCTGATTGTGGTTGGGGAGGTTGAAGAAGCCAATGACCTCTGGCCCGATCTTTCCCTGTACGAGAAACCGCCGACCTATGCCATCATCACCCCTAGCCGGGGCTGCCCCTACGACTGTGCCTACTGCGCCCAGCGTACCATCAACAACGGCCGACGCACCGTGCACTTCCGCTCACCCGAGGACATCGTGGCCGAGATGCGCCACGACTACGAGACCTACGGCATCCGCGACTTTGCCTTCTACGCCGATTTCCTGCTTTGGGATTACGAGGCCAATTTCCAGCGCGTGCTGGAATTCCTGGTCGCCGACAAGAGCCGCTACTTTCGGCTTTACGCACCGGAGGGGCTGGACACGCGCTTCCTCAGCCAGTCACAGCGACTGGTAGACCTGATGAAGGCCGCTCACTTCCAGAAAATATACCTACCCTGCGAGAACATTGATGATGGCTATCTAGATACCCTCAATCGCCGTCACGTGCGGCTGGAGCATTTTGTCCAGGCAGTGGAAAGGTGCGAGCAGGCCGGATTCAGCCTACGCAATATGGATGTCAACGCCTTTGTGCTCTATGGTCTCCCTGGTGAGACCATAGACAGCGTGGTCAAGACCATCCTGTTTGTCTCGGAGATCGTCGGGTCAACCATCCCCATGTTGTTCACCCCTGTCCCCTCGACCCGCCTGTATCAGCAACACCTGCCATACTTCCAAGAACGGGGCTGGGATCAAGCCCTGCACATGCTGAACGGCAAACTGTTCCCCTTCCTGGTCATGAATGAGGGCTCGGTGGAAGACTACATTGACCTGCAACGGCTGATGTTCACTTTGAACGCGCACTATCGCAGCCGGTCGTTCCGGGTGTTTGGTGATACTCGGGTCAGCGCAGCCTTTCGAGGGAACCTGCACAATGAGTTTGAAGAGTTCATCGGAGCCTACAAAGAGATTGGCTGTTGAGGAATAACCTTACACAAATTTCTGGTAGAGATACCTTTCCCGATGAATAGGGGATTGCTACACTAAGACCCCAAGGGTTTCCGAAAACCCTTGGGGTCTGGTAAAGGAAGAGCAGACCCCCATTCAGAATCCGAAGACCCTTGAGCAGGGGCCTGCTTTCCCCGAAGAGCTCTGTGCAGGCAAAGAGTCGAAGGGTTAGCCTCGGGCTTCCCCTGGGTGAAACAAAAAGCCCCTCACTTCGGTGAGGGGCTTTAGCTCTATACGTGAAAATGGCTGTGGGAGAAACGGCAGTGCCGGGGCTTAGTAGATTGGATACCAGAGACCTCGGTACCGACGCCGGGAACTGGAGGGCAGGGGCTCGTTCAGCCTAAAGCTGGCCACCGCCACCCTTGACCCATCCTGGCTGCAAGCCAGCACGTCCACCTCCGGCAGGCCCAGCCAACGCGGGTCATTGGGGAAGGTGAAAGTGGTCAAAAAGCTCCCGCTTGGATCGGCCAGCGCCGTGGCACAATCTACGGCCTGAGTGATCACCGCGCCGGGTTCCAGCAGAGAGATGGTGATCGTCTCCGTCGGCTCCCATCCGTGACCCGTTACCTCAACCAGCGTGCCGGCCCAGCCGGTGGTGGGGCTGAGGCTGATGGTCACCGTCACGGTAGAAGTGGGCGTCAGCGTCGTTGTGGGTGTTGCTGTTAGCGTGGGCGTCTCGGTCAGCAGCGGCGTCCCCGTCGGCGTAGCTGTCGACGTGGCCGTGGAAGTGGAGGTCTGCGTTGCTGTGCTGGTGGCCGTGGCCATTGGTGTCGAAGTGTCCGTGGGGTTCGTTGTTGGCGTGGCAGTGGGTGTCTCGGGTGGCGGCGTCTGAGTTGGCGTTTCCGTTGGCGTGCTGGTGGCCGTGGGCGTTGGAGTGTCCGTGGGAGTAGGTGTAGCGGTGGGTGTCTCGGGTGGCGGCGTCTGAGTCGGCGTTTCTGTGGGGGTGGAGGTCGGCGTTGGCGTGCTGGTGGCCGTGGGTGTTGGAGTAGGCGTCTCGGTCGGCGTGTTCGTTGTTGTGAGCGATGGCGTCTGAGTTGGCGTGGCCGTAAAGGTCGGGGTGGGGGTGGCCGTTGGTGCCAGCGCTTCCCACCAGACCTCGATGCGAGCCCCACCTCCGTGCTCGTAATATTCAACCTTCACCGTGTGCTCGCCTTCCTTCAGGCTCACGTCAACTGTGTACAGCTTGCCGGCTGCGTCGTGCCACTGGTCTACAAGCAGTTTGTCATCCACCCACAGCCGGACGCCGTCGTCTACCCGTGCGTAAAAGCGATAGGCGGCCGTCGCTAGCTCCAGAGTACGGGTCCAGCGGCAGGAGAAGTTGTCCGCCGGCAGGCTGGCTGCCGGCGAGCCTGTGCCCCAGTTAAAGTCCACATCCCGGTCGTTGCGCACCAGGACGGGACTCCCCTCGAGTTCGCGGTTGTCGAAATATTCCCCCTTCCAGTCAGGATACTGCTCAATTCGCTCCCACCACAGCCTGGCCACGGCAGTGTAGGCCTGCTCGTAGTACTCCATTCGCAGGCTGTGCTGGCCATCGCTCAGGGTGATGTCCGCTACGTGGGTGGTGGGAGCACTGTCATGCCACTGGTCAATGATCGGTTGTCCGTCAATCCACACCCGGACGCCATCGTCAATATGGGCATAGAAGCGATAGAGGCCGCCGCTAAAGTTCAAATCGCGGCTCCAGCGCACCGAGAACCCGTCAGCGGGCAGCCCGGGGCCAGGCGAACCATAGCCCCAGTCGAAATCAATGCTGACATCGTTGCGAACCAGAGTAGGGTTCCCTTGCAAGGAAGGGTTGGAGAAATACTCACCTTTCCAATCCGGGTAGACTTGAGTCCGCTCCCACCACAATTGTACCAGAGCCAACCCCGTCTGCTCGTAATATTCCACTCGCAAAGGGTGATCTCCGGCCGTCAGGTGGGCCTCGGCCCAGTAGGTCGTGGCCGCGGATGGGTGCCATTGGTCAATGATCAGTTGCCCGTCCACCCAGAGCCGCAAGCCATCGTCCACGCGGACGTAGAAGCGATAGATGCCTTCCTGGAAATCCAGGTTGCGCGTCCAGCGGGCGGAGAAGCCGTCAGTTGGCAGGCCCGCTACTGGGGCCCCGAACCCCCAATCGAAGCTTACGTTCGGCTCGTTGCGGACCAGGAGCGGGTCGCCGGTGAGAGAAGGGTTGTCGTAGTATTCAGCCCGCCACTCGGTGATGGCCGGTGTGGCAGTAGGCGGGATGGGGGTTGGGGTAAACGTGGCGGAAGGGATAGGTGAGGTTGAAGTCGGAGTTGCCGGTGGTGGGGGCTCCGTGGGGTTCGGTGTTGGCGTTGGTGCCACAACCTGGAAGGGTGCGGATGCTCTCCGCCCTGAACCGCTAGCTGAGGCCACTACCCTGACCGTGCCCAGGCTGAGCCATCTTTCCTCATGGGGAAAGATGAAACTGGTGGTGAAACGACCGCTTTCATCGGTCACTGCTCCGGCATAGGAAAAGTTATCTTGCACCTCGTCTGACGAGGGAGCCAACTGGATGAAGACCACTTCCCCTGGCCCCCACCCCTGGCCCCTGACGGTGATGAGGGTACCGGCATAGCCGGCCGAGGGGCTGAGGCTGATCGTGGCTGCAGTGTCTGAACCCGGTGTGGTGGATGGAACCTGGGCTGTGATCCGCCAAATCAACAAGCCGCCCAGGTACATGATGCCAGCGGCGATGATCCAGATGCTGACCACTGCGGCGATGGCCAATCCCGTCCCCATACGTGTTCTATTCTCAAGCAGCCCGGATTTGCGATGCATGGCAATTCTCTTCTCCCCCTGTCAATAGCCATCCTCATAACCATTATACTCCCCTGTCTCCCTCATGTACATCCGCTACTATGCTGATTCTGATGTTAGGAAACGGCGGATTTTTCGTCTCTTTCTGGTAAGCGAATACGCCTATACAAAGCGGGCTATCCCAGGCAAATCCCCAGGCCCCGTGCTGTCTGAATCATGTCGCTATCCAGGGGCACGACCCGTAGCTCGCGGATGGCTTCTTCGAGGGGAATGGACACGATCTGTTGGGAGCGCAGGGCCACCATCCGGCCCAGGCCGCCCTCGGCGATGAGCCGCACCGCCGCCGCCCCGAAACGGGTGCCCAGGATGCGGTCGAAGGGGCTGGGCGAGCCACCGCGCTGCACGTGACCCAGCACGGTGACACGGATCTCGTGGTCACAGACCTTGGCCAGTTCATCAGCCACCCATTGGGCGATGCCGCCCAGCCGTTTGGGAGCCAGGGGGTCTTTGCTTTCCTGGTAGATCTGCTCCCCGCTCACCGGCCTGGCTCCCTCGGCCACCACGATGATGCTGAACTTGTGCCCCATCCGGTCGCGCTCCTCGATCTTTTCATCCACTTTGTGCAGGTCGAAGGGGATTTCAGGGATCAGGATCACATCGGCCCCACCGGCCAGCCCCGCCCTCAAGGCCAGCCAACCCGCGTCGCGCCCCATGACCTCCACAATCATGACGCGGTGATGCGACTCGGCCGTGGTGTGCAGCTTGTCCAGGGCGTCGGTGGCCGTGTTGAGGGCCGTGTCGAAACCGAAGGTAATGTCCGTGCCCCCCAGGTCGTTGTCAATGGTCTTGGGCACCCCGACCAGGGGCACCCCCATCTGATAGAACTCGTAGGCGATTTTCAGTGAACCGTCCCCGCCGATGACGATGAGGGCATTCAGGCGCAGTTCTCTGATCCTGTTGACCACCTCAGCCGAGACATCGCGGGTCACGATCCGCCCGTCCTTCTTGCGGGCCTTGTAGGCGAAGGGGTTGGCCCGGTTGGTGGTGCCCAGGATGGTGCCGCCGCGCGGCAGGATGCCCCTCACGTCGGTCAGGGTGAGGGGTCTGATCTTGTCGGACAGGATCAGGCCCTCGAAGCCGTCCTCGATGCCCAACACCTCCCAGCCATATTGCTGGATAGCTGTCTTGACCACCGCCCGAATGACCGCGTTCAGGCCGGGGCAGTCGCCCCCACCGGTCAGCACACCGATTCGTTTGATCTCGCTCATAGTTCTTCCCTGTCACGGAATTGTCTGCCATATCCACTGCGTGGGGTCTACGTTGATCCCGCTCACCCTGATTTCCCAGTGGAGATGGGGCCCCGTGGCCAGGCCAGTGTCACCCACTTTACCCACAACGTCGCCCTTTTTCACCTGCTGCTCCTCCTGAACGTTTATCTCCGAGAGGTGATAGTAGCCGCTGTGGACCCCCAGGCCGTGGTCAATGATGACCGCGTTGCCCCGTACGGTCAGGGGCTCGGCCAGGGCCACCTGGCCGTCGTTGGCAGCCAGCACCGCCGCGCCGGGCGGCGCGTCGTAGTCTATGCCCTCGTGGTAGCTCAGCGCCGGGCCCCCATTGTAGGAGCGCCGGGTGCCGAACTGAGAGGTGATGGGACCCTGGGCAGGCACGATGAAAGGCCCCACCCACAACTGCTGCCTTCCGAAGACCCCGAAGACTTGCGCCAGGCGCTCCCACTCCGCCTTGATCAAATCGGGGTCAAGCAGGGCGCTGCGCTCTGGCGGCAGGGCAATGTCCTCCACCCCGTAGCTGCCACCTACCACCGGCACGCTCAGCAGAACCTCGGTCTGCTGGCCCGCAGCATCGGTGGCGGTGAGCTTCAGGGGATGAGCCCCTACTTCAGTGAGGGCGTGGATGCCGACCAGGGCCCAGCGCTCCCCCTCCCCCTCGACAAAGACTACCGGACGACCTTCATCGTACAGACCGCTCAGCCCTGCGATTGCCTCAGTCTTCACTTTGACCACCAGGGTCTGGCCCTGAACGACGGGCGAAGGTGTGAGTTCCACAGCCACAAAAGGCGCGGGCAGCGGTTCGGCAGGCGAGGCCGTGGCGCTGGGTATGATGAGCTTCTGTCCCCAGTGGATCAGGTTGGGGTTCGCCAGGTTGTTGGCTGCCGCCAGGGCCTGCACCGTCGTCCCGTAGCGCCGGGCAATGCGATAGAGAGTCTCACCTCTCTGCACCACGTGTACCTGTGCCTGGGCGGTGGGTTCTGGGATGGGGGAGGTGCTGGGGATGACCAGCCGCTGGCCGGGATGGATGAGATCGGGGTTTTTGATGTTGTTGGCCTGGACCAAAGCCTGAACAGTAGTGTCGTAGCGGCAGGCGATGGCCGACAGGGTGTCATCCAGTTGGACGGTGTAGACAGTGGTGGGCTCCTGAGATGGGGGAGCGGCCTGGGCGACGGGCACGAAAATCAAGTAGACAAGAAGCGCTCCGGCAACGAGTTTTAGCAGATCGCAATTTGCTCCTGCTGGATTGCCAAATCCAGCGGTTTGGCGGCGGATCTGGCGATCCCGCGCGAGCTTTTGTGATCTACTGAGTTTCGATTTGCTGAATTCCATTTCCTTTTCTCCTCCTACGACGCCATGACGCGCTGGTAGACGGCCATCGTCTCCTCCGCCACCCGTGCCCACGAAAACCGCGCTGCCTGGGCCAACCCGCGCTTGCCCATCTCCGTCCGCAGCGCTTCATTGTGCCACACGGCCCCTATGGCCTCTGCCATCTCCTCCACGTCGGTGGGGTCGAAATAGTGGGCTGCGTTCCCGCCCACCTCTGGCAGGCTCGAAGCGCGGCTGCACACCACCGCCGTGCCGCAGGCCATGGCCTCCAGCACCGAGAGGCCAAAGCCTTCGTATAGCGATGGCAGCACACACAGTGTGGCCGCACTGTAGACAGCGGGCAGGTCCGCATCGGGGACATAGCCAGGCAACAGGACAGCGTCCCCCAATTGCAGTTCCTCCAGGCGGCGGAAAAATCCTTCGTACAGCCATCCCTTGCTGCCAACTACTGCCAGCCGGGCATCGTCTCCCTCTTGTCGCAGCCGTTGAACCGTGTCCAGCAGCCGGGAGAGGTTCTTGCGCGGCTCGATGGTCCCCACGGTGAGGATAAAGCCCTCCGGCAGTCCGTAGCGGGCTCGGACGGCGGCTATGGCCTCGGGTGAGGCGGGGCGAAAGTGGGGCGCAGCCGCCTCGTGGACGACGGTGATCTTGTCTGGATGAACGCCATAACAGCGAATCAGGTCTCGCTTGGTTGACTCCGATACGGCGATGACCGCCCTGGCCCGCTGCACGAAGAGGGGCATGGCCCGGTTCAGAAACCAGTAATTGAGGGGCTTATGATGTTCGGGGAAGAGGTGGTAGATGAGATCGTGCACAGTCAGCACCGTCGGCACTTGCCTCAGGGGCAGCAGCAGGTGCTCGGTGGCGTGGTAAAGCTCGGCCTCCGGCACCAGTCGCTCGAAGCCGAGCCCCAGGAATTGCCCCAGCCAGACTGCCATGCGCCAGGGCTTGTAACCGGCGCGCACAGTTCGGGTGGGCACGCTCTCCAGCCCGGCCAGGGGTTTTGCCTCCCGGTCCTGGTTGTAAAAGAAGGCGAATCGCTTTGGGTGCTTCTGTACCAGCGCCCGGGCCAGGTTCTCGGTGTAGCGTCCCAGTCCGGCCCGACCGTGCACCGCTGCAGAGATGTCAATGTAAATCGCCATCAGAGTTCGAAGCCTCCCTTTCCTTGCCTGCCCCATTATATCCGATCTCTCCCCTTTTGACAATATCCCTAAAGCACGATAGAATGGACCAGCAGCCAGTAGCCTCACCTCTAAGAGCGTGTCTGAACAATTTTCAGACACCCTGTTAGACAGCCTGCTGCAACCTCCCTCTCTCATCACGTTTCACGCATCACGACCGGTCCCGTGCGAAAAATACGGGGCTTTTTGGCATGAATTACGTACGTTTACGGATAGACAGGCCCGGCAAAAGTGTGTAGTATGATAATAGTTGACCCATCTGGAGAAAGTCTCCAAATGGCACGCCCTTCGGCCGTGCTCAGGACGGGCCATCGAACCATACTCATGACAAGTCCTTCGACTCTGCTCAGGACAAGCCCTTCGACCATGCTCAGGACAAGCCCTTCGACCATGCTCAGGACAAGCCCTTCGACCATGCTCAGGACAAGCCCTTCGACCATGCTCAGGACAGGCCAAACCCTTGCTGCATCCGTTCAGAGGGGGCGAGCCCAGCGCCGGTCGAGTAGGAGCGAAGCGACGTATCGAGACCAAGTGGGTTGGGCATACGGCCCCGCTCGCTTGATTTCGATACGCTTTGCTACCCTTCGACAGCCCTTCGACAAGCTCAGGATACCAGCTCAGGGCGGCGCTCAATCAGCGCTCGCTCCGGCCGGTTTTACCTTGCTCCAATGGGTGGCTGAATGCTTCCCCTTTGCTTTCTGCCTGATCCTGTTACTGGCTCTATCCCTGGTCGGTTGTGGCCCCACGCCAACAACAAGCCTGACGCCGCTCCCTCTCCAGCCTACGGCCACGCCGACGCCAACAGTGGTCCCCACACCAGTGGACTCCTGGCCCCAGGACTTGTCGCAACTGGATCGGGTGGCGGCCTTCGATGAGTTGGTTCGCTTGGTCTCAGAGTACTACCCCTACACCTGCCTGGGCTATAAAGACGTTGACATCCAGGCCAGCGGGGACCAGTTGCGGGCTGAACTGGTGGCTGACCCCAGCGCCGAAACTTTCGAGCGAGTGGTGCGTGATTTTATGGCCGCGCTTCAGGACGGGCACGCTAGCCTGGCCTGGACACCCGCTGCCGCCGAGCGTTACACTATGCCACCGCTTTTCCAGGTAGCTGAGGTGGAGGGCAAAGCCATCGTGAGTCGAGTGATGGACCCCTCTCTGGAGGAGATGGGGCTGGCTGCCGGGGTGGAGATCATGGCCGTGGATGGTCTGCCGGTGAGCGAGGCCCTGGAGCGAGTGCCCCACTTCCTGACCGCCTGCGGCACCGAGTATTGCCGCACTTGGAAGTCGTACCATTTTCTCCTGAGTGGTGAGGCCTTGAGCACGGTAGACATCACTTTCATTGACCTGGAAGGCGCAGAGCGTCAGATCACCGCCCAGCGCGCCTCCGGCCTGGAGGCTCTCATTCGCACCTCCAGGCGCTCAGCGTCGGCCAGGCGTCTGGAGGATGACGTGGGCTATATCTACCTTCCCCACTTCCACAATGACAATCCACCGCCCGATGCCTTCTTTGAAAGCCGCCTGCGGGAGATGCGCGACCTTCCCTTCCTTGTCATTGA
>Ga0315310_10000876_pt1 | contig 19002 bp, 23 predicted proteins | sample TDP5_MG_FD_203630 | JGI IMG/M metagenome (GOLD analysis project Ga0315310, IMG submission 203630) | Freshwater sediment microbial communities from Lake Towuti, South Sulawesi, Indonesia - TDP5 | ecosystem: Environmental > Aquatic > Freshwater > Lake > Sediment | place: Indonesia: South Sulawesi... | reverse complement strand
CGAAGGCCTAGCCGATTCCTAATGTTGCAAGCACTTCTCTAACCTCGTCTCGCGCCTTCTCATCGAGAGGTAATGATGGCTTTCGAGGGTACCCAGCGGGCTTCCCTAGCTGATTCATCGCTTCCTTTATCGCGCTTATCTGATTGAACTTCCTTACGAGTACTTCGTTCAAACGGAGCACATCCATCTGAATCTGCCTCGCCTTTTCGATCTCATTCTCTTTGAATAGATTGTAAATATCAACGCACAATCTAGGCGCAGCATTTGCAACAGCGATAACCCCGCCTCTTCCACCCATAAGTAGGCAAGGGAGTATGAGGTCCCCTGTTCCTGCAAGTACAGATATCTTGTTGCCTACTCGATGTATTAGATCTGAGATCTGGCCGATGGAACCTCCTGAATCTTTGACTCCGACAACTTGGTCATATTCCTCAGCTAGTCTTACAATTACATTTGGATCCATATTGTATCCTGTGAATTTTGGAACATTGTAAAGTACTATTGGAATGTCTGTTGAGCTGATCAAGGTTGAGTAATGTTCGAAGAGCTCTTTGCTGTCAGGCTTGAAGTAGTATGGTGACACGATAAGCACAGCGTCAGCCCCAACATCCTTGGCGTCTCGAGTTAGGAATACGGTTTCACGAGTACTAGGTGCACCTGTACTCGCTATGACAGGCACTTTCCCATTAACCTCTTCGACCACTATCTGCAGGACCCTACGCCGCTCCTCCCTCGTCATATATGGGCCCTCACCGTTGCTAGCGCAAGATACAAGGCCAGCGCATCCGGAATCCAACCAGAAGTGAACTAAGGATCGAAGAGACTCCTCATCGATCTCCTCATTCTTCAGAAACGGCGTTATATGAGGTGGGAAAATTCCCTCTAACCTTAACTGCAATACGACCGATCCCCAAACAGCTCTTATTGAGAACTTGGCGCTTTTTACAGTTTCTTCTTCTGCTGTAAAGCATTATTGGAGGTCTTAACTCTACATGGTGGGGCACATGAAAATTCTATCACTTAGAGCTCAAATTCAATCGGATGCACCAAGGAACGCTCAACCTATTCGCTGGTCATACAAGCCCCCCGTTGAAGCGATATCGGAATGCCTCTTGGAAAAACAAGTTCCTTAACGAAGCCTAACGTCTCCAGTCATCCAGCTCGTGCACCATTAGGCACGTAGCTTTCAGGCATTGCAAGTACAGGCTTGATTCCATCAGCATATCCGATATCGAATAACATGCCTTCGGAGACTTCGCCCATAAATTTCTTGGGTTCGAGATTGACGACAAATAGTGCCTGTTTCCCTTCGATCTCTTTCGGATTTTGACGCTCTTGCTTCATTCCGACCAATATCCTTCTTTTATGATCGCCAAAGTCAACATTCAGTTTCACCAATTTGTCTGAGCCCTTCACATCCTCCACGAGCTCGATTGTTCCTACACGAACATCAATTTTTTCTAGTACATCGAAGGAGATGGTTGGTTTGACAGGCGCGACTTTGATTCTTATCATGATCAACATCCCTCCTACTGAACTGCATACTATGCAAGGATTTCGCTTGGCGGAGTCCTACTCAGAATTCCACAAGAGGTCTAGCTTCATAAAAGTCTAGCTCAAAGGACCGAGCAGGGAAATTTGAACTATAGTTTGCGTCTACTAGACGTGGTGCGGGGATAGATGTCAAATTCAATTTTGAATCCATTTATAAGCATCGTGGTGACGGTAGGATTGATTGCAGCTGAAATTTTGCTGGAAATCGGAGAGGATGACATCCCGTCATGATGATTGGGGTGACGATAGCCTGAGGTCTATGTTGATGAACTTGGATACGAACCACTTCTTTTTTGCTGTACAGTGTACAGCCTAGGTTGAGAGCTCTCGATCAGTGGACCATAGTTCAAGTATTCATCCTCAGGGAACCAAAATAAATTTGGTGAGAGAGTGAGTTGGCGAAGTGTAAAGGAATTTCTGAAAGCTACTAGAGAGAAAATTAAGTTAACGTTATTCATTTAAGTTCCGTGTTGCTATTCATCAGATTATTTGGTTGTTGCTAGGAGGGTAAATATGTGGGCGTGGATGCTCAAATTTGTACGAATATTGGTACTTGTTTTACTCTAGCCTGTCTTCCTAATCATCATGGGCTTTCAACCCACACATCCATTCTCGGGCATAACAATGACCATCATAATTCTCGCTGTATTGTTTTTCTACGATTACTTATTGTCTTGTACTATGCTTTGGGTGACAAGAAAGATAATTCGGATTACCGCTACTAGGGCTCGCATGAGGCACAGAAGGAACTACTTGTTAGCGGTTTGTAGTATTAGTTGAAAGTTATTAAGTTAGGCAAGAAGCCAAGGTTATTGCAATCAAACCAACTAACATCATAGGGACACACATCGGCGTGTCACCATTATTGACGGCCGCAGGTTTCATGAGTCTATTATTCGGAGTTGCTGTGATTTTGTGGCAAGTTTCTATTTTGGAGACCGATCCTTGATTCTCTTTTTATAAAGCCTGTAGTAATTGAGACCAACATCGCACGCGAGAGGTGATGACCAGCGCATTCAGAGATAGTCCAGCTCTACAGCCACGTCATCAGCGATTGTGAGAAGAGTGTCAAGCAACTGGTTCCTATCAAAAGTTCGACCATTTTCTGGAAGCAACTCTCTCACATACTGAGTCATTAGCTTGATTTCATCAACACCACGTTCCACACAGATTGCAAGCATCTTCCGTAGTTTGTCCACTCCGTAATACCCCGCCAAGTAGCCTAACTCAAAAGTAACTCCGAGCGGTTTGCCTCGCTTAGTGAAGATTGCCACTATAACATTTGGCGAAAAGGCCGATAGTATGTCTCTGAACTTGTCGGTTATGCGAGGGCTTGTCCATTGTGGAAGAGTTTCCATTACAATAGCATTAATACCATACCTGCGAAGTTGCTTCTGAAGCCGCTTCCTTTCTGCGAGCTGTTCCCTAGGGAATCCTGGTCCAAGAAGAAAGACTGTGATCCGGCGTCTTGCTTTTCGCCTGCGCGCTTCAAAAGCTGCCCCCTTTTCAAGCACTTTTTTCAGCCGTTTCTCAAATCTGGCCCTAAACCTAAGCGTCTTCGCAAGCATGGACAGTATGCGTCTGAGAACATTAGGCACAGGCATGATGTTCCACTTCAGAGACGTGCAAAGATTTATGTATTAGTGGAACTAAATTATTGATAAGTTACGCCTGTGTTACTTAAGTAACATGGGCGTAACGCAGGGTGAAGTCGGATGGAAACGATAAACGAGATCTTGGTGCATCTCTTCGAGAACAAGAGAGACCGGCTGATATTTGAGCTGCTTTCAAAGGGCAAGATGTCTTTTTCCGAGCTAAAGGAAAAGATAGGGATAGAGCACAGTCCGACTTTGGCTAGGTCGCTTCACAGGCTCAGCAGATACGGATTAGTATGGAACAGGTACGAGAAGGGCTCAGAGCGTGCTCACTCGTTCTACGAAATGAGTCCCATGGGCTCAAAGGTAATGTCTCTTTACAAGGAGTTCGAGACCGCACTGGAGGAGCAAGCCAAGAAGTACAGGTAACGTGATCAGTCGAAAGCAAGTAATCGTCTCTCGAGGTTAGCTGTAGGCCTATTCTTTTCCGCAAAGACAGGCTAAAAGAACTTCTCTCGGATTTTCACGAGGTCAGAAAGAGCCTTCCTCGTTCAGGTCTTGTGTTGATCTCTACAAGTGGAAACAAACTTCCAGAGCTTATAGGCAACAGGCTTTACTCGAACATCAAGGCCTAAGGTTGTAATACCTTATCATGCGGAGTTCGAAAGAAGGGAGAAGCTGAAGAACATCATTCGTGCCGTCGGGCTAAAAGCTGATTTCGTCAACAAGAGGGATGGCGAAAACTATGTTTGGAAAGAGACGGAGAAATGGGATCTAAATCTTAAGAGTTTTATGCTACCCTCTACTGAAATTAATTATGGATGGAATTGTTTTGGCTGGAAAACGAGGCGGTGGCAGGCGGTTAAGGTGCTATCTTTCTGAGGCAATCACAATTCTAAAAAAACATGAGAGAAGAGACGTAGTTAACAAATTTATCGAAATTTATGAGTACATCGAAAATCATCTTACCAATAACTACAATGTGGAAGTATTCAACCCTATCAAGCATGAGAGTGGTCAAAGTCCAGATGAGATCTACTGGAGAGATATTTCAGCGGTTAGAAAGGCTCACTTTCTCGTAGCTGAGGTTTCCGTTGTCTCATGGGGAGTAGGAGTTGAGTTGATGTATGCAATAATGAAGGGGAAGCCCATTCTTGCGTTATATAACCAAAATTCTCCGTATCACCTATCGGAAATGATATCGGGTTCAGGCGTTAGACTGAGGAAATATTCCGATGAAAATTGGAAGACCGACATTGTGCGACATCTAGCAGAGTACATGACCGAGCTCCAATCTTTCCTAAGACACAGGCGAAGGCTAATTCCTAGGCAGATCTGAGGTGAGACAGTTGGGTAAGTTGCTTCTGAGTGTTCGTGGCAAAAACGAAGCTGTCGAGGCGTTGAAAGGCGGTGCACATATTATCGATGCTGAATATCCAGCTTCAGCCCTAGGCACACAGTATCCGTTGAACATAGTAGCTATCAGGTCTGTTACGTCTCCAAATATCCCCGTAAGCACAAACATAGGGGAAAAGCAGTTTCGATGGGCCACAGCATCCCAGGCCGCATTAGGAGTCGCCTTGGCAGGTGCTGATATAGTAAAGGCGGGACTTGGTGGAATAAGAAAAAAGAAAAATGCTGTCTACGTAATGAAACTCATTGTCCGGAATGTACGATACTGGTTTCCGGCAAAGTCGCTTATCACAACCCTGTTTGCAGACCCAGAATTTGCAGACTCTGTCAATCCTTTTCTCGCGCCAGAGATCGCTCAGGCCGCCGGAGCCCAAGGAGTTCTGATTGACACTTTCAATAAGAAAATCAGAAAGAACCTTCTTGACTACATGTCATTCAAGGAGTTGACGCGTATAACCGAAGACTGCCATAAACGGGAGTTGGAGGCATGGGTAGCCGGGTCGCTTACAAAAGATCATCTGCCGCCTTTATGGAAGATAGATGTCGATGTCATTTGTGTTAGAGGCGCTGCATGTGCTGGGGGCAGAGAAGCAGGGCGAGTCGATCGCGAACTTGTTAAGCAACTCGTAGAGACGATACCAAAATAATTGTATATGCAAATAAAGACAGGTAGGCGGCCCTATGAAACAGCGAGCTCATGCATGGGTTGCCCTTAGAGCGCTCAAAATGATCGATGATTGGGGAATGAGCAAAAAGCTCACAGAAATGCTTTCATTCTACTTGCATGATGTCTGGGACGGCGCGTGGTTACCGGATATCAGGATTAGAGATATGAGTTATGGGCACATATTTAAAATGGATAGTGATCCTAATTTTATTTACAAAAGATTACCCAAAGAAACTTGGTTCACAAGATCAGAAAAAGATCTTAGGAGACTCCTTGTGGGCAAGCGTCTTTGCGTCGATTATGTTGCAGGCTTTGAGGAATTGAATAAAACCTATAGGTCCCATCCATCGGAAGGTGGCCATTTGCCAAATAGAGTCATTGCGCTGAGCCATACGATTGGCGATATGTTAAAGATGAGCGATTTTCCACTTGCTACATATGCTAAGAAGGTTAGACCCAAGGATGCTTCCAATATCCCAACGAAGATTGCAACCCAAAAAATAAAGGATCTATCAAAATCACCAAACTTCTCAGCACGGCAAATAGCCCTAACGTTTTTTCTAATATCACACTACATATGTGATGCGCATATGCCTTTACACTGTGATCTGAGAGATTTTTCCCCTACGTCTAAAAAATTTAAGTGGAGACGCCGCCTGCCCAAAAATTTGCACACTTGGATTGAGGAATATTGGGATGAAAACTTTCCTCTAAGAGAAGATCTTATCCTTAGCGAATATACCAAAGACACGTTAGACGATATAGTTATTAAGAAATTACCTGAAAACTCTATATTAAAAATTGATAAAGAATCAGAGTATCGGCTAAGTGACAAAGTCGAAGGGAAATTAAAAGGTGACGAATGGACTGAGATGATTTATACGACACGGGTATCCTATGCTGTTGCTAGAAAGTGGATTTCTAACAGGATAGATTGGTATTCAGTGCTACCTAAAAGCTATGATGAGTTTAGAAGATCAGTTTGTGAGGAGGGAGATTTTGGTGAGGTTTTCGCCAAAGATTTTGAAGATGTCACAAATCGCATATTCCATGACGCCGTAGAGTCGGTTGCGAGAATCTGGTACAAAGCGTGGAGAAGATTTGTTGAATAATTTTAACTTCAAATAGCATCAAAAATATATAATTCTTTTTCAGTCTTACGCGCACTCATAAAGATCTGATGCGTCCCTCAATTCCAAAAGACTTGATTCGGGAATGAGTTCAGGAATATGTCTCTGCGTCTGCGCTTTCCCTTCCTGTCTACTACCTCGGTACACCAACTATTCTCGCCTACTCTAAAGTCTCCGTGCTCCATCATCTGGTCTATTGCAAACTGGCAGAAGTCCTCGTGAGCCTTGCCCAGCGCAAGCTTGTACGAGCTCTCCTCGCTCTTTCCTGTTCTTGCGAACTCCTCTCCTTCTCGATTTCCTCCGGCGTCAGTATTCCGTCGGTGTAGTAGTAGCTTGAGCCTGCTATCTCCTCTTTTTTCAAATCCGTGTACACACAAGCAGTCTCTTCCAAATAATCAGCCACAGTCTTTGAGTAGATGCCGAGCTCCCTTGCCAGGTTTATCAGCCTTGTGAACTGTCTGTCGATTTCTGTCGTCTTTCTTATCCGCTGGTATATCGCTTGCTTCTGTCCATCCAAGTCATCTCTTTTGTCTATTCTTGTTCTCAACTGCTCCAAGTTAGTGTAGTAAAGAAATCCTCGACCGAACTTCTGCTCTGTCCTTTCCGGCTCGATCTTGGTTGTCAGCCTGAAAAGAATAGATGCAACACGTTTTTCTGATATTCTAGTTTTGTCAGCTATCTCATACGGGAACAGCGCGACCTTGCTCTTCTGCAAAACAGAAATTATTTTTTTGTCCTCGCTTCCGAGCATTACTTTCTTTTTTCTCTTGAGTATGGCTTGAAAACCATGAGTTCAGTCTTATCTACATTCTTTCTGCCTGTCTCATCCCTTTCCAAGTATGAGACTTCTTTGGACAGTGGAGTTTTCTGCTCTTTCTCGGGGAGAAGATACCACCTCTGCTTTCCGTGCGGCCTTTTCCATTTTCCACCACCCTTGTAGCTCATTGCCATTATGAAGTACTTGATGTCCGTGGCCCAGAGCACGCCTTTCTGATACAGATTGTAAATGATGCCTCCGCACCTTGATCCGATTGCTTGCTCTATCTCGCTGGCTGTCCTAGGTTTGCCGTCGCTCATCAGGTTCAGAACTTGGCTATTCTTGTCCAAGTCTTTCCACGAGTGAAAGAAATGGGCGATCGCTTGTATGGTTATGGATCTAAAAAATTTCAGTTATTTGCAACTGGTACCGTGGTGACAGCTATCAGGACGATTGTGGGGACATTATTGCCACGAAAGCGTGATTTTAAGCTATTTGAGGGATGGTGCGGGAGGTGAAACGTAGACTTTAAGTGCAAATTGTCTCAGTTTGGACGACAGATGCTCAGTTATTCAGTTATTCTTAACTTAGACCGCGCTAACACGGTCTATAGGTCATCGGGTGGACCGTTTGGAGGGCCCTCTACTGAAGAACATGATTGTATCGGTAATTGATGAAGAGACCAGAAGACGAAGAGTGGCAAACATCCTTCTCCGATTGCATAGGTATGTTAGAGGCTATCTACCAGACGTCAGGATAGAAACGGATGAGGACTTCTCCAAGAACCCGGCGGAGGTCAGAATCAGGGTATGGTGGAGAGATGAAATAGGAGCGAGGTCCTCAGAAACCTAGCTTGAGAGCTTTGATTTCAACTCTGCAAGAACTCCTTCCAAGCTTCGTTGTACTTGTCGAATTCTTTGGAAACCTGTTCAAAAATACTGTCCCTCATCTCTTTGGTAACGCTTTCCGCCAAATCCTTGTCGATAAGGCACAAGCCTAGCAGATTTTGGATCTGTGGCCGTATGAAGAGCTCGATCAGATCATCTAAGCGTTGATGAGCTTTGCGGCCACTTCTCAAACTGTCGTAGATAAGGGCGGGTATCGACCCTGCTAACAAATTTACATTAACTCGAATCGCTTTCTCCTCGAAATTCCTAGTGTCTTTTTTCTGCCGAAAGACTTTCAGGGCTTCTTCAACAGATTGGGGATGATCGGATAGTGTAGTAGATCTGATCAGCTTGGGGTCAAGGCCCTCGTAAGCTCGTACGAGATTACAGTATTTTCCATCAACTTTCCTGTGGAAGATGTGTTCTCTGTTTTGCAGAATTTGTAGGATGTCAGCAAGGCTTGTTCCGGACAAGTTTGTCTCATGTCGTAGTTCGGTCCAGGTTGCATCTTTCTTCATCAGAATTCGGTATGTGTCAATGGCTTTGGGCCACAACTTCGGGGTCGTTTTTTGGTCCATGAAGTGAGTTAGTAAGCTTACTAGCTTATGTATCCTCCCGTCAATCAGGTAACTCTTGCGCATAAGATGCACATGTGATTTGACTCATGTCGGGACGGAAACAACTGGTTTATTGGAATGTTCCAGTGCCGAAGAGCCTTGACGAAATCGTGGAACATGTAGTCATTTACGACTCGCATGTTTCCAAAAGTGACCTTATTCGTGAAGCTGTTAGAGAGAAGCTCGAGAAAATGGGAGTGAACCTGACGGTTACACGAGTCTTTGAGGGAGACAAACATGAGTGAAGAGCTATACCAGCATTTAGCCAAGTGGCGTCGTGTTCTCCGCGACTTGGCGATCGAAGCTGGCATCAAGAAATTCGTAGGCACTTTAGATGTCCGAAACAACAAATCAGATAGTGATCTCGAGCCGTCGGCTCCTGAAAATGAACCTGACCGCGCAACCGATCCTGTTCAAACTCGGAAGCCAATTCCTAAGTGATGACTGATGGCAAAACACGAGAGTGCGCATCGATCACCTGGCCAGAGATTGAAAGGCAACGTAATGCTTAGCAAGAAGGAGACGCTCAGAAAATTCGAGAATATCACTGTGAACTTGATGATAGAATTCTACCTTGATGAATCCGACCATATCAAAGAGGCAGAAAAGCTGGCGAGTTCAATTGACACGATCGTTCAGATGGCTAGGAAGCGGTGGGGTCAATAATGAAAGCCAGCATTTCCATAACTTTCACTAAACACACGGGCAAGTTCTCGAAAAAGGAAAGATCAGAGGAAGCAAGCTTCGACGACGAGCTGTGTACGTTCATCGGAGCCGCTTTGGCTTTGATCGACGTTCTCGATGATTATGTTAAGGGTGCGAGGCAGAGGAGAAGATAAAGAGAGCCTTGGCAAAACACCCTTTGAATCGCAACTATCTCCCATCTGAGCGGGCGAATCCAAAGAAAATGCCCCCATAGGTGGGAGACATCTGACTTGAGGGATCTTGATTCACTAGTCGACATCATCAAGCTGACGCTTTACACAGCATACATCAAGAACGTTCCCAAACCTAACAGCCTCATCATAGTCGCAAAACCCGAATCCGGCAAAACCGAGGTCATGAGGAAATTTGCAATCAACAAGAATGTCGCGTATCTAAGCGACGTAACAGCGTTCGGAATACAACGCGACTATCTCAGCAAGATTGAAAACGGCGAAGTGCGGCACATAATTATCCCCGATCTACTGAAACCACTATCCCGCAAAGAGTCAACAGTCAATACGTTCATCACCATGATGAACAGTCTTGTCGAAGAAGGCGTTGCCGCTGTCTCCACGTACGCTACTCCTGGATTGCTGTTATTTCGGAAGCCAGTTAGATGCGGATTAATCACAGCAATAACTGGGGATGAGTTTAGAGACCATCGACATAACTGGAAGAAGAAGGGTTTCCTATCACGTACCGTTCCCTTTAGTTACAGTTACGGCATCAGCACCGTAAACAAGGTCTTCGAATCCATCCTCGAACTGGGCTACTTGAAGGAACGAGACATCAAACTGGGCATTCCGAAACAGGATAAAGAGATCAAGCTGTCAAAAAGTTTGCCAGATCCATCCTGCCATCCACCGCAATGATCGCTAAGGCTCAAGACACCTACGGCTTTCGCCTGCAGAAACAGTTTCAGGCGTTGCTGCAAGCATCGGCGTTAGATCACAACCGCAAGTCGGTGAACAAGTCCGACGTTGATCGGGTGCTCCACCTGATGAACTGGGTCAACTTTGACGAGAAACCAATCGCATAACGTTCTACATAACACGGATCGAACGTCTGGGCGGGTTGGCCCTGCTACAGTACCAAGGTCTCTGGTCAGGCAGATTAGTAAGACCACCACTTGAATCTCTTTTCGATCATCTTAAACGCGTAGGCACCAATGAAAGACACAGTTTGTTCGCTGATGAGCAAGTAAGGCAGACTGATCAAGATTGATAGATTGAACAGCAGGTGAAACATCAGGCTAAGGCTTGGGGCTATGATTGCTGCTATGACGGCGCCTGTAACGAAATAGCTATTCTTGAAAGGCTTGGCGGCTAAGTAACCTAGTATGCCTGCAAGAAACGCCATAAAGGGCATGAATCCTAGTTCGAGAGCACCGAAAAACGGGCTGAACAAGTTTCCGATAGCCACTCCCACTGCGTATCCAATTGCTAAGATCCACTTTCTTGCGATGCCAGGTCTGAGTATGCCTGCAATCCTAAATTGGAGAGCATAGAAGGAGATTGGAGAGAAGACGTACACCATTATGGCGTAGAGCGAGGCGTAGGCTGCAGATAGCGCTAGATCTCTGCTAGTTACCCTGATAGCTAAGCCTCGCTTGCTCTTGGATTTTTGGAATAACAACGACAAGTTGGATCGTGACTCTGCCTCTGAGTCAAACGATTAGCCTACGGATATAGCTCTGACCTCTGGCACTAGAGCGTCTCCAGATATTCGCCCATATTCGAATAGCAAGGTGTCTAATTCAATTATTCTCATTTGAGATGCTTGGGAGAGGAGAAGCATGGCGCGGCAGATGTCCACGATTGAGGCATCTTTTTCACGAGTTAACCCTAATCTGGCCAGAGTTCGTCGGACATGTATGTCAGGTTTGAATACGTCAATGCCCAAGTTTTTCAGTAAATGGAAAATTGTAGTACTGCCTATTCCTTTGAATCTGAGTTCTTCTACTAGGAAAGGCGCAAGACAGACCAGGTCATAAGTGTTCTTTCTCGATAATTCTATCAGGTATCCTGCGAGTCCTCCCTGAGTTCTCTTTTCGGAGTCAAGCTCAATTATTCGGCGAGCATTTTGAATGCACCACACTGCTTTCCTCACGTTGTTGAAGCCACAGTCACGACATATGCGCCTCGCCTCACTTTCCACGTTTTCATATAAAGATGCGACTTCTGCGATTTCGAAACTGTGGAAAGCTTGAGAGATAGCATGCCAATACTTCTTGACTACATCATGGCGGAATCCGCTTGAATATACAACCCAGCTAAGCTCCGTTAGGATTTTTGTATTTGTAATTTTCATCGGATTCAGACTATCATAATACTGAAGCATCGCCCTTGCCTCAGGAAGACGTGCCATCACATATTCGAGCATGCACTCAACGGCATCGCGAATCCACACCATGGAATGTGACGTAAGGGCACATTGCGCTTCTTCAACAGCGGAAATTGTCAATCTCTCTCTCATATGAGATGGCTGCAGACTATATCTATAAATTTAATTGACGGGCACCTGATTAATTCAGCGGTTGCACTATGAGCCTTCAAGCTCCGGTAGTTGTGCTTATGAGCGGAGGATTGGATTCTACCGCTTTGATAGACTTCTATTTGCGCCGCAAGGCGACTGTGAAATGTATTCACTTTCAGTATGGTCAATCTAATAGTCAGAGCGAAGCCAAAGCGGCTGAGGAAGTCGCTGAATACTACAAAGTGGAATGTCAGGTGGCAAGGCTGGAGTTCCCACTGATGAAACGAAAGGATGAAATGGTAGGCAGAAATGCAATGTTTGTTATAGCCGCGGGCTGCCTGAGACCTCCTCCAATGCGCATAGCCTTGGGAATTCATTCGGGACCTGCATACTATGATTGCTCCAGCTCGTTTGTTGTCGACTGTCAGAGACTGTTGGACGGATACTTCGGAGGCATGGTCAGAGTGGAAGCACCATTTCTAAGATTTGGAAAGGCCGATATAGCCAATTACTGCAAAGCCAACCATGTGCCAATTCACCTAACGTATAGCTGTCTGAGGCAAAACTATCCTCCGTGTGGCGAGTGCAGTTCATGCCGAGATCGTACGACTTTTGTGGGATGCTGAGTTCATGAATCTTGACGAAGCCTGCAAGCCAAGGCGGATTGGCAAGATAGATGTTCAGACCCCGCTCGTGGTGCCATCTTTCTCATCGGCTGTCATTGACATACCCTTTCGGCCCGACATGTACGCTAAACTGAGCGAACTCGTGACTGACGCATCGCTATTCAGCGCTTATGATTTACACCTTAAAAAAATAGCTCAAGAGGACATTTGGATTTCAGATGTTGTCTTCGTTGACAGTGGTAACTACGAGGTCGCGCATATCAAGGGCGTCGTAGAGCAGTTTCACGAGAGTATGGATGGAAGAACCAAAGAATGGACGTTTGAGATGTATGCAAGAATTATTGACTCTCTCAAACCACCGCCATTTCGGAAGACAGTTTTAGTTAACTACGATCAGAAGAAGGCACTGGACAAACAAATCTCCGACGCACGTGCCTTTTTCGCACAGCATAAACAATTCGCCACCTGCTTCCTAAGCAAACCCTGCGACGAATCTTCACATCAGTTGAACATAGACTCACTTATCGAATACGTGGAATCAATTGATCAATTTGACATCCTAGGTGTCACAGAGAAGGAGTTAGGCAATTCTCTGCTGAATCGGTGCACTAATATTCTTAGACTCAGAGATGCACTGAACTCCCGACGGTCAGATCTTCCCATACATGTGTTCGGCTGTTTGGATCCATTAGGAATCATCTGCTACTTCCTTTGTGGTGCGGATATTTTTGATGGAACGCTTTGGTTGAAATACGGCTTCTATGAAAATGCTGCTCTCTACATCAACAACTATGCCCTGCTCAAGGAAACTTGGCATAGGTCTGATGGCGGGGTCCAAGTAATGTCTTGGATATGGAATCTCTGTGATCTGAATGGGCTCATGCTTCGCATGCGACGGTATGCTCAGAACCATGTAGTCGATCAACTCAGATTCGATACCGTTATAATGAAGAAAATAGAGGATTTAACTAAGACCGCTGCATCAAATGTCAGGTGAGATTCATGGGGTCAAGTGCGGGAATTGAATGGCCCAAGGGCACCGACCTCGACAAACTAGTGAAAGATGCAATTTCGGAAGAAGAGCGAGGCAAATACGAAACCGAATTGAGCTCATACCTCCAAGATCTTCTGGCGGAAGTGAATAGTCGTGACCCAGAAGTTGTGAATTCTCATCTCAGGACCATTCAAGACGCCGTCTCTCAAGAGACGGGAGAAGCCGTTCCGTTACTTCAGGGCGGATCAATAAGAAAACACACCTATGTCGACGGTTTGAGCGATGTAGACGTACTTGCCATAGTGAACAACTCAGCACTTGAAAACGAATCACCGAGTCGAGTCCGAGATTATTTCGCTGATAGATTGCGCGAACGTCTACCGAAAACGACCATAACAGTGGGAAACCTGGCAGTCACCGTGAAATTCTCCGACGGCTACGAAATACAAGTACTGCCAGCACTTACTACGAAAACCGGAATTCGCATTGCAGCAGCTGACGGTAAAGAATGGAGTAACGTGATCAGACCGGAAAAATTCGCCCAAGAGTTAACAAGCGTAAACCAAGCAAACGGCGGCACCGTCGTTCCTGTAATCAAACTCTATAAGATAATCAACTCACAATTACCCGAAGATGTCAGGTTATCAGGCTATCACATCGAATCCCTCGCGATAAACGCCTTCGATGGATATTCTGGTTCAAGAAGCCGCAAGGACATGCTCTTACACCTAGCCGATTACGCTTCAAATGCCGTACTCCACCCGATTGAGGACAGCACTGGACAGTCAATCCATGTCGACGACAATCTGGGTGGAGTAAATAGCCCTGAGAGGGAAAGGACAAGCGCTTCCATCAAGAGAATTGTCGCTCGCATGAAATCTGCAGAATCTGAGGCACAAGTAGACCAATGGAAACATTTGATGGGCGACTGACCCACGCACTAAGGGGCAGACGTGTACACTTTGCAGGAAGCGCAAAACCAACCGTTGAACCGTCTCGCCTCAGATATGCTCACATCCTACTCAAACACTTAGCCAAAATAGTTCTGGAACAGGGCGGCGGGCTGGTCCTTACTGTTGGAAATGACCCGGTACATCCTCGGGACACGAACCTGCCACTGATTTTTGATTGGACCCTGCTGGAAGCAGTTGACGAGTACAAACATTGGCAGGCAATTTCCTGGCCTGAAGCTCAAGGAATGCCCGTTGTGGCCGTAGGTCTGCCAAATTGGAAGGAGAGAATCACCAACAAGCGACAACCCCTATGGGATAAAGTAGTTAAGGCGAAGAACGTGGAACTAATCCAAATCAGGGCAGGGCTATCAGTTGGTGGCGTACTCAGAGAACGACAAGCAATCTACGGAGACATCTTGGTGCCCGTTGGCGGGGGCCCAGGCGTGGTACATCTTACTGAACTTTACAAATCGAAGAGGAAATCAGTGATACCACTTGACATTTCTCTTGGTGATAAAACGCCAAGTGCGGCTGAACAATTGTCAATGCAGGCTATGGAGGATCCTATGGAGTTCTTCGAATATGAGCCACATTCTAGGGCAGTAGTCGCCTACTCCGGATTATCGCTCAAAGATCAGATGCCGAATGTTGAAGAGTTTGGCGGCAGATTCTTAGATTTTGTTACTCACCTGCCAAGACCCACAGCTTTTCTTGTAAGGCTTCTTAACTCCAAGTCACCAGACTTCGTTGAGGTTGAAAGATTCTTCAGGAACGTCGTTGACCCTGTTCTTGCAGACTCAGGCTATAGACGATTCGAAATGGGAACGGATGCATCAACCGAGCCATTCATGAACGTCGAAATATTCCAGAAACTGCACTATAGTTCACTTGTCATCGCAGACCTAACAGGCTTACGAGTTGACTGCTTCATCGAAATGGGATACGCTTTCGGTCAAGCCAAGAAAGTGATAGTAACTGCCAGGGAAGGAACGAAGCTACCCTTTGACTCTAAGTCGATTCCCTGCCATTTCTGGCCCGTTGAACTAGAAGATGAGAAACGGAGAGACGCCTTCCGACAGTTCATGCACAAGAACATAAACCGTAAACCGCTCGTATCGTAGATTTCCGCGGGGTGATTTTGCACTATAACGTCTTCAATGTGACGATACCATGTCAAAACTTGAAATCCCCAAACGTGAATCCCTCTACCTCGCACCGCCGCCTTCGCCGCCGCCTGTTTTGAGCTGGGTAATACCCCATTTCAAATGGGGGCCATATAATCGTGTTACTACTCGCCATTGTATCGGCGATATAGTGGAAATGTTTCTTGTGCTGTTGCTGGTTTCTGTTACTTTACAATTTATAAATTAACGCCATCTGTCTCCGATTCAAAAACAGTCACATTACAAATGGGGACAACATAATCGTCCTAGGCGGCGGCGAGCGGCGGGCGGTCCAAGAATGGGAATTTAAGATGTGGGGTTCATTATGTTAGAAGTGGGAGGACGTAAATTTCTCCATGAAACGTATCGCCCTCACAAACGATAAACTGATAATGTGCCAGCATCACGGACATACTAGACATCGCTGTGGTTTCAGAGACTTGGAAGAGGATATTGCTCTACTACGAGGAGAGCGAATCTCTCAGTAACACCCTAATACAAATTCAACAGTACCTATGAATGAGATGCGAGGGGCGAAACGATGTGATAGCGATAGCCGAAGATCCGAAGGCTAAACTCTTTCTGGGAGCTGGTGCATCTCGTGCATTTGGTTTTCCAACCACAAAAGAATTTTTAGATCATCTCGAAAAGAGCGCTTCCCTAGAACAAAGGGCTTTCCTGACACAGTTCACTAGCATCCCAGGCATCACGGATATCGAGCATGTACTTGAAATCTTAGATCAGATAGCGTCGGGCGACGACCCGCTCGTGAAATATCTAGCATTTCACAAACCCAAGATGGGCCCGTCTTATGCTCCTGTCGAATATAGCAAATTCTTGGAAAACGCCAGCTCATTAAGGGAACACATTCGCGTTGAGCTGTTTAGAGAATACGAATTCGTTGATGAAAGACGCCCGGAAATTCAGAAGCGCCTTGAGACTATACTTGGACGTGTCCGCTCGGAGAATACCAAGGTGATAGATATCTTTACAACAAACTACGATTCCGTCATCGAGAAAGGCCTCGCTCAATCGCAATCGTACGAACTGGTAGATGGATTTCGCGAAGTTCCAGGTGAACCAGCCGAATGGGATCCCGCAATCTTCGATAAGACTTCGTCATCGAAGAAGATTCGCGTGAACTTGTTCAAACTCCACGGCTCTCTGAGCTGGAGAACGGGCAAGAAAACTGGCAAGACGCTGCGCGTTGATACGGAGGAGAAATCCATCGTGGGAAGCAAAAGATTTGGCGAGAATCTTCTCCTCTACCCAGCGAGTAAGGTAGCTCCGATCAAGGAACCTTTCGGCACTCTTTACAGTTACTTTACGCGGAAATTGCTATCCGCTCGGATGTGTATTGTGATAGGTTTCTCTTTCCGCGATCCGTACCTGAATACTGTTTTCGTAGATTTCCTTCGGCACGACCGAAGCAATCAGTTGTTAGTAATTTCTCCTGGCGCAGAGGAAAGTGTTCAGAATTTGTTTGGTAAGCCTACTCCAGCAGAGATTCCGGAAAGCCTAACCAGACGTGTCGTGAAGGTCAAATCCAGATTCGAAGATCCTGACGTCGAGGCAACAGTCTTGGCAGCAATAACTCGCCGATAGGCATGGTTCGCACATCAATTTCTGCGTGCCCCAAACTCAATCCATACCGGCCTCTTGGGCTATGTCGCGCTAGACACACTGTGTGTCACCGAAATTGAATTTGTTTTCTCCATCTGTTTGCTCTTTAATACTATTATTTGGAGAAAGATCCATTTTGGCTGCTTACTCGCAATCCAATTCGCAGGAATATCAGATCGTTCGTCAAGTAGCTAGAAGCATCACGGAGAGTGAATGCCCTCAAGAAGCCATTGCCTTTAGCTTGGATAGCAATAATTTTTTGACCTCTGGATCTTCTAGGAGATCATCCATAACGTTATCAATCTTTGACTCTTCCTCGTGCAGTTGCATCGCCGTTTTCATGTCTAACGGAGAGCCACATCGTGAGCAGAAACTGCTCGTAGGCGAATTCCGCTCTTGACAACGCAAACATGTCCTTATTCTCAGTTTGTGTTCTTCTTTGTTCACTTCATCTTCGGTCTTAATGCCGTTGAGCTTGAGCAATGCATTGTCGATGTTTCTTCCTGAAAGATGCACGTAGGTTGAAGCCATTCTGGAGTCACCCACCCATCCCAAGTATTCCTTCATCTGCGCTTCCGTTAGGACGCTCGCAAGGTTCGAGGCCCTGGCATGCCTGAAAGAGTGAGGGTTCACCCGCTTATCTATGCCTACTCTCCGAGCCGTGACGGATAGCATCTTTCTGAACGCGTAGTATTCGAGTGGCTTAGTTGAATTGGCGGATTCAAGGCTTGTCCACAAAGGCGCCTCGCGGTCGCGTTTTGCTGGATGGTGATTCAACCATTCCGACAACGCCTTAGCCGAGAAGATGATGCGCACTCTTCTTGGTCCAGTCTTGCCTTTCACAACCATGACGGCGCCGTACTGATCGAATTGAATGTCGCCTACTTTCAGGGTTAGTATTTCTCCGACCCTGCAACCTGTCTCATACGTGACGAGTATGAGGGCTCGATCTCTCTGATTCTGGCATGCTTCGGCGAGTTTCTTCACTTCATCTTCGGTCAGAAGATGTTCGGGCAGGATCTTGCGGTTATTCTTCCGGGTAGCTTTGATCCATTTGACTTCGATCGGGTAATCGTCCTCGGCGTTCCTCAGCCACTTGTAAAATCTCTTAACGCATTCCTTCTCAGATCGCTTCGTCTCGTAGGAAGTATCTTGTTTCTCGAGTTTCGATATCAGCTTCACTAAATCATCTTTTGTTGTGCGTCTGAACTCTTTTCGCAAAAGCCTCGAGACTTTCCTGAGTACGTAGACATACCTGACCTGTCTCGGTGTGCTCAATCCTTCGGCTTGTATGTACTCGAGGAATTCCTTGATCTTCTTACGATTGTTCTCGAGTATTCTTTTGTCACGGTCGAGGATGGAGAGGGCTGCAGCGAGCCTTCGATCATAGTGGTGAATATCGGAGACCAGTTGCGGGGTCATGAGTAGAGAATTCTCAAATCGCGGCATACAAATAGTGTATAAATTGAACCTAAGGTTTGGTGCGGGAGGTGGGATTTGAACCCACGAACCCCTACGGGACAGGCGCCTATGGCCAGACTCATCGTCTTCAGGCCTGCGCCTTCAAGTCTCCTTGGACTCTTTGACCTGGCTTGGCAACTCCCGCTTACTACTAAAGATTTCTGAGGTCTACTATTATCTTTATGGTGACTTCACGGCCATCAATGTTGATTGGAACCATCGAGCTTTGGTAGCTCCTGTCACGCTATATCCTCTAGGTTGCTCGATTTAGGCGTTAGAGATGAAAGTTAAACTATGTATAGCGAGCGCTGTCTTCCACTTCTGCCTATTGAACTAGAACTCTTTAGAAAGGTGAAGTAAGACATCTCTGAAGAACTCTCTA
>Ga0315310_10000875_pt1 | contig 19009 bp, 20 predicted proteins | sample TDP5_MG_FD_203630 | JGI IMG/M metagenome (GOLD analysis project Ga0315310, IMG submission 203630) | Freshwater sediment microbial communities from Lake Towuti, South Sulawesi, Indonesia - TDP5 | ecosystem: Environmental > Aquatic > Freshwater > Lake > Sediment | place: Indonesia: South Sulawesi... | reverse complement strand
TTACAACAAATGCCGCAAGCGATACATCCCCAAGATTTCACATAGCTCCAAGGGATAGGAACCATATGACCATCCGATCATTAGATTCTTAACAAGTTACCTTCTATAAACATGATTCAACCTAACTCAATATATTTTTTGTGTTTTCTCGTAAATTTCAGAGGCAGAATTAGAAGCGTACATCAAGGAGGGGCTGGATCTTCGTGTTCCCGCCCCAAAGTGGAAAGTGCGTGATACGAAGACCATAAACCTTCTCCATCCCCTCATTTTGAATACCATGAATACGACCCTACGAGATCTGTCGAGATGAGCTTGAAGATAAAAAATATTGGACACTTTCATTTTCAGAAACGTTAATTTTTTATCTTAACGATATATTTAAAATTCCAAAGAGAGGTAAGGGAAATGAGCAATTTTAAAAGGCCTTCGAATCGGGTTAAAGAAGAACTTCAAAAGATACCTACAGCTACGCTTTCTGACGCCGTTGATGCGTTAGGTCTAAAAGGATTTATGACTGGCATTAGGCCAATATTAGAGGGTGTAAAAATCGTTGGGCCAGCCGTTACTGCACTTTTCGTGGAATACATACGCAGGGAAGAGTTTGAATATGAGTATTTGATGCGTTTCTTGAGATTGATTGAGGAGAGCAGAGCGGGCGACGTGATCGTGATTGGAAGTGACGTTAGGAATATTGCGGTTTGGGGAGGGTTACTATCCACTGCCTCGAAAGTCCGCCGGCTCGAGGGGGCCGTGATGGATGGTGCGACTAGAGACCTAGCTGAGATAAGGGGAATAAGTTTTCCGGTCTTTGCGAGTTCAATTAATCCATCCAGTACTACGGGCAGATTGAGGCCTATTAGCTTAAATGAGCCTGTCATGTGCGGAGGAGTGTACGTGAGGCCTGGTGACATCATAATTGGTGATGACGATGGAGTAGTCGTTATCCCTGAGGCGAAAGTGGACGATGTGCTTAAAATAGCGAGGAAGATGGAGGAGGATGAGAAGTTGATGTCAGAAGCGCTCAAGAAGGGGGAATCTATTACTGAGACGCTGAAGAGAATCGGCCGAATTTAATTTCCCCCTACCTTAGCGCATGCTTAATCTGTTTATATGTGTCTAGAATGCTTTAAGACTTCAGGGTTAACTAGATTCTTCGGCTTTTTCCCTTCAAGGATTCTAATAACCTCTTCAACCGCCTCTTTTCGAAGCACTCTAGCGGACCTCTCTGAGTAGAAGGCCATGTGGGGCGTTACAATTACGTTAGGAAGCCTTAGCAATGGATCATCAGGATCTGGAGGTTCTTTTTCTAGGACGTCTAAGCCCGCATACCCTATTCTTCTGGTTCTTAACGCCTCATACAGAGCTCTTTGGTCTACGACAGCGCCCCTAGCCGTGTTAATCAAGATAGCCGTCTTCTTCATTAGTTGTAACTCCTTTTCACCAATCAAGTGGTATGTGTCTTTTATCAATGGGACATGTATGGTGACGATGTCTGATTTCTCAAGTAAAGTTTTTAAGTCAACAGGTTTGGATCCCCGTTGTTTTACAAGGCTCTCGGGAATATAGGGGTCATAAACAAAAATCTTTACCTCAAGGGACTTTAATCTCTCAGCCACTCTTCCACCAATCTTTCCAAAACCAATGATGCCAGCGGTTCGACCCTCTAAGTTAAGTATCGGTCTAAATTTATTCCAGTTCCATTCTCCTGCTTTTGTTAATGAATTAATCCAAGGTATCTTCCTAGCCAGCGCGAGTATCAAACCTAATGCGTGATCTGCCACCTCGGGAAGGCAGTAGTCAGGAACGTTGCACACGTAAATCCCTCTAGTCGTGGCCGCCTCTACGTCGATGTTGTCATGCCCGATTCCCATCTCAACTATCCCACGCGCTCTTACAAAATTTTGAATGATCATTTGTGTAATGGGGGCCGCGTCGCATAATACGACATCAGCATCCTTTGTCGCCTCCATAATTTTGGTCTCATCCTTTGTTCGCAACAAGCATACATCCGCATCAATCTTGCTGAGGATCTTCCGCTCAATTGTCGGCTCTCCACGAATCGCTGCACACTCCGTAATAACCACTTTAAAATTTTCTCCACCACCATACATGAACCAGCACCTCTCTTAGATAAAGTATCCGAGGAGTTATAATGTTGTTTACAAAGAGGATATTTTCATAGACGAGATTGCGATGATGGACATCAACGAAGAGAGAATGCAAATTGTAATTTTTGTGATCGTTATCTAAAACATCACGAATATCTCTCTCAACAAAGGTTGCGCCTGATGACAAACATATATGGACTCACAGCAAGCATATGTTGTAAAAGAAGTTTACGTTGACGTACCCTTCAATCTTGCCTATACAATCTACTTTCATTTTGTTTTCATCCAAGGAAGTGGCAAGCTACATAATGCCTTTTTTCTATTTCCGCTAGGGTTGGTTCAACCTTTCGGCATACTTTTTTAGCAAATAGGCATCTGGGGTGAAACCTACAGCCGGTTGGAGGATTAACGGAACTTGAGACCTCACCCTTGACTAACAATTTTACCCGTTCGGCGGTTGGGTCCGGTACAGGCACTGCGGATATCAAAGCTTTAGTATAAGGGTGCAAAGAATTATCAATGACCTCGCTTGTTCGGCCACTTTCGACTATTTTTCCTAAGTACATTACGGCGATACGAGTGCATATTTGCCGAGTCACGGCTAGATCATGAGTAATGAGTAACTGTGTGAGGTTGAATTTATCCCTAAATTTAAGAAGCAATGCCAAAATTCCGGCTCTTATTGAAGCATCCAGCATTGATACAGGCTCGTCTGCGACTAAAAAACTTGGTTGAAGTATGAGAGATCTAGCTATGGCGATTCTCTGTCTTTGACCGCCGCTTAATTGATGAGGATACCTCTGAATGAAATCGTCGGCAGGTATTAATTCGACGTCTTCTAGCGCGTCCTTCACCATAGCTTTTTTTTCGCTCTCTTTTTTGGCTATACCATAGACAGCCAACGGCTCGGCTACTAGACTAAATATCGTCATTCTTGGGTTCAAAGATTCATATGGGTCCTGAAACACCATTTGGATTTCCCTTCGCAATTTTTTCAGTTCTTTCTTTCTTAATGGGGATATTTCGGTTCCTTTGAAGTATATTTTGCCACTTGTAGGCTTAACAAGCCTAGCTATCAGCCTGGCGGTGGTGGTTTTGCCACAACCACTTTCCCCTATGAGACCAAAAATTTCTCCTTCCCCTACGTCAAAACTTATTGTGTCGACCGCGTGCACATAATCTTGTCGTCTAAGGAGTGCGCCCACGAGTCCCCTCCTTAACGGAAACCACTTCTTTAGATCTCTTACTCTTACCACAGCGTCTTTCATTATTCTTTCACCATAAGGTGACATGCTACGTAATGCTCTTTTTCTGTTTCTGTTAGGGTTGGTTCAACTTCTCGACAGACTTCCATGGCAAAGGGGCATCTGGGATGGAATCTACAGCCAATAGGAGGATTAATAAGGTTAGGGGGGTTTCCTGGAATCGAGATCAGCTCTGTCGACCTTCTAACACTTGGAAAGGATTTAATTAGACATTGCACATACGGGTGATAAGCCGTCTTAAAGATAGACATCGTATCTGTGTACTCAACTATCTTACCGGCGTACATTATGGCACATTTGTCGCAGATCTCAGATATTAATGAAAGGTCGTGGGATATCAGTATCATCGACAACTTTAATCTTTTTTGCAAATTCTTCAATAGCTTTAATACTTGCGCTTGGACAATGACGTCTAAGCCCGTGGTTGGCTCATCAGCAATGACAACGCCTGGGTTAAGAGCTAGCGCCATAGCTATCATGGCGCGTTGTTTCATTCCACCACTAAATTCATGGGGATAGTTATCAGCTCTTGAAGACTCTATGCCAACGAGCCTAAGCAATTCCGCAACTCTCTTCAATGCATCGGATTTCTTAAGACTCATGTGGGCTAAGATGGCTTCTGAGATTTGTTCACCAATTTTAAGCACAGGGTTAAAAGCGCTCATTGACCCTTGGAATACTATCGATATTTCCTTCCATCTTATCTTTTCTAGCTCCGCCTCGTTTTTAGCAAGGAGGTCCTCTCCATTAAGTAATATTTTTCCCCCGACTATTTGTCCAGGTAAAGGTACAAGCCTCATTAAGGAAAGAGCTAACGTGGATTTGCCGCAACCAGATTCGCCAGCTATTCCTAATATCTCCCTAGCATTTAATCGAAATCGAACATCATCTACTGCCTTCACCACGCCCCGTGAGGTTAAGTAGTAGGTCTTAAGGCCTTCGGTTTCAAGTATGGACATTTTAAAGCTGCCTTATGCGATTTCCTAGGCTGGTTATAATAATTTTTCTAATAATATATATGGATTCTCTTAATGGGAACCCGGAATGTAGCCATAAGCAGCGGTTTCATAAGGTTCTTTCCCGTATGTCCCAGTAGTCCCTTAACGTCTCTCCTAGTATATTAAACGAAGATGCTGCTGCAAAAATAGCTAAACCAGGGAAAACAAGGGGGTAGATTGAAATATTCATGTAGCCACGGGCTTCATACATCATTGTTCCCCAGTCAGGTGTTGGAGGCTGGGCACCTAATCCAATGAACCCTAAAGCTCCTATCAGAAGTATGGCACCTGCCGCGTTAAATGTCACTTGCACAATAAGGGGACTAACAATGTTAGGCAGTATGTGACGGAAAATGATTCGCATATCACTGCAACCTATCACTCTTGCGTTGTCGATGTATAGTAACTCTTTGGTGCTCAGCGCTTGTCCCCTTGTCAACCTGGCGAATGGTCCGATATAATAGATGCTTGCTGCAGTTATTGCGTTTTCTAATCCTACTCCTAATACAGCTAACATACCGAACGCCAGTATTATGTGTGGAAAACATAAGAGGAGATCGACCACTCTCATAATAAGAAGATCGGCGATGCCTCCGTAGTAACCAGATACAAGGCCCATTATAAGTCCTATGCAAGTTGAAATTAGCAGCACTCTAGAAACGGAGTATAAGAGGATTCTTGCTCCATAGATTATTCTACTTAGGACATCTCTGCCCAGGGGGTCGGTGCCGAGCGGATATTCTAAACTAGGAGGCAGAAGTTTCTTAGGTAGATCTTGATCCCAATACGGCCTTGGAGCAACGAAATCTGCAGATATAGCACAGAAGATAAGAAGGAATAGTATTGATAGAGCAAAAACTATGGATTTGTCTCTTCTTGAGCTTTCTTTGACGAAACCCACGAATCGGTTCGACCGGTCTTTCATTTCCTTAATCAATTTGTTTGAGGAAGGCAGGATTTTCATTCCGCATCTCCTGATTTACTCATGTTTTGCATAACGTACCCGAGGGTCTAGATATGCATACAAGATATCTGAAACTAATACCGACAAAGTCATGACGATCGCTATAAGTAGTATCCCTCCTTGAACAAGAGGGTAGTCGCGTCTAAACAAGCCTTGCACAATTAATAAACCCAAGCCCGGATAACTGAAGACCGTCTCTGTTACCACAGCGCCTCCGATTAGTGAACCAAACTGTAGGGTTATTACAGTAACTATGGGAATTAACGAATTTCTAAGAATGTGATTGATAAGTATCCTGCTCTTTTTCAATCCTTTTGCTTGTGCTGTTAAGATGAAGTCTTGATGCATGACATCCAACGAAGCGGCGCGGGTCACCCTTGAAATCATTCCGAACAAATAAGTGGTTAAGGTAAGGGTAGGTAAAACTAGATGTTCGGGTCCTCCGATTCCCATTGAAGGGAATAAACGTAGGTGTAATGAGAACACTATGATAAAGATTATTCCTACCCAGAATATTGGTATCGAGAAGCCTAGTAACGAGATTGTCCTAAAAATTTTGTCTATTCTTCCACGGTGGGTTGCAGATAAAATTCCAAGGACTATTCCTATAGCTGAAGCTAGAATGATGCTAAGGACCGCCAATTGTAAAGTTGCTGAGAACCTGCGTATTACTAGGGGGAGTACAGGGTCGCCACCGGGCACACCAGTCTCTAGAGAGTATCCCCAGTCTCCTTTCAGCAATCTCCCCAAGTATAATAGATACTGAATGTAAATCGGTTGATCTAAGCCCAGTAGTTTTCTAGCCGCCTCTATTTCTTCCCATGTGGTGAATCCGCCGATCATGATTATAACAGGGTCTCCTGGGATTAATCGTAGAATTACAAAGATAACTACGGTTACACTAAGTATCGTCGGGATCACTGAAAGCACTCGCTTAATGAAGTATGAGAATAGCATGTACTCATTCCCTTAATTTTTTAAAAAAAGGAGAGGATAAAGGTTTTCCTTGATCGATCCTTGAGGGACGTTCCGAAACTATTATGTTCTTCAGATATTTTGGTAGGACCAATGCGGCGGTGCCCATTCCAGCCATCCTTAGCTTCAACGTTTTTCGAAGTACGCATCGTACCAGTAATAGTATTCTGCTCTGGATGTGACGCCCTTCAAGTATGGCACTCTCGCAGCGATTGTCGATTCGCTGTGCATGAAAAGATAAGGAACGGCATCGTATATCATTCGCTGCATCCTTTCCATTATAGCATAACGCTCCTTCGTATCAAGAGTGCTTGACTGCTTTAAGTATAAATCGTCAAATTCCTTTGGCAAAGCTGTGCCATAGCGTCCCGGAACCCACCAGAATGTTAAGGACTCTGCGCTTTTCGACCACCAGTTTATGTTAAGCCCCCAATCTAGGTCCATGGTAATTATAGCTAGTGAGTAGATTCCCACATGATATGGAAAATCAGCGGGACTCGCCTTGCCTTCTTGGACTAATCGGCAGTTTGACATTGCTTTTCCTTGAAGGGACCCGAATTCCATTTGCTCAAGGGTCACCTTGAAACCGTTTTTATTAAGATACCCTGCGATAGCCACCCCTAAGTCTTTGTCTAGGAGATACCTGTCTATGCTATTCCATATAGTTATTGGGCATGGGTTATCTGGACCATATCCTGCTTCCGCCAATAGTTGTTTTGCCTTCTCTGGGTTGTAGGGAAACATCGGCTCATTTTTCGCCTCTGCAAACATTACCCTGCCAGGCGGTCCTTCAACGAAGACCCCGTCGGCGGGTGTCACCATATCAAAGTATAATTCTTTAGCAATCGTCTTCTTATCAACCGCGTAATTGATGGCTAGTCGAACCCTTATGTCATCGGTCGGCGGTTTCGCGGTGTTAATCCAGTAGTATATATTGCGGTGATGTCTGTAAACATCTACTTCGAATCCCTTATTCTTAAGTCTATTAACCTCTGCCGGCGGGACATGAGTCATGTAATCGATCTCACCTGTCTCCAAAGCTATGACGCGGGCGGTAGCATCTGGGATGATCTTAACTATAATTTTGTCGAATGTGGGTGGGTGATCCTTGTTCCAGTAATCTTCGTTCTTCACAAACACTAATCGTTCGCCTTTTATCCTTTCAATGCACTTATACGGTCCCGTTCCGCAGAAGCGTTCTGTGCCAAAGCCCGGTTTCAAGACTTCTTCAGGGCAGGCAGTAGGCAGATTATGCGTTTCACCCAAGTACGAGAACCCTGCTGCCACTGGCTGGTCAGCTCCTACACGGAGGGTATACTGATCGATTGCCTCGAAGCGGTTTAGCAGACCAAGACAGAATTTGGGGGCAGTGATGTTCGTCCAATACGCTACCCTATTGAGGTTCCATGCAACGTCCTTAGCAGTAAGCTCACGACCGTTATGAAACTTCACGCCTTTACGAATCTTAACCTCCCAAGTCTTTTCATCAACTGGCTTCCAAGATTCCGCGATCCAAGGCTCGGTTTCTAGTTTACCATCGACTAACGTCATCCTTATCAGAGGTTCGTAAATAAGTCTTTCAACTGAGACTTCAATGTTGGTCTTGACGATGCCTGGGTCTAGAGCACGAACATCTCTTGGCATACCGATCCTAAGCACTTTTTCCTCCGCTGGTTTAGGTGCGAACATCGTAGTGTACGCGTAGTATCCAAAGATCGCAGCAACGACTATTACGATTATGGCGATAACGGCAATCGTTAACTTGGCTATACCTTTTTTCTCCAAATTTTTCCCTTCTACCAGTAGAACATACGAGATTTATAGAACCAGTTTATAAGAATAACGGTTCTCAGTTGCCAGTTGCCTACGATTCAGCTTTTTACAACTATCAAGAAGAAGTGGCTGGCAGTAAGCGATGAGATAACTTATACAGCTATGAAACTTCTATGATTCTATGTTCCTTACGTTTGTGTCCTCCCTATCAGAACAGCCCATTCACCTGTGTTTACCACAGGCTGGGTTCTGAGCCCGAAAACGATGCCCTTTGTTGGTGCCACTAGCTGTTCAACTTCTTCCCAGAAGAGATTTACACTACGGGCTAGCACTTCGCCTTCGGCCACTTTGCTCCCTAGTTTTACGTTGGGATATAGAAGCCCTCCTCGCGTTGAAGTAACCCATCTTCCTTCAACAATCAACTCTTGCTTTTCAGCAAGTTCCGATTCTCCCTTTATCATTTCTAGGTATTTCATCACGTTCAAGACTCCTCCGTAAAGAATGTTAACATGTTCCTCAGCCATCACTCCACTGCCACCACTTTCTACCGTTAGGTTCGGGATACCTCTCTTAGCCGCCTCCATTAATGCAAGACCCTTCAAGACCTCCCCCCGAGGGGGGCGGCCCATTCTTCCGAATTCTCCCATACAAGTCCTGTTCCAAAGACTTTGGCTAAATCCTCGGGCTTTTTCTGCATCTCACCCCCTATTTTATAGTACATAGCAACGGGACTCAATTTTAAAACAGCGCCACCGTCTGAAAATCTATAAAGTAGTCTACCTGACTCATAATTTCGCTGAATAATTTATGGGCAAGTCTATCTGTAATCGATCCATTCGGGTCTCCCGGGAAGTCCCTGTTTAAGTTCTTGTGATCAATGGGAGATATTCTATCCCGAGCTTGGAAAGCCATTATATTTGCTACGGGCACCATTATTATCGATCCCTTGAGCTCTTTAGGATCGACACTCAAAGTAACCCTCCGGAGAGTCTCGATTCCATTGTATTCATCCGCGTGGATACCTGCGAATAGGCCTAATTTAGGTCCTGATCCGGCTCCATTTATTAAGATCAGGGGTATATCAAGTGGAGACCCATCCGTTCTTTCTCCTGCATTCAATTTTCCAAAGGCCTTAGCTCCTGGCTTTACGGAAAGGCATCCTATTCTTAAAACATTACTCATTTTATTCACCTTTGAGGTTTAACATATAACAACCTCTCTTATTAAATATATAAAATTCATTAAATGGAAACCAAAAGACTATGCACTCGTCAAGCTAACGAGCTCTGTAACATCTTCAATATCTTCCAAATGATATATTCTTTTGATAAATTGCTCGATTGCCTCAGGTTCAACAAAGCCTGACGAGAGATCTCTGAATTTGTCCTCCAGTTCGCTATCGGACATAGGGTTTTGTGGCGATCTGGGAGGAAATCTAACCCGAACTACCTACTTCCACGGTTGAGTCTGGCGTGCCGGGAATCTTCTTTTCTTTCGTGGGCTGAGAAAAAATCCTGAATTTACGGATAAGTTCGAGCACTTTTAGGTTTCATCGTCATAGTCAAGAATATTTGCCAACATCGAGTTTGCGAACGCAGCATTTAAGCGATTATTTTGAGTCTCCAAAGATTGTCGGTATATAAGAGTCACCAGTGAACTTGATGGTTTTAATTAAAGCATCTCCTGCTATAGTTTTAGCTCCGCCGAATGTACAACCAACCTCATGCAGTATTATCCTCTTGCATTTTTCAACTGCATCATTTGGAAGGTCTTGGAATCTGAGGCTACAGACAAAACGTAATCCCAACCCAACCCTCTATTTCTCTTTCTTTCTTCTCTCTACCTTTCTCCGTATCCCGTATCACGTATATCATATATCACACAGAACAGGCGCACGTACGAAGCTAAACAAGACATTCGCCTTAAGAGATTTCGTGGGTTATTGATGCCAAGGTTTTGAGCAAGTGCGTCAAGACGAATTGGGGAGAAGAAAGAGATAAACTCCATCAATCGACTTAGCCACATACTTCAGAAGACTAGGTGAGAGCTTGTCTTCAAGCCAACAATGATTGCTGTTCTGCGTCGTTCTTTTGAAGGTATAACGAAGGCTCAACCCTCAGTTGCTGTTTTTCGTTTTGGTGAGCAGGACGGACAGGTTAAGACTTGAATATCGCCGATTCATTAACTGTGGGGTTGAGGATTAAAGTTTATCCCAAATCCCATCATTCTCTAATCTCCTAACAATATCCTTAATAATTCGACGATTATATAAAAACCATTTAATCTGACCGTCCTGTCTCCCTTCACGAAACACAATTCTAGGATAGGGCTTATCGCCCTTAGGTCCAATCCTCAAAGTTGAAGAACCCTTAACACATTGCATAATAACATAATCCTTAACCTTCTCATTCTTCGACAACAAACTAATCCACCCCATAACACTAACATTCGTCGTCCACGAAACTCTACGATTAAAAACAACATGATAATTTCCTACACTAGAATTAAGAACAAGAAATCCCTGAAGCCTAAACCAAGACTTTACTTTTCTACAAATTTCAAGAACACAATGATATTCCATATTATCAAAATCTATTTGAACCGTATGTTTATCCCAATCACCCAGAATAACGCTATGACTCGACTTCAACAATAAACCAATCTCCCTTCGCACCGTACCTGTACGGGTTCCCCAGAAACTTCCTAGTTGAAACAGTAACGAAAGACTTCTTTGGAGGAAGCCGATGAGCCAAAACAACTGCCCTGTAAAGCTGTTTTCCCGTTCCACCATAAAACTGATATCTTCGAGACTTAGCTTTGTATTCACCTCTAAGCACAACTTTACCGTAAACAGCAACTTGTCTCTGAAGAGGAGCTTCCTTAACCACGTGCCAATGAACGAATCGTCCTTTAATATTTCTGTTAACCCAAACCCGTCCATACACTCTCCAATCTTCATAGCGTCCCATCATTCAACACCTTTCTTAGGTAATCCGACAAAAATCACGTTTCCATCTACGAGTTTCACAATTCCCCATGATAAACAAGATTCCAAATAGTCGTCAAGGTAGCGATAATCAATGCCAACATAACTCCTTAATCTCGGTCTCAGAAAATCATTCCAGCTTTTACCAGAATTATCCCTTATGAATCTAACAAATCTCTCCCAATGGCGATAAGCCACGTCTTTAGTGAAATTCTCCTTTTCAATACCCATGTATTTTAAGACAGCTTCTATTGTTGGATCAATCCTTTTTTCCTCTGGTTCAGGCTTATTGGCTCCTTTATATGCTTCTGCACATTCGAGAGAGCAGAAGTCTAACCCTTCAGAAGACAAGGGTTTTTTGCAGTTCTTACATTGTTTGCTCATCTAATCTTTCGCCCTCTTCTTTCGAGATTCCTAAAGCCTTCTTAGTATCTTCATTGTAGAAACTTAGAGAGGCTAACTCTTTTTTGATCGCCCTTCTGACAAAATCGGAAATTTGCTCTCCTCTTGCATAACAGACCTTTTCTAAGAGCCTTCGATCTTCTGCTTCAATTCTGAGTCCGATTCTCGTGTTTTCCAATTTTCGCCACCGTCGTAAATCGTCGAAAGCCTTATAAGTGAGAAGTTATATAAATAGGTTAAGTTTATAAACAGGTAAAGATGATAAACAATGAAGGGCGCAGGCGTTAAGGAAAAAATTCTAGACGGATACTGCACAAAAATAATCTCAACTCTGGTTGTAAAAGAAGTGCAAGGCAAAAGAAAAATACGATTTAATGAATTACACAACACTCTAGAAACGTTAGGCATCGAAATGTCGAAACCAACCCTGTCACAACATCTTAAACACTTGACCAAAGAAAAACTGGTTATACGCAACGTTGAAGACGTACAGAACGTAACTTATAAGATCAACGAAAAGAAATTTGGAAAAGCAAAAGAGTTTATCGCTAGCGTTCTAGAATGGGAAACCACGCTTAAAGAAGAAAAAGAAAAGCTCTTCTCGCTACCTGTTGAAGAGCAAATTACGGAAATTGTAAGGCTTTCTGCATTGGTGACCCTGAGCCGACTTAAACACCGAATTCTCTATGAAACAGGGAGGAAGCTTGAAGATGGCTTCATGCTTATGGGATTGGATTCTCCTTTATTCAGACGTCAGGAAGCATGGATAGCCGATAAAGCTGTCAACGACGCGGAATATAAAAAAACAGTTTTGCAGGGGATAAGCGGATGGTCTGATAAATTCCGCGGGGTAGAGAGCCATGGTTCGGGCTAAAGTCTTGAAACTTGTGTTAGACGGTAATGGCTCATATTTAGTATGGAGAAAGGCTGCTTTATAGTCAAAGACAAGCAGGGAAATGTTGACCGCTACCCTTTGTTTGAAAAAGAGATAGGAGAAGTAGTTCTAAAAAGCGGAAATTTAGTTTCGACGGGAGCATTAGCGTCTCTGGGATTCTGGGACATTGATGTTCTTGTGCTTACGCAGAGAGGCCGACCCGTTGCTACGCTGAAAAGCCTAGAAGACGATTCTCACGTCCAAACGAGACTTTGCCAATATGAAGCTTACAGTAACAGCAAAGGCATCTATATCGCCAAACAACTTGTCTTAAGCAAAATCGAAGGTCAGAATAGAGTCCTTGAAAAACACGGTTTACAAACACATAGTCAAACCGTCAAACGTGAAGTAGAGAAATTGGAATCAGAAAGTTTGGACGCCGTCAGAAAGAAGCTTATCACAATTGAATCGAAATACACGAGGCGTTATTTCCGTCAAATTTTCCGGTTGTTTCCCGAAAAGCTGAGACCGAAATCTAGGAGAACGTTTAAGGCTTATGATGGAATGAACAACATCTTCAATTTGGCGTATGAAGTGTTGTCATGGAAAGTGCATAGAGCCTTAATCAAGGCCAAGCTTGAACCTTATCTAGGCTTTCTTCATTCCGTGCAGTATGGGAGGTCTAGTTTGGTGTGTGACTTTCAAGAGCTATACAGGTATCTCATTGATGATTTCCTGATTCAATATTGTCAGAAACTGAGGAAGAAGGATTTTGCTGTGAAGTCTGAGAGTGTTTCGAGTAAGAGAAAGGGGAAAAGAGAATGCTTGAATCGTAGCAAGACCAGAGAAATGATGAAGCAACTGTACAAATACTTTGAATCGAAAGTTGAGGTTCCAAGAATCAGAGTGGGGAAGAGACAGACAATTGAAACCCTGATCAATGAGGAAGCGATGTTATTGGCCAAGTTTCTACGAGGTGAACGAGACAGCTGGACTCCAAGAATTCCAAAAAATTCTAGGATGTGAAAATCTAGAAAAGCAAGGAAAATCTTCCTCCTACACTCTTCGAATAACTTTGTAATATTAAAAACAAGCTTTACACAAATATCTTCCTTCAAGAAGCCATAGCCACAGATTGAACGAGAATTTCGGGAATGGCTACAAAACCTAAGAAAAAGAAATCATAACAGTGTTATAATAATAATTATGTACGGGTGTCGTACAAAATTTTTATAAAGATTTAATATATAAATTTGGTTATGCTGGATTCGTGTCGAGGTTGAGAGGGATGGCGAAATTACCGAGTGTAGGTGACAAAATTCCCGTTGAGAAGTTTTTCGTGAGCAAGATGAATGTGAGGGCGGGGGAGGAGTTTGGCGTCAGCGAGGATGACGAAGCCTTACAAGCTCACCTTTCAACTTCGGAGATTGTTCAGCCGTTCATTGCAAGGCCTGAGGATAAGGAAGGACACTGGGAGTCGGGTATGGATTTGGCTTTGGCTGTTGGATACGGGGTGGTCGTGGGTAGAAGAAGGTTTTTGGCGAGGCGAGGCAGAGTGTCCCATTTCGTGGCAGGTAAGGACGTGTTGATTCAGGAGCTAACCGACGAGGAGGCTTTGGATAAGTCGTTGAAGGAGAACTTGGCCATATTCCGGCGGGACTTGGACCCCATCACTAGAGGGGACAAACTCAACGAGTTGTTAAGCAAGTCTGCGCGCAGTCTCCGGGACTGGGCAAGAAAATGGAACGTCAGCCCATCCACCTTAAGCGACTGGATCCGAGTGGCGAATACCAGTCCGAAGATGCGCGAGGCGTTAAGAAGAGGCATCGTCCCCTTCTTTGACGGACTGCAGGTGGTGGCACTAAAGTTGGGTATTGAAACCCAAGAGAATCTAGGAGAACTCGCGTTGTCCGAAGGTTTGGAGGCGTTCCGAAGGGAATTAGCCAGATTCATGGCAGGCAAGGGAAAAAGAGGAGTCCCGCGAGGCGTATACATAATTTTGAGGACCCCTTTTGACAAAAGGTACAAGCCAGACCTGGAGCTCTTTGAAAAACTAAAGAAACTTGCAGAGGAAAAGGGAAAAAGACTCGAAGAGTATGTTAAAGAAATCTTAAGCGACTATGTCAAAAGCCTACCAATATGATTCCTTTCTTTTTTAAGATAGAAAAATGGGGCAAGAACCGAATACTAGAATCATTGTTAGAAACATAGAAAGACTGGAATTTTCAGTTCTAGCGCCTTAGTTGTACGAGCATCGTACACGAATCATTAAAAAGCTTAGTTATATAATTGGATAATTGTAGCTTAATTAATAATTGATACTTCTACGTCGCATATATGTGGAGCTTTGAAAGGGATCTGCATCAAACAAGGGACAGTACAACTGACAGATAGCACAATACCTAAAAAAGAAACGACATATACTTCAACGCATAGTTTTTAAGGGAAGATATTTGTCTAAATAAACTAAAATCAGATTAGATGTACGTATTACTTGAGGTAAAATATGCGGTTCGGCTTAAGCCTCAAAACCGACCCCCACGTAACTTCGACAAACCTAATATTTTTCATATGATGCTATTGAGAAGATGGGTTATGAAGGGTAAAAGCGTGATTGCAGAGCTGAAGTCCTCTTCGGAGAGGGTTGGTCAGCTTTACCCGATTCTAGTGGACTATCACGGCAACATCATCGACGGGGGGCACCGGTACGGCGCGGATAAGGGCTGGAGGACGACACGGCTGGACCATAGCGCGCGCGGAATAGGTAAGCTACTGGATCCACCAGAGGACGCGCTGACCATAAAGACCTACGCAAACACTGACTTCGTGAACATCGTGGTGAAGAAGCCCCTCTACGAGCAGGTGGAGGAAAAAGCCAAAAGGCTGGAGACAACACCGGACAAGCTCATATACAACGCAATACTGCTAATGTTAACAAAGGATAGTTTGTTTTGAAGGTGTAAATACAAAGATTTTGAATGAAAATTTTTTCCAATTCCGTCCAACCGATTGGACAAAAAGACCATTTTTGCATTTTCGGACATTCTAGAAATAGAAAAGATTATCCTAACTTTGTTATGTGTGCGGTGTGGTGTGCGGTGTGGTGCGTGTAGGAGAGAGTGGGAGAGAGTATAGGAAGGAGAGGGAGTAGAATCGGGTTGGGTTGGGGACAAAACGTAATACGCAATAATTCTAGCATCTAACTTAAAACCTGGGCTCTCTTATGTCCTTTCTGACTAGCAAATGCTTCATCTTAATTAGAAATTCTCAAATATCCTTAATTGCCTACGCAAGAATTAGGCATTAAGGCTAAAGTAGATGAAAAGCGACGAGGTGCTTTTTTCCCACATCAATTAGTTTAGGTTCTTTCTCGCTTTTTTTCTTTAGAAGGGCATCGCGTGCAAAATCTGCACCCTAATGGAGGATTAATCGAAGTATCGATCAGCTAGGTCACAGGCTTAGTGAGCTTGGCTCTTCAAGGCATTGAATCGTGTATAAGTGAGAGATCGTCCTATTCAGTACTGGATCGTGGACTTCGAAGTGGAAGTCTGGTGGGAATACTAGACCTTTGATTGAGGGTTGGAATTGGTAGACATTGGCAGGAACTGTATGGAGCATGCTTGTGTGCCTCCGAAGAGAATGACGCCGTCTTCTTTCAACCACGGATTGGTTCCTGAAATGGTATTCAAGGTCAGCCAGGCCTGAAAGTGTGAAGTTCTGGTATGGAATCCTTTCGCCAGACACTGTGCTAGCCTTGAATGTAAGAAAAGGTAGCTATACCCTGAGGAACCTTTCGTAATATCTATCTGAACTATACATAGATTTTGCACTCTTCAATTGTTAATAAATTCTTAAATGAAAGAACACCAACTTAGTAGGTGGATGAAAATCATGAAAAAGTTGATAAATGATCCACTTAAAGTCACGGATGAGATGGTTGAGGGCCTAGTCGCGGCTTTTCCACGCCTTGTAAAAAAGTTAGAGGGATTTAACGTAGTCGTGAGGAGAGACGCTCCGATGGAGGGAAAAGTGGGGGTCATCGCTGGAGGAGGTAGTGGCCACGAACCCTTCTGGCTGGGTTACACCGGGAAGGGATTCATCGACGCTACCGTCGTCGGCGCCATCTTCTCATCACCTACGCCTCAGCCCGTTTATGAGGCCACGAAGGCTGTTAACGGAGGCGCCGGAGTCATCTACATACTCGGCAACTATTCAGGGGACAAGATGAACTTCGGTATGGCTGCGGAGATGGCTAGGGCTGAAGGAATTAGAGTCGACATGTCACAAGTAACGGATGATGTCGCCTCCGCCCCGAAGGGTAGCGAGGACAAGAGGCGGGGAATAGCGGGCAACGTCTTTGTCCTCAAGATAGCTGGTGCCAGAGCTGAAGAGATGGCTACCCTTGAGGAGGTTAAATCTGTAGCTCAGAAGGCCAACGCAAACCTCAGAACGATGGGGGTTGCCTTAGCACCCTGTACAATACCGGCGGCAGGAAAGCCCCACTTCGTCCTTGGAGAAGATGAGATGGAACTTGGCATGGGAATCCACGGTGAACCTGGAATAGAGAGGGCGAAGATGAAGACTGCTGATGAGATAACCGATATATTAACCCAGAAGGTCTTGGAAGATCTGCCCTTTGAGGCCGGAGATAAGGTGGCCGTGATGGTCAACGGTTTAGGAGCTACTCCGCTCCTAGAACTCCTCATCATGTTACGAAGGCTGAGTCAGATTCTAAATGAGTCTAAGATAAAGATTTATCGTTCTCTCGTTGGCAACTATTCCACATCCCTAGAGATGACAGGCGCCTCTATAACCCTCCTTAGGTTGGATGAAGAGCTGAAGCGTCTCTTGGATGCACCCGCCTCGACACCGTACTTTTCTCAACGCTAAAGGCATCATTCTTGGGAGGAGAGAGCCCCTCATGGCTGATGTCATAAGCCCTGGAGAGACCATAAGAATCATTGAAGGCATTGCCCACGAGATAGAGAGGAGCATGGATTATCTCACCCGATTGGATCAGGCTATAGGGGACGGTGACCACGGGATAAACCTCACGAAGGGGTTTAGAGCGGTTTCAGAAAGGCTGGATGAGCTGAAAGGAAAGGACATAGGGGGGATTCTAAGAGTTGTGGGAATGATGCTCGTCTCACATGTCGGAGGAGCTGTAGGTCCTCTTTATGGCATCGCTTTCATGAAGGCAGGGGGTGCAATTGACGGCAAAACTGAAGTTGACGTAAGCGACCTAGCCAAAATGTTTGAGGCCGCAGAGCAGGGAATTATGGATATGGGAAAAGCGAGTTTGGGGGAGAAGACGATGCTCGATGCGATCCATCCTGCCGTTATAGCGATCAGGAAGGCAACAGAGCAGAATAAACCATTGATAGAGGCCTTCGAAATTAGTGTCAAAGCGGCGGAAGAAGGGATGAAGAGCACAATAGATATGGTCTCGAAGCGGGGGCGATCGAGCTATCTAGGCGAACGCTCAAGGGGCCATCAAGATGTAGGCGCCACCTCCACCTATATCATGCTGAAATCAGCTTTAGATACGCTGAGAAGGCTGCGACAAGGTAATAAGTAGATAGTTAATACGCCTTCATTTCTTCCCTTTCTCTCTTAAATTGAAGTAGGGCTAACTGAGTCAGTCTGTTTACACGCCTAAAGCTGCCATTTGTTAGCTCCTGTCGTTCTTCTAACGTGCGCGGCGCAAACGCAGTCTTCCTCCATTCCCATTCCTACAATCATCCCAGAATAGAGGAAAATTATTTGCGTGGCTTAAAGACGATAACATCATATATTTCGGAAAAAGTAGAAAAATGCCTTTCGTCAATGTAGACTGATAAAAAACGTTTTATGAATCAAGGGGAGGGGACACCCCATACTTTTTATCCACAGATTCGTTGGTAATCACCTAGTCTGGAGGTATCAAGGCAAACTTAACGGTTTTTGAATGTTTCCTAGAGGTAGACCTCCGCTAAAGTACTAATTTAACCGTTCTCTTGTCTTAGTGTTTAACAGCTCCCTTCGCATCGTCTATTTTGGGCCTTAGAGAAGAACATAATAAAAAGAGAACTTTAAAGACAGACAGGAAAACCGAGATGGGAAGTAAGCGAGGAAACCTGCGAGGGAGATTGCCAATAAATGTATTGGCTCTACATCCTCATCACTTTTTAGATGAGTCGAAATCGGCTGCTTCTTTGAGGAGACACTGAAATCGGATTCGAGCGAGTTCTTTACACCAACTCAATGAATGAATGGTTCTTCTAAGAAAACACTAGGTGACTACGACCTAGAAAGCGGTCAAACTGAAAAGTAAGTAGTACAGGATAACAATCATAGCTGACTTTAAGTTAAGAGAGAACCTGCTCAAAGCGAGAACCAGACCTACCATCAGAGTTTGCGCAGGGGAAAAGAGTGTGGATGGAGTTCGACAGGGGCATGTACATCTTCGACAAAAAGACGGCGGAAGCCATATTCTAACCATTATCCACTACAATCACGAGTAAAACTGCTAGACACCTAATCGAAGCAACCTCACTCCCTGTACATAATCGAAGGGCACTAGGTAGCCGGAGATCACCGGGTAGCATAATCCGAACGTTAATATGGCAGCCGCCAATGCAAGGGCAGAAATGGGAAACTTCATAGTTTTATCGCCTTCCTCTAG
>Ga0315310_10000874_pt1 | contig 19040 bp, 13 predicted proteins | sample TDP5_MG_FD_203630 | JGI IMG/M metagenome (GOLD analysis project Ga0315310, IMG submission 203630) | Freshwater sediment microbial communities from Lake Towuti, South Sulawesi, Indonesia - TDP5 | ecosystem: Environmental > Aquatic > Freshwater > Lake > Sediment | place: Indonesia: South Sulawesi... | reverse complement strand
GAGAGAGGACACAGGAGGTCGCTGAATGGACGGAGACCTACATCGCCTCCATGTTAATCACTCGATACGCTGACCTTCTGATAATGCATAGCATGGATGGGTGGGCACTTTTGCCATTAACCATACTTCGTAAAAACCTTTACACTGACCCGAGGAAACCGACGGCTGTTGAACCTGGTTTAAGGATTTTTGGAGAAGCGGATGAAAACTCACCGGTGATGTTTACGACCAACTTTGCCTTAACGTATTATGCGGTGGCGTCCGAAATTGAATCCTCAGACATCAGCAATAAATGTTATCTGCTGGTGGTAGACACCGAGGGAATAGGCGTTCAAAGCGCGGTTGCGCGTGCACGGGCGGCGAGCAAGAATCGTGCTTTAACTGCCGACATGATCGCTCAAGCTATCAAGAAGAGTCGAATAGAGGAAAAAGTGAAGCACAGAAAACTGATCATACCCGGTATGGCAGCACAGCTCAGCGATGAAATCGAAGACCTAACCGGATGGAAAGTCTTAGTTGGACCCTCTAGCTCCTCGGAATTACCCAAGTTTTTAGAAGAGCATTGGTATAGAAAAAAGGAAGATTAAAACACCTTCAACCTTCCTTACTTTCTCTTACTCGTTTTCTTAGAATTAAAAAGCTGATGACTAGTTCCTTATTCTATTTGTTGTAGGCACTATTCACTTAAGCTGGACTAGTGATATTCTTCTCAGCACTCTGAATTATTTCCGTGAGTTTTGCCCTTACATTTGTATCCAAGGGTTCAGGTTTGTGGGTCTTCAATATCTCTTTAACTTTTTCTCTGGCTTTCTCCACAACGGATTTTGCCCCAGCCTCTTTCCAGGTTGGATAAGGTCTCGCGTCTGTCAACATGGGCACCCAAACTTTGCGGGAATGCAATAGTGTATGTTTCTCAGCGAGGAAGTGACCCTCTTGGCCCACTTTGCGAATAACATCTAGGGCTAATGCGTCGTCATCCGTGCTAATTCCTTCAAGCATCTTCAGTATCATTGTGTGCATTTCGTAGTCGATAAGCATTTGCTCATAGCTTAAAACTGAGTAATTTTCTATAAGCCCGATAGATCCACACACCTCGCTACCCGCAAGTGTGCAAAAAAGAGCACTTGTAGCCTTTTCATATGCGGCGTGTTCATCTGGAACCTTAGCTGAGGATATGGTCCCGCCTCCGTATGCAGGTAAACCATAGTACTTCCCCATTTGAATATGCCCAACAGTAATCAGAGTGGCCTCCGGGAAGGCTACAGAAAAAGCGCCGGTCTTTACGTCCATGGATAAAGGATACGAGCTGTAAATTATCGGAGCCCCTGGATTCGCCATCTGGATTATAGTGTTTCCAGCGAGAAACTGAACATTTCCAATTAATACGGATCCTGCCACTGTCATAGGTCCGTTTGCACCAGCTATCGGCATGGTCATCACTTCCACTGGTAGCCCATATTTGCCAAACTCTAACGATGGTTCTATGGCCTCCAGTGGAACTATTAACGGCGATGCCATGCAGGCAACAGATGAGACGATTGGTCTTTTCCTCAACTCCTCTGGGTCTCCAACCACAGCGGCAGCCATTTTAATCAAGTACGAAGCCGCTTCAGACTGGTCCGTTGCTCCGCTGATGAAGTGCTTTTCAGTATTATTTACCGCGGCATCATACTCGTGTAATATATGGATACTTTTAGACACCTCCATAGGTGTAACGCAGGTGTAGTACATATTAATGTAATCTAATGAATCAGCCACTATGGCAGTTCTCGCCACATCTTCCTTGGTTGGTAGTCTCCTCTCGCCTGTTTCTAGGTCAATGGTAGAGGTACCAGCGCCATCAGTAGTGCCGTAGATATGTCTTCCATCAAGTGTTACGTCGAGTTTAGGATTTCTTGCACACAGCTTAACACTCTTTGGACATTTTCTTAGAGCTTCCTCAACAAGGTAAGAAGGAAACTTAGCCACCTGCTTATCACGATCAACATACGCGGCTGAATTCTCTAGAATTTTTAATGCTTTATCACTGTATATCTTGACACCGATTTCTTCTAAAATATTTAATGACGATTTGTGGATGGCTTCCAGATCATCTCTACTGAATAGCTCTAGAGATTTTACTTTTCGTAAGCCAACCTTCAAAACACTAATCCTCCACACCTAGTAGACGTTTGACCACGCGGACAGCGGCTATAGCATCCGCTGCATAGGCTGCACCTATTTGTTCAGCCCATTCTTTTGTGGTCACCGCTCCGCCAACTAAGAGGTATTTTGTCTTAATACCTGACTTGTTAATGGCATCAGCCAGTTCCTTCTGAACAGTCATGGTGGTAGTCATAAGAGCAGAAGCCGCTATTACATCTGCGTTCACTTCTTTAGCTTTCTTAATGAACTTCTCAATAGGCACATTTTTCCCTAGGTCATGTACTTCAAATCCGGCAATTTCTAGCATTATAACGACGATGTTCTTGCCTATATCATGTATATCACCCTGAACGGTTCCTATCACCACTTTTCCGAGCGTCCGCATCTTTATATCACGTGCCTTCAACTCAGGCTTAAGAATCTCTAAGCCCTTGGTCACAATGTCCGCAGACACCATTAACTCGGGCAAATAGGCCTCCTCTTTAGTCCATTTATCCTCTACAATTAGTAATCCCTTAACGAGACCTTGCTCAAAAATTTGGAGAGGATCCAGCCCTTGAGCCAAAGCGTCTCGTGTAAGCTTTAGAACACGCTCTTCATCATAGGTAGGCAGGGCCTCGCGAATATCATCGATGATCTTCTGAGACATATCCATCCCTCATACAAATATCGCACATTAACATGGAAAAACGAGTTTATCTATTTTTAAGTTTTGCCCTTGCGCTCGCACGAAGAGGTCTTAAAGTGACTGTAAAGATGTTTTCTCAAAATTGATTCTCCGACACTCGCCAACTAAGGCATTCAGAAGAAACATGCAAGACCGCACAATTCAGATTTTAGGAGTTACCGAAAAACTTAAGGTTTGATGAGTTGTAACGTTGATGAAGTTATGCTGAATCGAGGGGAACCAGATGAAGATATGCATTATTGGAGCGGGTGTTCAAGGTTCAACCATCGCTTTTTTTCTAACAAAAAACCCAAAAGTGTCTCAAATTGTTTGTTCTGATGTAAATTTAGGCAGAGTTCAACGCCTTGCAAAGAAATTGAGAAGCGATAAAATCTCCACGGGAAAGGTTGACGCTGCCAACGTTGATGAACTGCTTAAAGTCACAAAGGGAGCTGACGTCGTAATAAATGCAACCCTGCCTAAATACAACTTGAAAATAATGGACGCTGCCTTAAAGAGTGCGGCTCACTACGTCGATTTTGCCTCAGATGCACCTGTGAAAACTTCTGTTTTGAGGGAATTAGAGCTGAGCCCCAAATGGAAGGACGCGGGGTTAACCGCTGTAATAAATCAAGCAGGACCCTTCGTTATGGATGTTCTCGTGAGATACGCTGCGGACAGACTTGATAAAGTAGACTCAATACGTCTACGATTTGGGTGGAAGATAATACCTGAAAGGAAAGATGTTGTGCCTGTATGGGAGCCTAGATGGAGCCCCGACGTCGCCTTAGAAGAATGGGCACCCGAACCAATCATCTATGAAAATGGAAAGTATAAAAAAGTCCCTCAATTTTCAGGAATTGAAGAATACACGTTTCCAGATCCCGTGGGCCCGATAACCCTAGCCTTTATAGAATATGAACCCGTGTTTACGCTCCCTAGATTCATAGGAAAAGGGGTAAAATACGTGGACTGTAAAATAACAATGGAGTTCTTAGTGGCAACGCTGATCAAAATGGGCTTCGCCAACGACAAACCAATAGAGGTGAAAGGTGTAAAAGTCGCTCCAAAGGATGTTCTCTTGGCTATGGTTCCTCCTCCAGTAGAGACAAAAGATAAGGTAGAGACCGGCGAAATGGATTTTCTCGGATGCTACTTGGCGGAGGTTAATGGCGAAATGGCAGATGAAAAAATAACTTACACTATGTACCGTAGTCTTAGGGGCAGTGAGGTTTATAGAAAGTTTGGTGCAGTATGGTCGGATGTTGCCATTCCAGCCGTGGTCACGGCTACTATGCTCGCAAAAGGAGAGATTAAAGTTAAAGGAGTTATACCCCCAGAAGGTTTAGAGCCAAAGCCCTTCTTAGCCAAGTTGGCTGAAAGGGGAGTTACCTTTCAAGAAAGGGTCACCCGGGAAATACCGTAGCACGCCACAAAGGTTATTTCTGGTTGCTTGTTAATCTCGTAAGAGGTTTTGCTCTTGAAGAAGCTGCTAGAAAATACAAGCTCTTTACGCCAAGACGAGCTGAAAAGCATTCATTCCTCAACATTGGAGATCCTTGAGGAAACAGGAGTGAGGGTGGATGAAGAAAACGCGTTAAAACTGCTAAAGGAATCAGGAGCAACAGTGGATTTCAAAGAAAAGATCGCAAAAATCCCAAACAGTTTAATTGAAGAAATGATCAAGAAAGCAAGGAAACGTGTTACGCTGTGTGGCAGAAATCCGAGACATGACGTGACCTTGGGAGAAGGTAAGGTTTACGTTATGACAGAGAGCACTGGCATAAAAGTTTTAGACATAGAAACTGGGAGAGTTAGAACGGCGACTAAGAAAGACGTCGAAGACAGCGCGAGACTCGCAGATGGGTTGGATAACGTCCATTTGTATTCTATTATGGTGGATGCCCTAGACTACCCGGAAGAAATCATGGGACTTGAGGAATTAGATGCAATGCTCAACAACACGGAGAAGCACATTGACACTGGCGGTTTAGGCACAAACACTACCAAGGACATGATCCGTATGGCAGCAGCAGTATCTGGAGGTTTGGAAGAGCTTAGGAAGAGGCCAATACTAGACCTCATGCAGACTCCTGTCTCTCCGCTCATTCACGAAAGGAAAAACACTGAAGGCATTTTAGAATGCGCTAAACATGAGGTCCCCATAATAATTTTGAACATGGCACAGGCAGGCGGCACGGCACCCATGACGCTTGCAGGCACTCTTTCCCAAACCAATGCAGAAGTGCTAAGCGGAATGCTAATCGCCTATCTGGTGAATCCTAACGTACCTCTTATTTACGGAACAACTTCTGTGGTCTTAAACCAGAAGCCTTCCTCGGGTCCATCAATATTTGGCCTCATAGAGGAGGGACTGATAAGCGCGGCCAGCGCGCAACTAGCCAAATACTATGATTTTCCATGCGTAGTAGGAGCATGTTTCGGCGCGCGCGCGACGGCTGATAGTCGGGAGGTAGGCTTTCTTGCAGCCATAAGTCTTGTTTTTCCAGCTTTAGCTGGGGCTGATGTTCTGTATGGAGTGGGTTTGATTGATGAGGCAAAAACCCTATCCTATGAGGAGATGGTTATAGGAAATGAAGTTGCGGGGATGGTAATTCGAGGCGCCAGAGGCATCGAGGTTAATGAGGAGACATTAGCCAAAGAAGTTATTAACAAGGTTGGGCAAGGCGGAAACTTCCTCTTCGAAAAACACACTTTGAAAAATCTGACGAAAGAAGTGTTCATTCCAGAAATATTTGACAGACCAAAAACACAGGATATTCTGCGATCTGCAAGAGAAAAGGCAAAACAGATTATTGCAACTCACAGACCAGAGCCTCTAGACAAAGAGATTAAAGAGCAGCTTAGAAAGATCATCAAAGAGGCTTGGCGCAGAGAGAAAAAGGCTTAAGCCAAGAGTGCGTCTGCGTTTTCATTTCCTTCATTTTGTTATTAGCCAAGTTCCAATAATGATGAGAAAGATCGCTATTGCTTTAATCGTCAAAACTTTCTTCTCGGTTTCTTCTTTCAATATTCTCGGCACGTAGAGGCTCAGCGGAAGGGTCAACATGAAAACAAAGAAAGGCTCCAGAGATAATGCAGTGGATACTAAAGAGACTAGCCCACCTGAAATCGCAATGTAATAGAAGACTATGGCAAAAAAGTTCAGAGAGGTGTTTATGATTCTCCAGAAGTGAACAGTTTTGTTTAACCTTTGAATGTCGCTTAGAAAACTTCCTCTTATTTTCGGGAAACAAAACAATGAGAACGCAATGATGGCAGTCCCAATGAAATTCCAGAATAGGTACGAGGTGTATTCAATTGTGTCGAGAACATATTTGGTTAACACCTCGTATCCCGCCCATACAACATCTGAAGCTAAAATTAGCCCTAACGTGGGGGATATCACGCCTTTTTTGCCTTCCACTCTTCTATGAGAAATAAGTATGGCGCCGAATACTAAAAATGCAACACCAAAATAGCTTGGCAAGCTCAGTGTTTCCTCCAGAAGTATGTAAGCTAATGGGAGAACGAAGATCGGACTTATGTACAGCATTGAAATAACTCTGGAAGCCTCTTCTATCGCCATGGCTCTAAAATATAGGATGAGCCCAAGATAAGTACCAAAACCACCAAGTATGCCTAGCAAAAACCAAGGGAAAGCAAAAGAAACTGATGTGAACAGAGGAAGCAACAAAATCGGCGCCTCTGTAATCGTGTAAAGAAGCTGGTATGAGAATGGGTCGGGCATGTGCTCCGTTAGGATGTATTTGTCTATCACAACTCCAACAGCCCAGAGCAGAGAAGCCATAAGAGCGAAGATGAACCATTCCATGAATCGTTCATCCTTTGGAAAGGCACTCTATCCTTTTCGTTCTATAAAAACACAACCGTAAAAAGGTACGTGAGCTCAACAAATTTTCTAACGAGTCCTAGGGTATTTAAGAAATACACTTCGCTATCCGCTAACGTTTTCTTTAATTTCTTTGGTCAGTGTTGGAACCTAACGCCCAAGTCCTCAAGCTCTCCCTTGACTTTGTTATAGATCTCTACGTACTTCTCGGATGGTTTTCCTCTCTTAACGTCAAAGCATTCTTGATATTTCTTGCCTAATGGAGGATCCGTTATCTTGTCCATGTACTTTCCCAGTAAGTCTTTCACTATTTCATTTGCTTCGTTTCTTTTCATGCCGGCGACGGCGTGGGCAACTTCAGCGGAGAATTTTGGTTCCATTGGTGTCATGCGATCCTCGTACTTGTTTGTTGCTACTCCTAGGGCTTCTATTGAAAGACCTGAAACCACGGCTGCAATGACCGAAGCCGCAGTTTCATACAAACACATTTCTGTCAAAGGCCCAGCAGCTGTATAATTGAGGTTTAATGATAATAGATGGGTGTTCCTACTGATTGCTTGGCCACTTGTGCTAATTACCCATAGTAATTCCGGTGTGCTACTACACACATACTTGATATGAAGCGGGAAAGGAAGATGCCACGATGCTTGATAGACGAGAGCTGCTATGAAATGATAGGCTACGTTTGCAACAGCCGTGCCTTCTGGTCCACCAGAATAACCGCCCATTAAGGGGTCGAAGCATGCTCCCACGGGTGCGTTAAGAGACAGAACCGCGCAGACCTTGTTGAGGCGATCAAAATCTACTATCATCGGGTCCATAATTGCAATCATGTATCCATCCGTGGTTCGAAGACCGTATTTCGGATGAAGCGCTATAGCCAAGGATATTGCAGACTCTGCTGTTGCTAGGGTATTCATTATGGGCAAACCTGGTCTCCCAACCCTTCTCATTGCCTCTCTTGCCAAGACAGCGTTTCTTATTGCCCCTAACGCTTCTAAAGGAGACCTTGGCCGTATTCTCAAACCGCTCACGGAAGTTAGAGCTGGCGTGGTTATGGAGTTAGTTTCGGGAATTGAAGCGTATCCTTCCACTAAACTTAGAAAGGTCTCTTCGGATGATACAGGTCCTCCGCCCGCTCCGAGGAAGCACCAAGGGGGAGTCTTATCCTCAGGTTTTCTTGGGATTAGAGTTCTAGCGTCTTGTCCCTCTCCAAAAACAGCTTTGGAAGGCGCTGTCCTTAACCTCTCCTTTATCTCGTCCTCTTCAAACTTGATTATTCGCTCTGTGTCTTTGCAGTAGGCGCCCACTTCGACGCAGAAGTCAAAAGCTGCCTTGAATATATCGTCGGCGAGGCTATTGTCAGATGGTATAGGAGCCTCCGAGTTATACTTAATGTCACGTTCCTTTACTATCTCTTTCAATCTGGTTGCAAATATTTTTAGTGTATAATCTCGCTCTGAACATGGTCTTCCAGTCAGAGCTTTTTCCATAACGTCCAAGAAAGTAGCCAACTAACTCTTCCCCCTCTTCCTTTTGACCAGTTCCAAAGCAAGTTCCACTGCTTCTGGAGCGGTTTTTGCATAACCGTCAGCGCCAATCTCACTAGCCCACTCTTGGGTTGTGGGTCCGCCTCCCACCATAACAATATACTTTTCTCTCTCCCCAACTGCCTTTAGGTAGTCTATAACGTCTTTTTGTGCTGCCATAGTCGATGACATGAGCGCTGACAGCCCAATGATGTCAGCTCCGACTTTTCCCGCTTCTTCAATAAACTTTGAAGTAGGGACATCTGCACCTAGATCGTAAACTTCAAAGCCATCAGCCCTGAGCAGAGCCGCCACGATTTTTTTCCCTATCTCATGTATGTCACCTTTAACAGTGCCGCAGACAACTGTTCCCTTTTTCAAGGTCTTGTCTTTCGGTATTTTAGCAAGCAAGATGTCCAAGCCCGCTTTCATGGCATCTGCAGCTATTAATAGCTCGGGCAAAAAAATCTCCAATTTTTCAAATTTATCGCCTATTATTCTCGCGCCTTTCGATAGTCCGTTCTCAATTGCCTTAACGGGATCCACTCCCTTTTCAATGGCCTCATTAGCAGCCTCTACCACAGCACGTATATCACAAGCAACAACAGCATCGCATAGTTTCCCAAAAATCTCCTCTTCACCCAACGCCAATCGCCTAACAACGCCTATAGAAAAAGCGACTATATTAATAACTTTTTTAGAATCAAGGCACGCATATGCATGCTTATTTAGTTGACGCACGGGAATCCAACCTTAATAAATGAAATCTAGGAACTAGTCTTGCTTCGGAAATCTTCTATCGCATATAGAGAGTTTTCAAAAAATCATTGTTTGGAAAAAGAAAAGAGTTCCTAATTCTGTGAAGTTCTTTTTGTTAGTATTTTTGGTTTTTTCCATTCTTCCCTAAGAATGCTGTAGAGAAGGGCATCTCGCCATTTACCACTGACGAAAACGTATTTGCGAATTGTTCCTTCTTTCTTAAACTCAACTTTCTCAAGAACCTTCTGAGAAGCTACATTTTTCACGTCAGTATGGGCTTGAATTCGCACTATTTCTTTTAAAAGAAACAGATAGTCCACCATAATCTTGAGAGCTTCAGTGCCGTAGCCTTTCGCCCTCTCGCTTGGGATCAAAGCGTAACCAATTTCTAACAGCTTCCCCTCAGGAAAGTGAAATATGGCACCAATTTTGGTTCCATCTTTTTTCTCGATAAAAAACCAGTTTTCTTCTGAAGTACGTTTTTCGTACTCTTTCTCTAAGTCCGTTTTTGATTGCTGTCGGAGAGGATATACAGCCAATTCACCATAGAACTCAGGATTATTTTCCCATTCTGCAAAAAGTGCCAAGTCCTCTTTTTCCACAACTCTCAAATTCACATTCTTACCTTCAAGCAAACCCAACACCGTTCACTATGTCTTCTGCTTCAGTTTTTATGACTTCTGGAAGAATCTTCGATTGATTCATTAAGTATTTCAAAGTTCATTAAAATTAAGAGAAATCTTCTATCTTGTCAAAGGCGTGCGCATCGCATACTCAATTGCTCAAAAGTATGCCTTAAATCTTGGATTGATTATTCTTAAGTAATTCCGTCAGCACCATAGGCAGGTGAACGTCACGGAGAAAATAGAAAAATACGTTCGGATAGCTCTTGAGATGGGTGCAGAGAACGCAAAGATTGTGTCAACAGAAGACCTTGTATTTGACCCAAGAACGCTTCTTAAGTGCATGTATGGATGCGACGATTGGGGAAGGAACTGGACCTGCCCATCCGCGCCAAATGCCTTGAAACCTTCGGAAGCTGAAAAGCTACTGAAGAGGTATAAGCACGGCATACTAATACACGCGAAAGACTTCAAGCTTGCTCAAAATATATCCTATCAAATAGAAACTCAGGCCTTCTTTGATGGTTACTACCTTGCGTTTTCTATGTCTAACTGCTTCCTTTGCGAAACTTGTTGTTTCCCCGCTCGTTGCAGGTTTCCCTTCAAGGCTAGGCCTTCAATGGAGGCGCTGGGCATAGATGTTTTCGCCACGGTAAAAAAATTCGGGCTGTCTTTAAAGACCCTTAAAGCCAAAGACAAGTTTCCAGACTGTTACGCACTGGTGTTGCTAGAATAGCGTAATCTTGAGAGTTGCTACACTAATTCGTCTTATAGTCTTTAGAACGAACTCGGTCAGATCACAGAATTCTAGAGGTAAACCGTTTTCGACAATAATGTCCCCGAAGTTGTGGGCACAAAAGGGACTAAACCGCCTTTGGTCATAGAAAACAACAAATGGCCAAAGTAATGTAGGCTCTTGACGAATCATTTAAGAGCAAAAAATGACACTACACGTCTGAACTAAAATTGGTTGGGGATCGCGTTGCGGATTTTATTGCTAGGCGTTGGTGCGGTTGGAACGGTTACAGCTACTCATCTCGTCAACAGTCCCGAAGTGTCGGAGGTCGTTCTAGGCGATATAGCTCCAGACAGAGTTAAACAACTTGCAAATAAGTTGAAGAGCAAAAAAGTGTCTCCAATTCGAGTTGACGCGGGCGACCGAAAAGACTTGATCAACGCTATGAAAAATATTGACGTAGTGATAAACTCGGCTCTACCGAGGTACAATTTGCTTATAATGGATGTGGCCTTGGAAAACAACGTGCACTACATAGATCTTGCTAGCGATATACCTTATGATTCAGTTCGAAATCAACTGAGACTTAGCGATTCCTGGAAAGACGCAAATCTGACGGCGATAATGGGCTTAGGAGAAGACCCAGGTATATCCAACATATTAGCCCGATATCTGGCTGATAAAATGGACAGCGTGGACGAGATTCGGGTGAGAGATGGTGACACCGGAGTTAGCAAGGAGTTCGCCTTTCCCTGTTTATTTTCGCCGGATGTGTTAATCGACGAAGTCTTACACCGGCCGCAGATATACAAAGACGGTTCTCTTCTTAAGCTGCCTCCTATGAGTGGAGAAGAAATTTACCAATTTCCCGACCCAGTTGGCTCATTGACCGTTTACTATGTAGACCACGAAGAGGCCGAAACTCTGCCACAGTTTATTAATAAGGGCATACGTTACGCAGATTTCAAATTGGCGCTTTCTTCCCAAACTGTGGAAATGCTGAAGATTCTGAAGCAGCTTAATCTCACGAGCAAAAAGCCCATCCAAGTGAAAGGCGTAAAGATAGCGCCAAAAGATGTCTTGCTTTCACTTCTTCCTAAACCAGCTGATTTAGCTGGAAAGGTTGAGGGATTCTCCTGCATTGTGGTAGAGACAAGAGGACAGAAGGCTGGCAAGAAGGTACGAGCTTTAGCCTACACTTTCATGAGCCATCAGGAAGCTTATAGAAAATATGGAGTGACCGCAACAGCTTATTTGACGGGAACTCCGCCAGCTATTGGTGCTGTAATGCTTGCGAAAGAAGTTATTAAAATTAGAGGAGTTATTCCTCCCGAGTGCCTCGAACCACAACCTTTCCTCACGGAGATCAAGAAAAAGGGAATCAAAGTCAACGAAACATTTCAACGAATTTAGTGTTAAAATCGCCCAATGCCCTGAGTTGCTTCACGAAGCTTCTTGCTTGAAGCCGAAACAGAATGATAACTTGATGCTCGCGCTCTATATAGAAGTGTCGTCTAGTAGATTTTTTGGGAAAAACTTAAATCATCTTTTCTTCTTTGGTGTTAATGGGACTTAAGGCCCTAAAAGATTTGAGAGAAGAGTGGAGAGTCGATTATGGTTAAATTTGACAATGGAAAGTGTCTCTCGATAACGCTGATTTCAATGTTGCTGGTTAGCGTGTTTGTGACGGGTGCGATGGTTTCCCCCGTGAAGGCGCAGGCGCCAATCATAATGTGGATAGTTACTACCACTCAGCCTGGTCCAGGGTATTACGGTGGTTACCACGACATAGTCAAGTTACTCCAGATAGAGTTCGCAAAGATTGGCATCGACCTGAAATGGGCTCAGTATGACATTTACACGTGGGAGAAAGAAATTTGGGAGGAGCCGACATGGGACCAGAATGGAACATGCTGGGGCGACCCAAACACACACAGCATAGGTAAGGACGGATGGGACTTCACCATCTTCGAATGGTGGCTTAACCCATGCAGCTATATCTGGTTAGATGAACAGGCGTATTCGTGGGCAACAATACCTACAGGCTGGAATATCGAGTCCTATAATGATACAAGAATAGACTACCTCTGGCAGAAAGCCCAGACAACACTCGACCCAGCAAAGCACAAGCAATACATGTGGAAGTGTCAGGAAGAGTGGATGCACAACCCAGAGTGTATACCCATATACTACGCCGACACATATACGGCAAGGGCTTCCTACGTTGACAACTACGACGAAACATCATGGCTCTATGATTTAAGCCAGTTCGACATCAACGAAGCCAAGTTTGATGAGGTAACGAGCGACCCAAAGTTCAGTACTCGTAGGGCCATAGGGAACAACACACTCCTATACGCCATTGCCGAGCCCATATGGAATGACTTCTCGTTAATTACGTGGACCTACACTGAGGAGGCAATGAACGTCTTGAAAACGTCAACGCTGTACCGCAATTCACGTGAGAATTTAGCATATCCATCGAGTGGAAAATACCTTATTAAACCAAACCTAGCCACTAAAATTCCAGATGCGACAGACTGGAGAAAGATAACGGAGGGCGGGAAAGATAAGTGGGTTGTGAGAATTCCTATAAAACAGGGCTTAACCTGGACCGATGGTGTAGAATTCAACGCCACAGACGTAGCGTTCACATACAACACCATCATCACCCTTCCAGACGCCACGGCGTATGGGGACTTCAACTTCCTACTGGACAGAGTTGTGGCGGTCGACAGGTACACGGTTGACTTCGTTTATAAGCCTGGAATGGGACCAGACTACGACTTCGCCGGATACAACGCACACGGCTGGGGCCTGGCCATGCTGCCTTGGCACCAACTCAAAAACGATGACCTCACAAATTGGAAGACTGCCCTCTGGAATAAAGATGTAATTCCAGTGAGCAGTGGCGGACATGGCTTAGAATGCCTCGGTCCCTACGTGCCCGTCGATTGGAAACCACCGTATTCATGGGTCAGATTTAAATTGAGACCACAATTCGTGAGCACAATGGGCTGGGCAAACACACTGCCCGAATACTGGTACATGAGCTACATACCAGACGACACTACTAGAATGTCATCCCTTAAAACCCTTGAAGTTGACATGATTGAGTATCCGATTGCAGATAGAGCAGTGTGGGAAGGCATGATGAGTTGGCCCTCCCACAGGGTGTCCGTCTACAACTATCCTGCAAGCCATCCCCTATGGATACAACACAGAAACACGATCCTCAGCAACAGGTACGTGAGGCTGGCCATAGCCCACGCCATCCCATACCCACAGATATTCACCCAGATTCTGCCAGGCTGGGGTGTCAAAACCCCATATCCAGGAAAAACCTTTGTCATTCCATGGCACGAGACCTTCGACACGGAACTGGGCAACTACGTTTACGACATTGACAAGGCAAACATGTACATGGACATGTATCGAAAATCGCTGGTGGGGGCAGGTTCTAACGTAGGACCCCTGGGTGACCACGACTTCAGCGGCTTCGTTGACATGCTCGACTACCCAATCTGGGTCAGCAACATAGGAAAATCCGTTGCCCAATTTCCCTGGTGGCCAAGCAATCCAGTAGATCCAGACAACAATAACGACAACTTCGTCGACCTAGACGACATAATACTCTGGGGAGGGCACGTAGGAGACTCCTACCCGTTCTACGGAGCATGGTAATAAATGAACAGAGAAAAAACGCTGTTAACGACCGCGCTGTTGCTATTTACGTTGGGCTTGCTCAGTGCCAACCCAGTTGGAGTCTCAGCTGTACCTTGGGCGTCTCCCTACATCATGGTTGTTCCTGACAAAATCCTGGATACAGCCATGGTCCCGGGCACCACTTTCGAGGTTTCAATATACACTAACTACTATGAACCTGCAGGAGGCGAGGCTTGGAGCTGGCAGTTCGGCTTAGCCTTCAACCCAACAGTTCTAGAGGGTGTCTCGGTTCGCAACGGCGACCTCATCACTGCAGCAAAAGGCCCAGCTGTATTCATATCGAAAGGATTCAACAACACTATAGGCAGACTGTTGGGGGCCGTTTGCTATTTTGACCACGACCTTCCGCCACCCCCCACCACCAATGGACCAGGAACATTTGCCATCGTAACCTTCAGAGTGAAAGGTTACGGATCCTCTGACATAACTCTTGTCGAAACCGCGGGAAAGCCTACTGCACTCTTGGGATACAACGCCATATTAGACTACTATGAAATCATAGACGGACAACTGGAGTCTGAAAAAATAGGCAACGGGCGCTTCAACAACAAACTTCCAGGCGACGTTGACGGCAACAGAAAGGTTGAAGCCTCAGACCTGCTTGACCTCAGCAAAGCCTACGGATCACATGGACCTGCCTACAACTATCCATTAGAGTTCCCAAGTCAAGACTGGAACCCAGAGTGCGACTTCAACTGGAACGGCAAAGTTGATGCCTCAGACCTGTTCGACCTAGGCAAAAACTTCGGCAAAAGCATATAGCACCCTACCCCATTTTTTTGTTTTTACGAGCATGCGAATTTGGACCTAGTGACGTGCTTGTTGTCAAGGTTTTAGGGATTATTAAAAAGATCAATGGAAAAGTTGATGCCTCAGACCTACTCGACGTAAGGAAAAATTATGGCAAACAAGTTAAACTATCAGGCAGTTCTGTTTAAACTCCAAACAAACCTTCATGGCATTTGTTTATCTTTGCAATGCGAAACGTTTGGAGCTTTTAGCAATAGGAAGCTGAGGCGAAGTTCCCCATGCTGGATTCTTCTATAATAAAATATCAAAAGGTTCAAATATGGTCAAACCTCAGATTAACGTAGAGAAAAATGAGACCGTGAGTAAAGAATTCTTAATTGTGAGATGGACAACGTTGATGAGAAAAAAGTTGTGGTCAATGTCAATTTTTCTGTTGCTTTTGGGCTCTGCCCTCAAAGTAAACATAACAGGAGTCTCCGCTGTCCCAACATCTCCCTATATAATGGTTGTACCTGAAAAAACTGTGGATCCAAATCTTACGCCTGGCCTGAAATACACTGTTTCAATCTACACCGATTACGATGGAAGCGACGTTTGGGGGTGGCAGTTCTCTTTGACCTACGACCCAGATGTCTTGCACGGAGGGGATATAAATACAACGGACACATGGCAAGGTGACGGTTCGACAAAAATATTCAACGCAACCAGAACACCCATTGTTACAAATTCAGAAAAAGTCTATGTAAATCAGACCCTCATGACCAAACCTGCAAATTACACCATAGACTACAGTGCAGGCAAAATAACCTTCACGATTGCGCCAAGTCCCGGAGTAGAGGTGAAAGCAATCTACTTGGGCAGTGCAGTTGTCAACGGCGACTTAATCACAACAGAAAAATCCTCAAGAGCCAAATTCAATGTGGGCAAATTCGACAACACCTTAGGCACACTGTCGCTAACACTTGCCTGGTTCCGTTACGTCAATGACTGGAATAGCAGTACTATAGATACGGACGTCACTAAGGGACCAGGAACACTAGCCTACGTAACCTTCACGGTGGTAGGCACTGGAATATCCAGCATAACCCTTGGAGAAAAAACATTTCTCAAAGGATGTGATATAACAACAGATCCACCTACATTTTACAACATCATAGACGCCACTATGCCAAACCACATAGGCCAGGGCTACTTTTGCAACATCCCGAACGTTCATGACGTAGCCGTTAGCAACCTCGACACTCCGACCACTGCAATTCTCGGAGACCTCGTTGCCATCAACGTGACTGTTCGAAACGAAGGCAACTTCACAGAAAACTTCGACGTAACAGTTTACGCCAACACCACACTCATTGGAACACAAACAGCCAACTTGACAAGAGGTGCCAAGGCGACCCTAACATTCAATTGGAACACAACCGAACTAGTCGAAGGCAACTATAAGATAAACGCAACCGCGTGGCTTGCAGAAGACATATACCTAAGCGACAACTCCAAGACCACACAAATTGAAACTAAGTCTGTTCACGATGTAGCTATCATCAACCTAAAGATTCCCGCCCAAGCGATTGTTGGAGACCTTGTTGCCATCAACATGACTGTTAAAAACGAAGGCACTTTTGAAGAAAATGTCACACTCACAATCTCCTACCTACCAATAATTCCCTACCCGCCTCCGCCCACGGTTATAAACACAACGAACTTCACGCTGGCTAAGCGTCCAACATCCAAAATCATTCAGGTTAATTGGAACACCACGGGCTTAGAGGTACACACATACACGATAAACGCCACGGTAACTATCGACAAAGACGAAGACCTTAGCGACAACACACTACTCGAACTAACCACACTTAAGCTGGGTCTTGATGTGGCCGTCACTGCCGTCTCAGCAGCTCCCCCCAAAGTGTTCGTTGGAGAAACTGAAACCATTAGCGTTACCATTCAAAATGTCGGCGGCTTCAACGCAACCCTTTTTGAAGTAAAAGTCACATACGATACAAAAGACATCGGAAGCCAACAAGTCCCATCACTACCCATAGGAAATTCGACAACCCTTTCGTTCACTTGGAATACAGCGGGCGTTGGCCCAGAAATTTACCAAATAAGAGCAGAAGCAATTTTAGAAACAGATGCAAACCCAACCAACAATCGAAAAATGACATTAGTTGTTGTTGCAGCGCCAATTGGGCAAATTGCAGGAATAGTCAGAGACGCTTCCACAGGAAACCCAATAGAAGGCGCCACCGTAACCGCTGGCGCCTACACCAACACCACTAACGCTGACGGGCACTATCAACTCTCAAATGTACTCGCTGGAAACTACACTGTCGCAGCCTCTAAGAATGGATACCAAACTTCCTCCCAAACAAGTATCAGGGTAGTCGCTGGAAAGACCACCAACCTAAACTTCACCCTCACACCTCTTCCCACAACTGGACATATTACTGGCACAGTGACGGATGCCTCCACCGGAAATCCAATAGAAGGCGCCCAAGTAACCGCAGGGGGTCATACTGTGTCAACCAACGCAACTGGCGGCTACAGTATCGAACTAGCGGCTGAAACCTACAATGTCACAGTGTCTGCGGAGGGATACGAGAGCTCTTCTAAAACCGACGTTAACGTAGTCGCCGGAGCGACAACCACGGTAGACTTCGAGCTCACACCAATCCAACGATCAAACATCTTCCTATATGCAGCAGCAGTTGTCGGGGTGATAACCGTAATAGCAGGAACAGCGGTTTATCTTCGTAAAGGCAAAAAAACAACATAACGTCAACAGCACCATTTTTTCTACTAGTGCTCATGTGAGATTCATTTTAAATTTTCTGCTCTTCCTTGGCTATCCTCTACGCAAGAGATGCAGAATCGCCTTCCGCGCATCTCTTCTTTATTTTTTTAAACAAACTAAAAAATGCCAAAAGATTTTTTACTTAGAAAGTAGGGAATAAAAAGCTTCTTAAACATCTCAAATAATATACGACACACTTCGGCTGGTGAATTAATTGAGAAAAAACCTATTTTGGAGTTCTCTCATACTTCTGCTTATCTTCAGCTTTTTCAGCGTAAATATGAATCTAATAAGGATTACCATGGCCCAGGCGACTCATGACATAGCCGTTACTAGTGTCACGCCATCCACAACCTCAGTGATAGCAGGTGAGCCTGTTAATATCACAGTTGTCGTTGAAAACCAGGGAACAACAGCCGAAAACTTCACTGTAACGCTATACCATGACACGACCACCATCGAAACGAAACCCGTAACAAACCTAGCAGCTGGCCTAAGCACAACTTTAGTCTTCACGTGGGACACAACAGACAGAAAGGCGGAGATCTACACAATGGATGAAAAGGAGAAAACGTACGCTATAAAAGCCGAAGCGAGCACCGTGCCCGGCGAAACGGATACACAGGACAACACTTTTACCCTACCTATAGGGATCCGGGCCGTATCTCAATACATTGCAGTTATTCCCCAGCGCACTGTGAACTTTACAATAACGTCCGGCATGAACTACACGGTTGCAATATATACTGATTACAACGGGACTGACGTTTGGAGCTGGCAATTCACCTTATCCTACAGCCCAATCTTTCTAGAAGGCATTGAAGTTCGCAACGGAGACCTCATCACAACAGCAAAACTCCCAAACGCTAAATTCATATCGGGAAAATTCAACAACACTATAGGAGAACTGGGGCTGACAGTTGCCTACTTTGAAGTCACAGATACTACGTACGACACCACCAAAGGGCCTGGAACACTAGCCTACGTAACCTTCAAGGTGAAAGGCACTGGGGAATCAAACATAACCCTTGTTGAAACAAAAGCTAAACTCCTGGCACCTAATGCAGCCATAATCATAGATGATCTTTCTCCATCCCTTAACCATATACTCTATGGCTACTTCCGAAATACTGAAATAGTAATCCACGATATAGCCGTTATCAGCGTCACGCCATCCCTCACCTCTGTAATAGCAGGTGAGCCAGTTAATATCACAGTTGTCGTTGAAAACCAGGGAACAACAGCCGAAACATTTGATGTCAAGGTTTACTACGATTACGACTCGCGGTTTCCAGAGCATAATGTAATCGGAACGAAAACCGGAGAGAGTCTAGCAGCTGACGCAAGCAAAACCTTAAACTTCACTTGGAGTACAGCAAACATAAATCCTGGAAACTATACCATAACGGCGGTAGTTCCCAAGGTATCCGGCGAAACAGAGACCGCCGACAATACGCT
>Ga0315310_10000873_pt1 | contig 19042 bp, 20 predicted proteins | sample TDP5_MG_FD_203630 | JGI IMG/M metagenome (GOLD analysis project Ga0315310, IMG submission 203630) | Freshwater sediment microbial communities from Lake Towuti, South Sulawesi, Indonesia - TDP5 | ecosystem: Environmental > Aquatic > Freshwater > Lake > Sediment | place: Indonesia: South Sulawesi... | reverse complement strand
TAGATCGAGAAGATTTCGAATTTATGCGTCTGGCCTTCGCTAGTACATATGATCAGCTTTCGAAAGAAGACGAAAAGTGGCAGAATGTTGATTTCCGCAAGACGCAGATAGCCTCGCTTTGGGGGAGCACTCTATCGTTTATTGACCGAGCTGTCTCCACTCCCATCTATGTTGAAACAACAAGGGAGATCGACAAGAAATTCGTTAAGGAGAACCTTGTTCTAAATACTGAAAACGAGATTTTCTTGAAGCATCTCTCCAGAAACTCCGGAGAATCTGGCTGGCTGTTCAAATTACGAGATTTGTCAATGGAGGAGGGGTCGGTCCGAATCTCGTTTCAGGATCCCCAGACCAAGCAAAAGTCTCACGTCAAGGTTGACTTGGATAGAATATGGAAGTCAATCCGCATTCATGCAGCGAAGACTGAGAATCTGTTGAAGCAGTTTGTTGAATCAATACAGAGTGGCCAAAGGATCCTGTTCACTAGTTCGCTAGTTGCCGGATTGGCGGCGATCACGCTCATCTCAGCCTTGTGGCTTGGCACGCTCAGTTTCCCTTTGGTGAAAATCATAGTTCCGCTAGCCATAGCAATTGTTTGTCTTTTTGCAGAGACAATATCCACCTGTGAATCTGTGGCGGAAGCTATCCGTGCTCTTGCTCGCCGTGGAATAGAGTTCCTTTGATGTTCAGTTTAGTCCCCAAGCTCTAGCCTACGGCTCCTTTGACGAACCTGATTTGAATCGATGCTGCTTTTCCAGCTCATTCAGAATTGCGTCGGTGAACTTCATTATCTGATCAGGTATTACAGGGCATCCGAGATCCCATGTACGCTCTTCCTCCTTCCAGTTGACGAACAAGCAATCAAGCCGTAGAGGAGGCGACACTCTGACATCCACAGTCATGAAGTACTTCGAGTCAAAGTACGCTGGATCGAAACCGGCAGGCATCACGATCATTGCTTCTGGCGGTATCAGCTTACTCGCTATTTTCTGCTTGTAGATATGAGCTTCTGGTCCTCCAAGTAGACGCTTATCTACCTTGACAGAATTTTCTGTCCCAGATTCCTTCGCCTTCCTGAGTTCTGAGTATTTTGCGAGCTCTTCGAAAGCGAATATTGCCATAGCAATTGCATGATAGTCGCTTGACTCCCTCAAGAGAACACGTACATCTTTGGCGAACTGCCTTATGTTACGGTCACATAGCCGCAAGCCGTCATCAATCGTACTAATGGGGATCTCCGTCACCCCTGGTTTTGGCGGTGTGTCCGTCTTCTTAGGACCGATCTCATCACAAGTGACCATGATTGATTCATTCTGGAACCACAATTAGAAGATTCTGGAGCGATACCCCACATGCTTATTGCTGGATCAGGTGGAGAAGTGTGGGCTCCATTCTACGGCCAGCCGTTGACTTGCACAGAACGAGGGTTCATGCGGTTCTAGCATGGGTCATCCTCCTATCATTTCGGACACGATCTGCACCATTGCCTTTCCATAGGAATGGTATCTGAAGATGCTCTGTCAGCGTCAAGTGGGCCCTCGTTTCCTAGTAGAGTAAGCTGGCAAGTTCGATTACCGATTTGATCGCTGCCTTACCCCATGTGTCTCTCCAGCAGACGATGATGTCGCATTTGTCTGCTTCGTTCATGTGCTCTCTCTCGAAGTTCCTGCTCTCGAACTCAACCTCGACTCCAACCTCACGCCTATTCTCATCGACAGCAGTAATATCCGGGTAGGCTTCCCCCACCTTCAGAAGCCTAGGAAACCCGCATGCCTTATGCAGCTTGGCGAAGAGAGCAACAGTGCCTTCGTGGTTCTTTGGGTCTTCCATGCCAAGTATGTGCGCCACCATCATTCGGTACTGCTCTTTTGTGAGGCGAATTGCCGTCCTTCCTCTGGTCGTTCCTATGCCAAAACTGGAAGGGTTCATCTCGAAGATTCCTGCGCAGACAGGTTTAGTCTGATAGGTCAGGTGGGGACCCTTTCGGTTCTTGCTCCAGCTCTTCAACTCTACCCATCGCTCGGATGATATCTGGAAGAGTCCGAGCGTCTTCTTCTGCTTGGCGTAGTAGACTATCTTGTCGCCTTTGCTCATCTGGCAGAAGTTGCGATCTCTAAGGGCTCGAGCCTTCGGTGAGCCTATGGCGTCTGGGCGATCCCAGTACGCCTCGATATCATGCTGAACAAGCCAGTAATCCATACAAAGTCATAGCGCTCGTTGCGTATTTAATTGACTCGATCAACCGAGCTAGACTCGCTTCCCCGTGCTACCGCTTCTTTAACGACCCAGCCCCGCCTCCTTCCGTGCGTGACGACGTGAAAATCTGGGCCCTTCTCCAATCTCCCTGCATCAAAATCCTGCTGTTCGTCCACTCAAAAGGGGAAGCTAGACACAGCGAGCTTGAGAGCCTAATCCGGAGCAGAGGCACCCTATCCTCAAACCTAAACGACCTACTCAACGAAGGACTCCTCAAACGGAACATCATAGCCTCACGACCTATCCAGTCAAACTACTCGCTCAGCGAAAGAGGAAAAGCAGTTGCCAAGACACTCGCAGACCTCAGGAACTCACTGCGGCCTACGTAGATCATTAGCAAAACCTTGAAGAGAACCTGTCGAAAACTATCCGTACTGAGAACCACGCATTCCGCTGCCCAAGTCTCTCTCTTAGGTTGACGCCAGCTGACCGTTGCCAGATCTGACTCAACGGGGCTCGAGCACCGAGCCCTTGGAACTAAGGTTCAAGCAATTCGACGGGTTCTGCTGAAAGCCTTGAAACCGTTTAGCACTTTGTCCAGCTCTGCTTCTTTGCAACGTGGGTTTCTAACGTAGATCGCCTCGGGCTCAGCTTCTCGTCTATGGAACTTGCAAGATCGCACAATGAAGACCCCCAGAATGTTAGGTCGCGTGTACTTTCTGAAGGCGCCTTCAGCTAGATACGTTATGTCGTCTTCATGAATGCCTCCTAACGTGTTCGTCGCATCGATAACTAGTATGCCAATGTAGGGGGCAGGCAGTTGTCGACTTTTCTTCCTAAGCGTGTCCTCTAACCGCCTGAACTCCCTCAATGCAAGTTCCGGCAGATCTGACAAGGCGAAACTCTTTCCTTTCTCTATTTTCTCCTTGACAACGCGGACCTCGAGGTTGCCTATCTTGATAGTCGCTGGCAGGGGGTGATGAGTCATCAGCAACTTCCTCACCTTCTTGCTGATCAGGTCTATCTCGCGATCTTTGGGCACCCTGCTAGGAGTGAGTTCGAGATGAGAGCTATCCGGCAGGACCTCCTGAAGGTTGACGAATAACTCATCTAAAACGCGCAGGTAGCGTAACCTATCATCGCTAGGATGGATCTCCGTCAATTCAACAAAGACTTGAGCCGAATCCGCCTTCACAAGTAGATCGGGGACTTTCCTCGAGTCTGGAATAGTAGGGTACAAGCTGACATGAAGCCCTTGCCTTACACAATGGGCCGCGAACTCAGCTTCCAAAGTAGCACTCATCCATCCCTCATCACTTCTCAGCCTCTCCTTCAACTGATCATATCCTTCATGTTGCTTGATTGCCAAGAGATCCTGACCCAAGCTGAAGAGTACCGCCAGCGGATAGAGACCTTCGCCAATGAACTGCCTGAGGTAGAAGTGATCTCTGGACCTGCCCTCCACGAACTTCAACATCAGCCTCTCTAGCCACTCATGATTGAGAATTTGCAGGACTTCGTTGAGTGCTTGCTGCACTTCCTCTCTATCGTATCTTCCTTCAATATACTCAGGTTTGAGCCACCACTTTGAGGCCCAACTGCTCGCGACAGCTTCCGATATTTCTTTGGCAGCTCTATTGCGAGAGACAGACAGGGTCACTATGTGGCAACTCCCAAGCTACAGTTATGGTGCCGCACTCATTGCGTTCCACTCAACTACAGGAATCCTACAACATGAACTTAGCACAATCCAGAACTGGTTTCTGGAATTAGCATAGTAACTGCCCGTTCTCGCGGATGTATCTCCAACAGCTGTTGGATACGAGGCCAATATCTCTTCAACCAGTTCAAGAGCCTGTTTCCATCCCTCTTCAGTCAGAATATCTATTGATGCGAATTTCTTCATTGAACGTTATCCGTCTGAAGTAGTAAGTCTGCTAGAAATGCTTTCTGCATTGCGGGAGCATTAAAGAAAGATATGGGCCCGAGAGCTTATGTGACGCTTTGGTCATTAACCTTGAAGGAGAAGCCGCCTTCTGACATCCTCAAAAAGTATCTTTATACAACGACACTGCCCAAACCCACAAGCGAAAGAATAGAACTGAAGGATGTTGTACTTGTATCTGATCATAGCGACGGAAGAGAATATTGGAAAGGGTTTGAACTCGTGCATTGGCAGAACGGTGTAAGAGAACTCCGCTGTATGTACTGGACCAGAAGACGAGGAACCAAGAGGTGGATCTGGGGGGAAAAGAGTCCCATAGTGAGTTTTGAAAGGCTAACGAAGCTTATCTCAATGGCAAAGAAGAAGGGATGGTTTGCGTAATGCACCAGATATCTAGACGTTGTTCGAAGCGACTGTGGGCTGCCGCAGGTATCAGCCCAAGATCAGAGAAGAGACATGAAGTGGAGAGATCATCTTAGGATCGCCCGAGCAGTAGCCCGAATCTCGGGTCTGCCAGAGAGGGAACTAGTAGATGGGTCGATTGCCCCAGACAGGATTCGGGCAAGATACGAGAGACACCATGGGAATCTCTCAGCGATTATTCATCAGTTGAGACTAGCCCGAAAACCTCTACTCAGCCACGGCAAGAGAAAGAACTCGACTGGTCCTTCCCAGGCCGCCTTTCACGTCGGCATGGCCCTACATTACATTCACGACAGCTGCACAGGAAAGGGCTTTCTGGGACTATTCCATGGCTCTGTTGAAGAGGGAATCTCTTCAGTCAGTCTTCCAAAGGACGCCTTACAGCATGGCCTTGATAACTTCCAACCACATCCTGCCAAGCTGAAGAAGAAGCTCGGAGAAATCCAGTACTCTAACAACCCTGAAAGGGCATTATGGAACGCTGCCTCTTTCAGTGCTCTTGCTGTCAAGTCCACAATCGAGCGAGGAGACATAAGCGGTGCCAATGAAGAAGCAGAACTTATGGACGACAAGTTCAGGAAGTGGCTACTGGTGGTTACCGGTTCAAACTTGGCTCTGCTTGGAGCACTCTACATTGGCCGGCGTCCAGAGTACCTCGTATTGCTTGTACTCAGCTTGCTGCTGTACTGGATACCGCTTTACTTTCGGGGACGAAGGAATGAGCTTAGGGACTGGTTCGGTCTTGAGAACCGCAGGTAGATTCGGTTCCATGTGGACGTCACGTAAAAGCTCGATAAGACCTATTCACGTAAGCGACATAATCTGACCAAGCAGGTGCAAAAGAAGCCCACTACGTAGACACCAGCGCAGGTGATGCCAACGAAAGAGACTGCTGTCCAAAGTAGCTGTAACTCCCATTTGTGTTCTGGAGGGAAGGCTATCGTTCCAATCTCGGCGATCAGTATGTCTAGCAATTTGGAAGCGAGAGCACCTACGATCGCACCAATCCAAAGTAGTCTTGCTACCTTGATCATGTTCTCGGGAGCATTGTTCCTCACTTCAGTTTCAGGCGCCATAGTCAGCCTGTCCGTTCCTACCGTGCCTAGATAAAAGAACTAGGTCAGGTTATGTAAGCTTGCCCCATTTGCTTTCGGCTTCTCTCTAGATATTCTGTCAACTTGTCCTGGCTCTGGATCTCTCTTATCGTTCTCCTATCGTAGAGAAAGTCCCGAAGGGTCTTCACAACCTTAGGATGCATCTTTCTGCTACTCACATCCATCACGTTGTAAAGGACCATATAGTTCAACGCAGTCGAGTACGTAGCATTCCAACCCTTCTGTATTAGAATCGCCTGCAGTGTTCTCACGTAGTTATCCATTATCGGGTGAAGAGCGACGGTCTTCTTGATGACAGGCATCGTAGCCACGGTATGACTATCATACTCTCATACCTGATAAGCATTTCGGAGACTTTCCCACGTGATCGCATTGTTTGCCTTTCAGTTGAGGTCGTACGTTGTAGACTTGCTGAATGGGGGTTAGGTGCTGTATAGCTGAGGTCCCCTCCAACTTGTGCGATTTGAGGATGCAGCGTATCTGTCATGAGCGAAAGGACGAAGTATCGACCCTTTTCATACGGAACCTATCTACAACGCATAGGGTTAGAGGAATCACAAGACAAGCAAGAAAGAATGAGAATAGGTGAGTAAAAGCAAAGCCGAAGTTCGCCTTTTCAATGGGATTGATGAGCGCTCCACTGACCCAACCGTACGTGGGATTAAGGAGGCAATAACCGACTATCAACGGCCACATCAGAAGCTTCCTTGATGAGGGGAGTGTGGTCCTTTGTCTCCAAAAGAGAAAAGAGTACAGAACTGCAAGCCAAATGACAGGAAAGGACAGACCAAACCCGCCTGGGGGAACCGAGTAGACATAAGGTAGCAGAAGAGCAGGAACCCATGAGGACGCATAGGCGGTTAGGAGAAACAGGCCAAGTCTTTGCCTTACGGAACACCATGACAGGCCCCACTCCAATGCCAAACCAAGCGGCAAAAGAAGGGAGAGATTCCCGGCAAAGTGATTGTAATCTCCGTGGAAAAATGGTGACAGAGCAAAAATGATCCACAACGAGACTGTATCTTTGTATCGACCGTAGATCAGTGAATACGCAGTTCCAAGTCTCAGATAGACAATTACTGTTATCGCTATGAGAAGCAGAGTAGCGAATGGGTATCGCCCCTCTACTAGCTTGAGACCTAGGGCCAGCATTCCCACAACAAAGGCAGACAAGGTTGCGAGGAGCAGGCAGAAAATACCAGGGATTCTATAAAAGTCATGCCGCCAAAGTGGAGTGTCTAAGAATCTTCTGGTTCCCATTGAGTATTCTACTGCGTATGAGACTCCATAAACGACGATCTCTCCGAAGGGCGTCGTTGCCTTGACCACTGAGGAGCCATATACTGTCGCATTGATATTGCTAGGCAAGTCCACGTACACATATGTCCGATCTCTCTCATCTTTCCAAGGATAGCTTAGTGGAAGTGACTGATTAGCGATAGAGATTCTATCCACCTTGATCTTGAGGATTTTCCCTGCTGGAACACGGCTGACGCTTAGACTAATTCGATTGGCAGTCGGAGAACTATTGGTGAATGGCACATCCGGCTCAAGAGTGAGCGACCCAACAGAGGCGTTGAAATATTCAAGCATATAGATCTCAAAGACTCCACCAATTTCTGACGAAGACTCTACATATACATCTGCTGAACCATACGTAGGTCGCCAGCCAGCGAGAAGACTCAGATGTAACACTACTGTCAGTCCTGCAATCAAAGCAAGCATACCTAGGCATTTGAGAACGATGAGAACACGCACATCAAGGAATCGGGGAATCTTTCCACTGTGCCATCTCGCATCAATGAAGGAAAGGTGTTCAACCATTTGTGATCTCGCCTCTGGAGGTTCATTCTGTCGAGAGGCTCTTTTCATAGATGGTTCCAATGCGTGAATCTTCTACGGCATTAATGAGTCTTGGATCGATCATCCGAGTGTCTCCTCAGCTAACTTGGTATGTGCATCATGCCGAACATTCGGCAACTGCGGCATAATCCTCCGCCATTCAACTCCTCGTAACGTCCGCATCCCTTACAGTATCCTTTCATGCCATCACCTTGGGATCGAATCTATCGGAGTAGAGTCTGTATCCCCCTTCAGGCATTCGATAGCCCTGAAAGAACCCCTTCTGGCCGCAGAAGTCATCATACAGCCTCTTAGCGATAGCCGTAGCTTTCTCTTCATCAACGTAGAACCTTGTCCCGAACGTCTTGCTCAACCGAGGGCCCCTCAACCTATTATTATGGATAGGACCTAGTTTCTATGGGTTCCGCAAGTTTTCTCAAGGGGTAAGAGAATGGCAACAGTGTGGCTTGAGACAAGAGTGTTCGTGGATACTGACAGGATGAACGACGTGCTTATGTCATTCGTTAAACCACTAATTGATATGTCTGACAGAGAAAGCTTGTTCGAATCATTCCATTTCTTTGAAGAGAATGACCGTCCTCACATACTCTTTAGAGTACTTGCGGAGAAAGAAAAGATTGCCGGACGAATCAGGCCAGCCATAATCGACAGACTGAGAGAGCTTGGTCTAGCAGATGTGTCTCGGATCTCTGACATTTGTGACTACCACGGTGAACAATCCAACTTCGGTGATGAAGGATGGAAAATCGCCCAGAGATTCTTCGAATATGGAAGCAGAGTCAGTCTACTCAAGAAGGACACGCTAGGAAGACTGCGTGATACTTCCGATTCTCAGGCTCGAAGGCAAATCCTGAGATCTTGTATGGTGCCTTCCGAGAATAGCGAGGAAAGGCAGTTCCACGAGGACAAGTTTGTACACTGCTTTTTGAACCAGATGGGCTATACAAGGATCGTAGATGATGTTTTCTTGGAGGCCATGTTTCACCTTGACAGGTTCTTTGAGAGAATGGCAGTGGCTGGAAAGTCCCTGAATGAAGCACAGGACCTGCTCAGAGGCAAAATAGGCACAGGATTTGGAGGCCAGTATTTTGAACGATAGACGCAAAACATTGTGTGGACGTGGGCTTTGGGCCTTCATTCTAATGCATCAAGGCGAAGGAGGCTGAAGAGAGTGCTGAGCCCCCGAGAATTATGGAGAATGTTTTCAAGCTCAGATCTTCTTGATGAGATGAGACCTGAATACTGGGATAGGAAGCAACCTTCCGAGATCACTCATATCGTCAAAGAAATCTTCCGGCAGATAGCTGTTAGAAATCGCTGGGGGTACAGCTTCGAGAGACCAAATAGACATGATATGGTCGTGTGGCACAATTTGGACCACCAGATGGAAGAGAAACCGGCATTCGTACTCGAAAGCGAGAACAAGCAAGACCCTGAGGAGATAGAGAAGGAGATCAAGAAGCTGGTAAAGAGCAACGCCTACCTAAGAGTTGGAGTCTTCTACGCATGGCCAGAGCATGACAGCAAGGCGATTGTCACGAAGGCCAAGCGACACATTCTCAAGCAAAGACCCGATAGGGAAGAATGCGCATTCCTACTCATTCTGGGATACACAAGGCCCTCGAAGCGACCGAAGAACCTTCTACCACAGGTATACGGATATGAAGCCCATGCAATTGACAGTCACGCCCGACACGTTCTGCTTGGAACGAAACAAATCTATCCAAAGAAGACTTCAAGGAGCGTATGATGCAAGTTTTCAATGTGGTGGATTCGGCCTTAGAAGGCTAGATCCATGCAGAGATCTGCTGAATCCAAGCCCCGTCAGCTACTGCAAAAAAGACAATGATCCACAATTTCAGCAGTAAGGATTCGTTAGGAACTCTCCTGACCCGTGCGTCATCAAGGGTCGATATCCCTCGAGAACTGCCATATCACACTCAAATCAGTCTTGCCTTGTGGCTATCTACGAACTAGAGTGTTAAGGCGCCTGGAAGGATGCTGCCTAGGTCGAGCTCCTCGACCTTCTTTTGAAGAATCTTCAGCTTTTCCTCTTTCTTTTCCTTGCTCAACCTTGCTCCTGGATGGTATACCTCGCACATGTTCTCCACCAAACTCAATTCCCTCAGTTTCCTCCCAGCGACAGTCGTTCCAACGGCAACTACAAGCTTTGGCTTCGGATTAACAATCGCCATCTCTTCTCTCAGATAGTTGCTGCAAGCCTCGACTGCGGATTCGAAGTCCTGTTTTCCCTCCTTCTTTGTCTGTCTGATGCCTTTGTCTTCACGTTGAATGAAGCATTTCACAGTGTGAGTCCAGTACAGAACTTGACTTCTCGTTCCATCATTTGCGCTGTAGATCTTGCCTCTTGTAAGGGCTCCAATGAAATAGCCCATATCTCTCGCTGAGGAAAGATCTCCGGAGGATTTCTCATGGCATGATCTCAAGACGGATGCCGTCCAGTCTACCAGGTCCGCTGTGTCTTGTGGTCTGCCTCCAGGGCTTTCTGATACAAGTATTACATCGGGAGAAGCAATTGCACAATTGACCAACACAGGACCACGGTGATCCTTGCGCAAACTACACTCTTGACAGAAACCAGACCCTTGTTCCTTGTTTCTCCCCATCTCGTCAAAGTACTGATCCAATCGCCCGGTCATTTACTCTCCCCTATACGAAGCACCTTCCTTTCGAATATTAGGCTTGCCTCTATTCGCCAGTCTTTTCCTTCGCCGGGCTCAAAAGAGAGGCTTGTGATTTCCACCTCATCTGGGGCCGCATATCGGCCTTGGCGTCGACTCACACAGCCTTCGACACAGTACTTCAGGATTTCTATTGAAATCACTTCCATCGACACTTTTTTGTTCTCGAAAGAGGCGACTGCTCTCTGGAGATTCTGCGGATCGATTCTGACTGGCGTCCCATTGAACGATCGGCCCGGGATGTAGCTAATCTCGAAGTTGGTCTGATCTTTTCTTCCCGTAAATGGGCAAATCGAGGAGAGCCCCTCGAATTTCATATGAATCCTTCCATTGACCGATTCCTGTGCGACCAATTTCACCATCTAACTCTTCACCTCCTAAACAGCCGCTTCCACGGTTTGCCAATGCGGCTTGTTCCCTTTCGACGGCCCAACACCAGCCGCTCTTTGCCAGAGTACAACGGCGTCCTTGAACCTAATGCCCTTCACCTTATCACATAGATCTCCGACCGGACAGTTGCTGCACTGCCTCTTGCTGCAGAGCTTCGATCCTACTGTCCATATGGGCTCATCCAGCTTCCATGGGCAGGTGTTGATCTTCCTGGCTGCGTTCCTCCAAGCCTCCTCGATCAGACCCCTTAGCGGGTCTTTGTGGACACATCCCTCGAAGCTCTCAGACAAAACCTTCAGAACGCCCGTGTAGAGCGTGAATCTCGCCACCTGAATGTCGACTGGAATGTCCAACTCGGAGAAGTCCGAGATCTTGAGAAGACCTTTCTCCCCCATGGTTCGCAGGTAAAAGTTGGAAAGCTTGTTTCCCCTCAAATATGGAAACTGCTTGAGCTCTGACTTGAGCTGCTGAATTGTCTTTGGATCTTGAGTGAGGTCCCTCGGGTCACCGTTGTACTTTTCGATCAGGATCTTCGAGATCGTCTTCCAAGTCTGCGCACCTGACTCCGGGTATCTGGCACCTAATCCTCTGAGGAAGCTTGTCAGCGTCCTGTCTCCCAGCTTCAAGATGACCTTGGGGTCGAACCTTTCCGGGTAAATGCGATAGGCTCCTCTAGCGTTGCTCCACAGCTTCACAGCGTCAGTCATGTAGTCGATTGAGACGATGAACGTCAAGTACAGAGCATGTTCCTTGGAGCCTTCAACAAGATTGTCTGAAAGAATGTATTCCGGCATCCGATAGCCCTCAAAGAACCCCTTCTGACCATAGAAGTCATCATAAGTCTCCTAGCCATGGCCACAGCTTTCTCTTCATCAACGTAGAACCTTATCTCGAATGTCTTGCTCAGGAGAGGACCCCTCAACCTGTCATCATGGATAGGACGTAGTTTCTATGGGTTCCGCATGCCCTCGCAGGCCAAATGGAAGCTTCTCGCTACTCTAGTCGTGGCATCAGTGATGATAGACGCCGTGGGATGGCGGCACTTCTTCTCAGTCAGCATATTCTATTGGTATGAACATATACCATGTGCTATCCTACATGTTCTTAAGTGTCAGATAGTCAAATGTTCCTAAGCAGCCTCGACAGAGGGGTCATCTATGACCGTGCAACTTTTCATGTCCCATACTAGACTGGACAAGGACTTCTGCGACAGATTCGACATTGTTGCGGCACGGGTCGGGGTCAAGGTTTTTAGATCAGAGCTTGAGGCGATCGAGCGGCCGGCCTGGTCAACAATTAGGGAAGCAATAGACCGATCGTCAGCACTTTTTCTCCTGGTTGGCAAAGAACTCGTCAAAGCACATTCAATGTCAACACTAAACAAGAAGGACAGGGTTCACTGGCAGTATACCCAAAACTGGATCTCCTATGAAGTCGGACTAGCTTGTCAAAGACGTATAGACGTTTGGGTCATTTGCGATTGGGTTCCCATCAATTTCCCAGTTCCCTATTTCAACAACTATACAACATGGGGAATCGAACTCGAGAACCCGGACAAGATGCATTTCATCAGATCTGTGTTCGAGACCTATGGAAGCGGAGGAAGCTTTCCCGTTGGATCTCGCCCAGAGAAGGTCTTTGTATGCACAAGCAAAGACTGCGGAGCCAACTTCAATCTTCATTCAGTGATTCCAAAGGGAGGAATACTTCGGTGCCCGACATGCTTGAGCGATACAGATCTCCCAGCCGGATGGTTGCTGAATAGCATAAGCGAACCCTCCAAAGAAAACGCCACATCCTCGATTCTACGTGTGCTCGGGGAACGTCATGTCTCTGTCGACCAAATCCTCGAATTGAGCAACCCCTATCCTCCTTTCGAGATACTCAACAAGTTGTATCGTCTGTACAGAACGAAGCGATACAGTAGAAGGAGAAGGACCGATAGAACATAGCACTTGGATTCTGAGAAGCACATTTTGTTTTATTGCAAGAAACTAGGGGCGAAACAGCACTCATTACGAATGGTACTTCACCATGTCAAATGAAGCAATGACCGCTCTACAGCTAGCCTAGGAAATCGTTTTGACCAATGTTATCAAGAGACGACATCCGAGCTTACCAACACACAGCATCCATCCCAAGCTCAAGACGATTTATGGCGCCTCACCGTTCAGGACAAATGCCTGCTTCGAGTCTGTCAGTATGTCTATCGATACCGGTATCTAGGAGAGCAATTCTCTTCTAGGGTCTCCGTAGAGGATGAATGAGGCCCAAGTGAAGTCGTTTTCCTTTGCCTTCTTGCGCACCGACAATCTGGCTTTTCGCAACGACTCCCCAATACTCTCTTTCCGCTCAACTAATCCTCTATAGAACTCTGAAGACAGGTGGGCTGCGTAGTCATCGTGGACCGGCCACATTGCACCTATGTAGCCAGTTGACCCTTTCGCCAGAAATGATGATGCCAAACCTTGAATGTTTTCTACGAAGGTCACTTGACACCTTCCATTTTCGTCAGTCATTCTCGCTGTGGAGCAGGCGTTGGCAAAGACTATCGGACTACCCTTCATGATCCTCAAGATCTCGTCTGCTATGAGATCAGAATCCGAAAGGAAAAGTCTGCTTAGTCTTGGGTTCTCGTTGAAATCCCCATGACCAGCAAAGTGGATTATGTCGTAAATACCGTCTTCCAAGCATTTGACAACCATTTGCTTCTTAACCTCTCTTCGTTTGTAGTAATCGATCTCCATGTCAGTCTTCAACCTTCGCAGTCTTCTAACAACTTCGTCTCCTTCCCTCTCCGCATCTTGGAGATTTTCAGTCGGGTTCGCCAATACTAGAGCTTTGATTTTCTTTTGTCTTCTCTTGATTTCCAGCTCCTGATCGAAAATGACGGGGATTCCACGAAAGATTGGCCTTCTGCCTATCGAATGCTTGAGGCACATGAAGTCTGCATCGAAAAACAGCAATTCCCATGGTATGGTCTGATCTGTAGTTTCGAGAACTAAGTTTGAGAAGGGTCTGAGCTTCCTCAAATGCGGTTTCAGGGCCTCAGGTATGAAGTAATGAAATAGGTGTTCCCCAAGGTACTTGAATCTTTGACCAAGCTCATCTTGGGCAAGAGGAGAACTCTTTCCGATATGTGGCTTTGATCTAAGTACTCTGACTGTGTTTGCTAATGTAGTAATCTCTTGCACTGTGTTCAGTATTCGATTCTTTTCTTCAGGATCAACCAAATAGTCAGTGCCAAAACTAGAAGATCCCACCTCAACCTCAAAGAAATAGTTGAGGTAGTTCTCCCTGAGGCCCATGTCTCTGATGCCAAGTCTTAGCATCCCCTCCTCGACGATCGGCTTATGCTCGAGAGATTTGATAGGTCCTTTTGCCCTAGTCTTTCCCAGATATCTTCTTAGTGTTTCCATTTGGTCCTGCGACAGATATGCCCCTGCCTCATCTAGACGTTTCATTATGAACGTACACGCCTTGTCTCCATCGGCAATGACCTCATCGGCGAGCTCATTGATTCTCGGTGAGAAGGCCTTCAGGGCCAGTCCCTTTAATCCTCTGGCCTCGATGTCGATAATGCCTTCCACAGATGTCTTGTTGTCTCTAGTAGGAGCATACTTCAGGGTGACAATAGCCTGTAGTTCAGCGCCAAACTTGAAACCTGTGGCCAGGTATCTCACTACTCCTGAGCTGTGTTGTGTTTGAGTGCTCATGTGTTCTATCTTCGCTGAGACTCCTCTCGATGCACCTGTGAAGACTCCCTCACGAATCTTCTGCAGCTTCCACTTTCCGCCCAACACTGCGTCAAAAATGTCCCAGTTCTCCCACAAGCACAAGACTATCTCTGGAATAGTCTCGATAATCCTGCCCCTTTCAATGTGGACTTTAGCCACGCCACATCACCCCCATCAATCTGCATACCTTGGTTATCTTCCTAACATCAAGGAAAGAGGCAGTGAGTGAAAGCATCCTTCCTAGAGATAGTCTACCTATTGCTCTTACTAAAGACATATGGTCTCTCATTTCGTTGGTAAGAAAGACCCTCAACTCTTCATCCGATTTGATCCTAGCAATAGCTTTTGAGAAGTTCTCATCAAGATGTTCATCAAACAGCATCTGCTGAAGTAGTTTTCCAAACTTCAAATCCTTGCCAAAACGGTTAATCCAATCTTGCTGATATTTCGCCAGCTTGCGCTGGGAGAAGTCATTGCCATCATATGCTTCGTCGAATATCTCTACGGCTATTCCCGCAGAGGTCAGTGCGTAAGAGATTCCTTCCCAAGTTATTCTATCGGCAAAACCGGCGGCATCTCCCAGAATAAGAATCCTGTCCCTATACGTTTGAGGCAAAACATCATTCGGTATCGGCGCTCCCCTAACAACCGGCATTTCCTTATATGTAAGTCGTGAAGTAATGGGATTTGATTGAATAAAGTCAAGCAATCTTTGCTTTGGGTTTGGATTTGTTGGAACATCCAGCAGACCCACAGAAAGATGCTGATTCTTAGGGAAGATCCATGAATATCCCGATTGAGACCATCTGCTGTCATAGTAGAATCTTAGAGGACCTCCGTCATCATCTATCTCTTCCTTCGGGACCTCCAATTCAGATTGAACTGCGATCATCTGTGGAGGGGGATCTAGCTTCAGCATTCGTTGCACAGAACTTCTTACCCCATATGCTGCGACAAGACAGTGTGCGGCCGCTTCTTTCAATATGTTGTCTTCTCTGTACTTCACGGCCACTGATTCGTTAGTAATGCTGACAGCGGCGGGCTCGCATTCTTCCTTGACTATGGCACCACTTTCTATGGATTCGTTCACCAGCCAGCTATCGAACTTGGATCGGTAAGTCGTGAAAGCGTCAGTCCCGGGAACTTTCAGCACAATGCTGTCCTTGTTTGTCTCCAGTGATACTTGGCTAACGCTTCTCTCGATAACGCTTGATGGGATAGTCCCGTAGGAGGCTTTGAGCAGCTGAACGCTCAGAGGCGAGATGCCTCCTGCACAGGCCTTGTACCTGTCTTTGGGCTCTTTCTCGAATGCTAGGACTCTGTAGCCGAGTTTTGACAGGGCATAGGAAAAATGAGAGCCAGCAGGGCCCAAGCCAATGACAATGGCGTCATAATCCATTTCGCATCGGCTGCCAATGAATTGACCACCGAGGAATTTAGCTCTTGCCTTTGTCGAAGAAAGAAATGAAGAAAAGACCCACTTCTAATCGGGCCCTCAGTTCTCGGCTCATGCATTGACAACTCGACATTCTTCTGTATGTAACATGACACAATCGGTACATTTAATCATTCCCAAGACAGCTCCAATAGCTTCTTGAGAGAAAGATCGAACGACTAGGAGTCGACTACTATCCTCTCGCCTTCCTCTTCTCTTGTCGCCCTGAAATGCTAGCTTGGAGACTCATTCGAAAGATCTTTGATATTTCATCAGGGGGCAGGCCCTCAAGGTGTATCGCTGTTCCATCAGGCGACTCCACACTAGCCGATGTTTTCTGAGGGCCCTCGTGTTTCTTCAAATATCGATAGATGATGTCTGCAATAGTCGCCAAATTTGCCCCCACTGAGATAATAGTCACATACAGCATGAGCTCGCCCCCAGAGAACCTCAGCCTACTGTCTTTGAAAACGACCTCTGACCTGCTGAGTGCTCGGATCTTGGAACCTAAATTATCTTCTATCATGCTGTCCCATGTTCTCACTGCCATTTCTAACTGCACAGGGCGCTCATCATAAGGGATCTGTTCTAAGGCCAGGATAATCCTGATGTCTGTGGCAACATCCGATAACAGCGGATGAGCCGTGAGTAGAACCTCCTTCGCTTCCCAACTGTTCTCGACTCCGCCTTTGTCAGCCTTACGAGAGGACATTCGCAGCCGTGCTCTGTACAATCTGGCATTCTTCAGCACAGCCTGAACGCAGCTTCGGTTCCTGTCATTCCTGACGTCATTGACTTGGTTCTCGATCTTGCGGACCAGATCGGTGAGGTTCTTCAGACGTCTGACAGCGGCTTCAGAGGACGCATATTTCTCTTTCTCAGGGGTAGCTAGCATATGAAGCTCTTCTAGTATCTTGGAATGCTCTAGCTCGCACTCTTGTACCAATTTTGTGATGATATCTGGTGAGCTAGCTCCTGAAAGCAAAATTCTCCTCCTCAGATCAACTGCAATATATGCATTTAAAGGAGATAAATCCCTACTTGTCTTTCCACCTATGCGTTATCGCTTATACATATTGGGTTACAAGGACGGACACGAGTAAGCGGACCCGTGCTTCTATTCTCAATTGCCATATTCTGGAACTGGGGCATCTGTGCAAGCTTCTATCGCAGGAGTTTTCCATTTTAACCCTCACGTTATCAAGGGACAAGATCCCAATCGCAAGTTCCTTAACAGTCACGAGACAACTTGATAGAGCGAACGATGGGCCTTGAAGACCAAGGCGCTCGGTGTAGTTGCCATAATCATAGTCCTCATCAGTCTAGGAGCAGCTTACCAATTTGGCATGTTCAATCAACCTCCAAAAGCAGCTTTCAGCTACCGCACACCTACAAGAACTCTGAAGTACATCGCCCCGACAGATCAAGATCTGATAATCTTCGAAAACACATCGACTGATTCAGAAACTCCTTTGGCAACACTAGCTTCCAAATGGTATGTCCGTTACAATTCAACGGGCGACTGGAAACTGCTGAACAATTCAAGAGATCACTGGGGAAGACTGCCGGTGAGCAATGAGAGAGGACACGAAATCAAGCTGGTTGTCTCCGACGGGATGAGAGAGGAATCAACTTCAATCGCTCTCCCCGTTGACCAAGCAACAAAGTATCCTCCGAGGGTCGGAATAAGATTCAAAGGCGTGGTCTACTTTGTAGGTTTCCGATTTGAGGATCCGCACTATTCCCCAACCTCCGAAACTGAGATGAGAGAATCGTTTGAGGTAATTAAGACGGATCTTGGCTGCAACGCGATAAAGCTTGTTGGAGACTACGAAGACGTTCTGGTCCAGGCCGCGGAGATCGCCATAGAGAAAGGATACGAAATGATAATTCTGAGCCCGAAGTATTGGCATAAGACCGCAAAGGAAGACTACACAATCGCCGAGCATCTGGAGAAACTCATCTTGTTCTGCAAACGAGCTGAGGAACTCAGAAGGAAGAGTAGCGCCATTGTGCTTTGCGTAGCAGAAGAACTTCATGTTGGCGTTCGCGGCATCACGAATGCTTCAACCTACGAGGAGCGGGAGGCAGAGTACAATGCAATGGATCAGAAGATCGTGGTCTCGAAGTTGAAAGAGCACTTGCATGTGATAATCAAAGAAGTCCGAATGTATTTCCACGGTAGAATCACGTATGGACATTGGGGGCCAACACCTTATCGATTCAAATATGGTGAACTCGATCTCGATATCGTAGCTCCGGCGCTCTATTGGTATGAACGACCACCCGACGTTATGAGTTTCAATGATAGGGTGGCGATGTTCAGAGTCCCCGGGAGGTTATTTGTATCTATTGAGTTTGGATGCCACTGCTGGAAAGGTGCGATGAAGGAGTCGGGAAGCTGCTCGCAGTATTACAAGGATCAAGAGTATTCCCAAGAGGAACAAGCGGTCTGCATCGAGAGGACTATGGAAGTCTATCTATCGAACAATCTTGATGGTGCTTTTCTATACCTCTGGATGATACGACAACCCAATGACGCAAGAAGCTACGGCATCGTGAGATACTACGATGATGGAAAACTCCTTACACGGAAGCTCGGATTCTATGCTTACCAGAGCTTCGTTATCTCATAGCATTGATTGCCTGCATCTCAGATGAAGCAGTGGCTGCTCTACAGTCGGCCTCCGGATCATTTTAACCCCTATGTTATCAAGGGACAATATCCCAGTGGGCTCGTATGAGGTGAGTAGGCGTAGTCTGTTCTCAGTGCCTTTTCTGGGCCTTCTTTCTCAAGACGACTGCAAGTGCTGCTATTCCGACTAGCACTGCTGCTGCAAGAACAAGATACGTGGTCTCTGGCTCCTTCCTCAACTCGGTATCTGTGCTCATCGTCCTTGAGGTGAGGCTTGCTGTTGCTGAGGTCGCTATGGACGGTGTGGTTCTGCGTGTTGTGATCGTGATCGTGGGTTTCGATGGCAGGCCCAATGCTGTATGGTTGATGGATAATTGATTGCCTTCAAGGAACAAGGGTAGTCTTGTTGATCCGTAGACATATTTATCGAAAAGTGATTGGAAACTGAATCCTGTTAAGCTCTCCATGTGTCTCTGCACGTCTTTGGTGGAGTATGAGCCTCGATGTCCACCGTAAAGACCATACATCACCTTTTGTAGGTCGTCCAAGCTTCTTGACCCGTTAGTCACGATTTGAATCATAATGTCGAAGACATACGATA
>Ga0315310_10000872_pt1 | contig 19049 bp, 17 predicted proteins | sample TDP5_MG_FD_203630 | JGI IMG/M metagenome (GOLD analysis project Ga0315310, IMG submission 203630) | Freshwater sediment microbial communities from Lake Towuti, South Sulawesi, Indonesia - TDP5 | ecosystem: Environmental > Aquatic > Freshwater > Lake > Sediment | place: Indonesia: South Sulawesi... | reverse complement strand
ATGAGCCGGTTTACACTTCGGAGCAAGCGGCAAAAATCAGGGGTGTAGAACTAAAAACCGGCGTAAAAGCTCTTGTGCTTAAAACAGGTGAAGGAAAAATCGTCATGGGATTAGTTTCTGCCGATAGGAGGATAGACCTTAAAAAGTTGGCAAAGACCGTGAGAACTAGAAAATTACGGTTAGCTTCACCAGAAGAGGTGCTGAAGATAACTGGGTGCGAAGTTGGCTCCGTTCATCCTTTTGGAAACTTATATAGGCTTCCCACCTACTTAGACAGCTCTATATTGGAAAACCAAACGGTAAACTTTAATGCTGGATTGCATACGGTTTCTATTCAAATGAAGGCGAGAGACCTGATTAAGGCAATTAGACCAGTAATTGAAACTTTTTCATTAAATTAGATTATGTTCAGGCTTTAATTTTCCAAAAAATAAATATCGAGAACTAAGGTTATCTTGAGAAAAGATTAGAGGTGGAAAAACTGGATATGAAGGAATTTGATCCTAAAGCCTTTGTGGAAAAGCAAGTCGAAGAGATAAGTAAAGTGATCGGTAATGAAAGAGCATTAGTAGCCGTCTCAGGCGGCGTTGACAGCACAACCTGCGCTGTGTTGACGCATCTATCTATTGGGGGTAACCTCTCATGCGTAACCCTAGACGATGGATTTAGAAGAGAAGGGGAGCCCGAAAGAGTCGCGGATTTGCTTTCGAGTTCTCCCTTAAACTTGCCGGTTAAGATATTAATGGTTGAAGAACGTTTTTTAGATGCGATAAAAGGATTAAGAGATGCCGAGGAAAAGCGGAAAGCATTCCGAGATACGTTCTATAAAACGTTGAGCGAGGCAGCCAAAGCGGAGGATTGCAGATACCTAGTTCAGGGAACCATACTTGCGGATATTGTGGAAACAAAGGGAGGGATAAAGACGCAGCATAATGTCCTAGAACAGATAGGTATCAATACATCTGAACAGTATGGTTTCAAAGTGGTTGAGCCGCTGGTAAGCTTATACAAACATGATGTCAGAAAAGTAGCGAGATACTTGAAGATTCCGCCTGAAATATCTGAACGGCAGCCATTCCCAGGACCAGGACTCTTAGTCCGGGTTGTGGGAGAGGTTAAGGTGGATAAATTGAAGATGCTTAAAAGAGCGACGACGATAGCGGAGAAGGATCTGTCCAAGTACAAACCTGATCAGTACTTTGCAGCAATAATCGACAACCGCGAACAAGATGAAACTCAAGCTCTCGGCAATATTGAGAATACCGTTGCAAGATCTTTGGGAATAAATCGAAGAGAAGTTTCCGCAAGGCTCCTTAAAGATAAAGCAACAGGCATAAAGGAGAAGGCTCGGCAGTACGGAGAGATCCTGACAATAGATTGGCTGGGTCCTCAAGACGAGTTTTACAAGCCCTCCGTAAAGGATCTAGTAGCCTTACAGGAGAGAATAATCCTGAATAATCCTTCGATCACGAGGGTTTTGTTTGCGATATCATCTCGAGAGGAGGGGAAGCCATACGTGATCACGATCAGGGCAGTGGAGACTCAAGACTTCATAACGGCCAATGTGGCAGATGTGCCTTGGCCAACCCTATCTGAGACTGCACGTAAGATACTTGAGTATTGCCCAGACGTTTCAAGCGTCTACTATGATGTTACGCCTAAGCCGCCGGCGACTATCGAGATGGAGTAGTCCTTTATTAGAGACAGCTTTACCTTTATAATTATACATAGAAGCGAGGCTGAACACAATGAGAGTTAGGGTTCAAAGGATTGAGTCGATAAAGGATCCAGAGGGGAATCTAGGTAAACGTATAGAGCTGGTGGAGGAGAGCATCGTCCCAAGGTTTGCCATAAGACCGCCAACGGATGAGGCGAGGATGGTCCAGGACGTTGTTCAAGCTCTCCAACAGCAGTTTCCAATGTTTGCTATGCAGCCCCAGATTAATATCCCAAAGATCATACTTTTCCTAACTGAGCAGGAGTACGAGGAACTCGGAATAAACTTTAGCGTGAATCAATTATATGACATTGAGCTCTCAAACGGGATCATAAAGTTCAATAAAGTCGCGTAGATGAAGCGAATAAGGATTGAAGATGGAAGACACCCAAAGGTTCTACAAAACCAGCATAAGGTACTTCGTCAAACTGCAAGAGAAAGAGTTCGAGAAGTGGTTCTTAAAATACCATAAGCACCTGAAAGGGCATAAGGGAGGCTTAATCCTTGATGTTGGATGTGGCGCCGGACAGGTTGTGAACAAACTAGCTGTAGATGGGCTTGCAGCAATCGGGATCGACATCTCACTTGTAGGCATAAAATTATCTCACAAAGCAAGAAGCAACACACAAGCATCCTTCATTGTTGCAAGTTGTTACAAGATGCCCTTCAGAGGCAACACTTTCGACGCGATCGGCTGCTTTGACGTTTTAGAACACCTTATAAACCCCGAACTCTGCATGGACGAGATGATAAGGGTAACCGTGGACGATGGGAAAATTATAATCGCAAGCCCAAACCTAATATGCCCTGTTTATGCAAACAACCTTAAAAGTAGGCTGAGAACCATGAAGAAGCTACTTCAGAGGCTTGTCAGGTTTAAAGGAGAAACCAATTTTGAGCATAGAGAACCCATCTTAGACGATTCAGCGGAGGATATCGGAAGGGACCTCGACGCAGTAACCTTGCTGGATCCAGTGACCGTGAAGAAGATCCTAACTAAGAAGAGAGTCACGATAACATACCAATCATCATACCTCGGCTCTAGGAAGATAATTGAAGTACTTTCCAGACTCCCGCTACTCAGAAATATTGGCGGGGGCATATTTCTTGTAGGAAGGAAGATGCGCAAAGGACCCTGACGCATCTGGAGGCCGTGCGAGAAATGAAGGTTAAAGCTCACGTCTTTGTGAGCGGGATTGTGCAGGGTGTCTTCTTTCGCTTTGAAACTATGAAGATAGCTCGCCTGAAACATGTAACCGGTTGGGTGAGAAATCTGCCTGATGGTCGTGTCGAGGCGGTCTTTGAAGGTGAGAAGAGTGATGTAGAGGAGATGCTCTCATTTTGCCGTAGAGGCCCGCCTGGAGCTATCGTTAAGAATATTAAAATATACTGGGAGGAACCGACTGGGGAGTTTAAAGATTTCAAAATACGTCATAGTTACTGATTTTCAATACAGTGGCAAGTACGTCAAATCAAATGTTCAACTATTTATCTTTCAAAATTTTAAATTAATCTATTACTAATTAATGAAATAGTTGTGGTGCATCATTTTGTCCAAAAAGAAAAATATCAGTGCGAGGGTAATAAAAGCAGTTTCATCACCCTTAAGGCTGAGAATCCTAACTTTTCTACTCGAAAGGGGATCTCTCTCATACACGGAGATCATCAACCTATTACATCTCAGCCCTGTCAGAGACGCGGGAAGGTTCGCTTATCACCTTAAACAACTCCTAAAGATGGATTTAATTGAGCCGGATGTCGAAACCAAAAAATACCGTCTTACAGAACTTGGAAGGAAGATAATCGACTTCGCTGATGAACTTGAAGAAGCCGCCTACGAGAAGAGAAAGATACTCGTTCGAACATCCCGTCTGGCAATAGAAGATTTCAACAGAAATAAGATAGCAGAATCGCTGATAAAAGAAGCAGATGTTCCAATAGACTTGGCGCAGAAAATCGCGCGGGAAACAGAGAAAAGGTTACAAGAGATTGGGATAAAATACCTCACAGCTCCACTCATTAGAGAGTTCGTGAATGCTATACTAGTAGAAAAAGGTTTAGAGGAGTACCGCCACAAACTAACCCGCTTAGGGCTTCCGGTTTACGATGTTACCAACCTGATAAAAAAGACAAGTACAGCCGGCTTAGATGTTGAGGCGATCCACAAAGTAGCTGGAAACGCCGTTATAGGCGAGTATACGCTCTTAAACATCCTACCTAGAGACGTTGCCGACGCCCACCTTTCAGGTGCGCTTCACCTTAATAACCTTGGAAGTTGGGTTTTAAAAGCGGACGAATTTATGCATGACTTACGTTCCTTCATAAAGTATGGGTTAGACTTCGAAGAACCGGGGTCAATGCTACTTTCAAACTCTCCTCCTAAAAACTTTAAATCCGCACTCTCAATGACTGTCGATGTCGCTAGACTTGCAGTTCCAGAACTCTCGGGAAGGCAGGCGATAGATTTCTTCAACGTGTTTCTGGCACCATTCTTGAAGGGTCTCAAAGCTGAAGAGGTAAAGGAACAACTCCGCTTATTCTTAATTGAAGTGAACCACGCCGTAGAGCTCGTCATGCCTGATTTTTTGGCAGGAAGCCAAGCCTGCGAAGTTAATGGCGAAACAGGTGGCAGATACTCAGACCTCACTGATGAGAGTCGTCTACTTGCATCGTCCCTTATCGAGGTGATGTTGGAAGAGGCTAAACCGATCGTCAATCCATGCCTCATCATTAAAATGCGCCCTGAAGCTTTCAAAGATGATGAGTGTAAGAGTCTACTATACAATTTTCACAGACTTGCGGCTGAGAAGGGCACAATTTATTTCGCCAATCTGTCTCATAAGAATCAATTTTTCGCGTCGTACACGGCAACAGGATTAAGATTCGCAGACGATTGGAAAGGAGACTGGGAGCTCGATACGATTCGAACCGGAGATATAGACAGCGTAATCCTGAATATTCCGAGAGCTCTTTATGATAGCGGAGAAGACAAAAACGTATTCTTCGAGAATCTGTATGACCGTTCAGAGATGGCGATGCGGGCACTGGAGATAAAGTATCTCACAATTAAACAACGTGCAAAAGAGGGACTATTACCGTTTCTCACAAAGGGAAGGGAAAAGGATCCTTACTTTAGGCTCGAGGGAGCCACCAGACTGATCAGTTTTGTAGGGTTAGATGAAGCTGTCAAATCATTGACAGGGAAAGATATATGCGAAAGTAAAGATGCCTTCAGCTTCGCTGAAGAGACTCTCAAATATCTCTCTAAGACCAGCCAAGAGTATGCGGATAAACATGGTGCTCGTTACGCTTTATCCTCGATATCAAGCCTCGAAGCCTCGGAGAGATTAGCCACATTAGACGTTGAAAGGTACGGCTGGGCTAAGGTTAAAGCTCGAGGAGACAGGAATCAACCATTCTACACATATACGGCAGTTATACCGCAAACTGGAGAAGTACCACTAAAAGAATACCTGAGCCTTGAAGGCAGATTTCATAAAATGACACCTGGCGGCCATTTGGCCACAATATCACTAAAAAACTCCAGGGGCGACCCTGAAGAGCTCTTATCCACCACAAAGGAGATCATAAATGCACACTCGATCGGGTTTTATACTTATAGAATAAACCTTGCATACTGCAGCAATTGCCGAAAAACCTTCCGTGAAGATCTTGTTAAATGCCCTATTTGCGGCTCCATCAATGCGGTGACCCGCTTCAACCCGTGATCTTTATTAATTATCAAAGAAATTTATTTGAAGGATCAAAAAGGTGAACGTAAACTATGAAGATATCTTTACATTCAGTCAGCTACGCCGGCTTTTTCTATAGGGGCAATCCGTTATCCATTAGGGAAATAATGGTTAGACTTTCCAACTTTGGCTATGACGGCGTTGAATTGATGGCGAAGAGGCCGCATGCTGACCCAATGGATCTGGATGAGAAAGCTAGGAGAGAACTGCGAGAACTGGCTGATTCTTACGGAGTTGAGTTGGCTAACCTGGCCGCATACAACGATTCTAGCGGTCCAGATGTCTTCAAGAGAGAACTCAACCTGCTCTATATCCACGAAGTCTTAGAATTAGCTAGAGACTTAGATATTCGAACAGTAAGGGTCTTCGCGGCTGGCATGAGAGATGTGGATGAAACCATTCCCTACTGGAAACATTGGGAGTTATGCCGAGAAGGATTAAGCGAGGCCGCTAAGTGGGCTGAGGATTACGGCGTCACATTGGCCTTACAGAATCATCCACCTATAATTGAGTCATACAGAGACGTGATTGAGATGATAGAAGAAGTGGGCAGCGACTCTCTTAAGGCTTGTATAGATCCGGAGCTTCTATTATGGTGCGGAGATATTGACGCCCGTTCTGAGAATTTAGAGGACAGGCTCTTAGAGATATATGGCGAATGCAAGAACTTACTCACATTCATCCATGTAGGAGACTCTGCTATCAGATCGGGGAAGATCTTGTGGCTAGCTGGCGGAGGGGGATCTAGGCTTAGAGCTGAGAGGATAGAGAGGGTTATTCTGGGAGAAGGAATGTTCGGGAAGATTACTGAGCCCTTCATCAAAGCCATAAAACAAATCGGCTATGATGGATTCTTGTCCTTTGAAATATGTTCACCGAGATACGTCAAGCATTCATTAATAGACTTCGAAACACTTGAGAAGGAAGTAAGTGTAGGAGTGAAGTATCTAAAAGACTTGGTCTCAAAGGTTTAGAGGCAAGGGAGGATGATATGATTGAATGAATACAAGAGCACGTTTTCGAGGTTGAAGACTTGGGTAGATTCCGTTCCGCTGGTGGATGTTCATTGCCACATCAACGGGGAACATCCAGCCGCTGAAGACCCAAAGGAGGTTGTGTTCTACCACTATATAGTTACGGAGCTCACGTCGGCAGGCATGCCCCGTGAAGCATTATCTCCGGATCTTTCTTTTGAAGAGGTTATGAGACGAACACTTCCTTACTTCAAGCTGATAAGGAACACCTCAACCTACTGGTGCTTGATGAAGATGCTCAGAGACCTCTATGGCTTTGAGGGAGATGAGATAAACGAAAATAACTGGAAAGATCTAAGAGACGCGATTATCTCACGGACAAAAGAGAAAGACTGGTATAAACGGATCTTGACTGAGAAGACCAAGCTCAGAAAAGGTTTTCTAACCTTCCGCCATGACGAGGAGACCCCGAAGTACGATCCGAATTTCTTTGTCGGCGCCTTGAGGATTGAGCCTTTAATAAGCAGACTTAATCAAGATGATATTAGAGGATTGGAGCAATCTGTGAACGCCTCCATAGAGTCTATCGATGACTTCGAAGAGGCTTTCTCGTTGCTCTTCAAGAAGTTTCCTAAGTGTGTAGCGGTTACTGCAAGTGTTCTTCCTGAAGAAACCTTCGTGGAGACCAGTAAGGTAGAGGCAGAAGAACCTTTAAAGAAGAGGCTTTCGGGCTTAGACTTAAGTGCGTCTGAAATGCGGAATGTCAGCTCCTTTGCTATGGGTTGCGCGCTCAGTTTAGCTGAAGAACATGATCTTCCCTTCCAGCTTATGGTGGGTGTGAGAAGGCCCGTCGCCGGGGCATCTCCTCCCGACTATGCCATAGCTGGCTTTGAGACTAGGGCTCTCGTTTCCCTATGCCCCCTCATTCACAGATTTCGCAACGTTAATTTTGACATTTTTCTCGCCAATAGAGTTCAGTCCCATGAACTTACGGTTATCGCCAAGAACTATCCCAATGTCTTTGTTTCTGGCTACTGGTGGTACACGTTCTACCCAGACATAATTGAGCAGATTCTCCGAGAGAGATTACAGATGTTGCCCCGAAACAAGATAGGCGGCTTCTTCAGCGACGCCTACGTGGTTGAATGGACTTACGCCAAGGCAAGTATGGTACGACTACAACTAGCGAAGGTACTAGCGGAGATGGTGGAGGATGGATATTACACGGAGGATCTGGCAAAAAGTCTTGTTACAGATATATTGATCCGTAACCCTGAAAAACTGTATAAACTGAAGTGACACGCGTAAAGCGTGAATAATTGTTGTAAATGGATACTTGATCTGAGGCGGCACTAGAGTTATAGGCTTGATCCCAAACGTGTTCAACCTTACCCCTAAAGAGCGAAAAATCCAGAAAAAGGAGAATTTTTCATGCGTTATGAATAAATAACGCCGATTTGCCCTCCATTCTATAATTCTTTTGCCTCTAAGCTATGCTACCGCCTTCCTAAGAAGCCGTCACAAAAGACCGGCCACAAAAATCTAATTAATAGGAAGAAATTTATAATCATTGCAACTTCTAGTATAAGATGAGAGATAAAGATGGGGAAGGATTTCATCGTTTTTCACGGTAACTTACAGCAGCTCCTCGCGAAGGTGGAAAATGGGGAGATGATCCCCAAGTTGCAGGCTTCTCATGCTCCTCCGTGCAAGTTTTGGACAGCCTTTATGGTGATAAACGGCATTCGTCACACCGTGCCGTTGATTCATGGACCTAAAGGCTGTACTTACTCCGTCGCAAGCGCTTACAAAATGGGCAGTTGCGAGTACAGGGGAGTCCCGCTTGAACCGACTACTTGCACAGCGATGGACGAGACAAGTATCGTGTATGGCGGAGAAGGGACGCTTATTGAAGCCGTGAAGGACGCGGATAAGAAGTACCATCCTGACCTAATAGTCATCCTGTCTTGTTGCTGTTCAGGGATCATTGGGGATGATGTCGAAACCATCGCCCACAGGGCTGAAAGCATGGTTAACGCCAAAGTATTGGCAATACGCAGCGAAGGTTTCGGCGGAGATTTTCGTAGCGGGTTCGAGGACGCCTTTAGGGCAATTATGGACTTGATGGAGCCCCCGAAGGATAAGATGGATGATACAATCAATATCCTTGGTGCCCGTATCGGTCCAACCTTTACGGAGTGGGTCGACGACATTGAAGAGATAAAAAGATTAGTGTATGCGATAGGAGCTAGGATCAACGCCGTCATCGCTGGTGGATGCACGGTCGAACAAATCCGCAAGGCTCGGGAGGTAGAATTGAACGCCTCTTGGTGCTATGACTGGGGACAAAAGATTGGCCAGATGATGGAGGAGAGGTTTGGCGTACCTTACAGTCATACCGGTCAGCCTTATGGACTGCGTGCTACAGAAGAGTGGATTATGGGGGTAGCCGAGCCTTTGGGTCTAGAAAAACAAGCAGAGAGGGTAATCCAAGAGGAAAAAAAGCAGGTAATGGATGATATCAACTATATGAGGCAGATTTTCAGCGGCAGAACCGCCATTGTGGAGATAACGGAGTTCCCAGGACCCATTAGAGCATTATCTCTCGCAAGGATGGCGGAGGAATTTGGCGCCCACTCCATCGTTGTGAACGTTCACCCATATACCATTAAAGAAAGAATGCCAAGCATTAAGTTCTTGTTAGAACAAGGTCAAAACCCAGAAATTATCCTCACGAAAGGCCTGTTCTCCTTAGGCACATTCCGCTCTTCGCGGGAAACTCAAGAGGAACTAGAAGCAATCGCGTCGGAATATGACAACGCTATCTATCTGGGCAACCCCAGAAGATGTCCCGGTATTCCTGTGGTAAATCTCACAACTAGAATAGGATATCCACACTATGGTTACAAGGGCATTCGAAACATCGCTAGGTTATTAAGATTAGCTATGCAAAACTCTAATCGTCCCCGCTCTGAATTGTTCCAGCGAATATTGTATGGGCGATGATTGTATGACCACAGCTACAGATTTCATGACCGCCACCGCAGAAAAGTGTCATGACCCATACCTTCGATGCGCCTTTTATGGCGCAGCTCAGACAGTAATAGGTGTAAGTGGTTGTTGTGTCTTAGCTCATTCTCCTCAAGGCTGTTACCAGCTTGTTGAAAACGCCTTTGGATGGCAAGAGGAAGATTATACTGAAACCGAAATCCTGTGCACTAAACTTTGTGAAGACGAGATCGTTTACGGTGGGGAGGTCGTCCTGGCTCGAACTATCCTTGAGGCTGAGTCACTTGGAGTTCCCGTGGTGTTCGTGCTTAGCGCTTGTGGACCTGAGATTGTGGGAGACGACATTGTTGCAGTTTGTGAAGAAGTGCGCTCCAAGGTGGACTTTGAAGTAATCCCTATTGAGTGTGCTGGCTTTCGAGGGTCTCAGTATGACGGTGTCGACATTGCCTTGGACGTATTGCTTAGAGAGTTGGTGATTGACCGCGGACAGAAGATTGCCAATTCGGTCTGTCTAATCGCTCCCCACGCAAACGCCAATCCAACATGGATGGCCGATTTGGCCTGGGTGAAGAACGTGTTATCAAATATGGGTGCAAAGGTTGTGGCCACCCTTGTCCATCGGACAGCACTCACTGAGTTCGAAAATGTTTCAACTGCAGAAAAATCCATCGTATTGAGCCATGATGCCGGTCAAAAAGCAGCGGACTACCTTGCGAGGGAGTTCGGCGTCGAGCAACTTTGTCGAGGTATCCCCCTTCCCATCGGGCTCACTAATACGCGGCGGTGGCTGACGGAGTTAGGAGAGATGATTAATGCAAGGGACATGGCAACTGAACTAATAGATGAGGGGGAGAAGATGATCGTGGAACAGTGTCGACGCAAAGGGTTTGATCTATATTCCCTCTCTCGTTTGTCTACGGCCATTGTTGCCGACGCAACCGTTGGGATTCCCCTTGTTCGCTTCGTCACTGAAGACCTCGAGATGATTCCAGAGCTGATATACCTAAGGTCATCAGGGAAAGTTGCTGGAGAAACCCTGGAGAACGAGCTACGCGAACTAAAACTTAGCCCAACGATTATGTATCACACAGATGTATACCAGACAAGGAAAAGTTTTGCTCAGGTGAAACCAAAGACCGTTTTTGGCAGCAACATTGAGAGGCATGCCGTTGAAGGTTTAGATATACCTTATGTCTTTCAACTTGTCAACCCCATTCAGCGGTTTCGGATGATCAACCGAGAGTACTTCGGCTACACAGGCATCTTGAACCTGCTTGAGTCTATCCAGAATGACTTCTGGGATAGATATCGGTCAAAGCAGAGAAGATATAAGGCAAGGTGGTAAGATGAAACAGATCGCCATATATGGCAAAGGAGGAATTGGGAAAAGCACGGTATCTTCTAACCTATGCGTGGCTTTCCGAGAAAAGGGCCTGCGGGTTATGCAAGTGGGATGCGACCCAAAGAGAGATTCCACTAGGATTTTAACTGGCGGCCGCCTCATTCCGACCGTGCTGGAAACATACAGGGAGCACTTGAGGATGGGGCGGGATGAATATGCCGTTTCCCTCCGAGACATCGTTTTTGAGGGTAGCAAGGGTGTGTACTGCGTTGAGTCGGGGGGTCCAGAGCCTGGTATTGGCTGTGCTGGCAGAGGGGTACTGACGGCGGTTCAGATTCTTAGAGATCTAGGGGCCTTCAAAACCTATGGAGTGGATATCGTCGTCTACGACGTTCTCGGCGATGTGGTGTGTGGCGGATTCGCCCAACCTATTCGACAAGGCTTCGCCAGAGAAATCTACCTGCTGTGCTCCGGTACCTTCATGAGCATCTACGCCGCGAATAACATAGCCAAAGGAATTCAACGTCTAGCTCGACGTGGAAGGACAGGACTGAGCGGTGTGATATGTAACAGTAGCGGAGACGAATCGTTCGAAAAAGAGGTTCTTTCCGACTTCGCTGAAAAACTGGGAAGCAATCTTCTCTATATCATTCCTCGCAGTCCCGTCATTCAGGCGTGTGAAGTGGAGAGAAAAACTGTCCTTGAGCATTCTCCCAACTCTGAGGAGGCGAAGGCATTCCGTGAACTAGCTCAGAAGATAATAGACAACGATCCCCCTGCCATCCCGACGCCGGTGGAGGATCTATCTCAGTTGGAGGCCATGTACCGACAGCACCTGAGGAAAGGAAGCAACATTACCTAGAAAGAGGAACTGTGATGAATTTGCTTGGGACAGAGCAACAAATTGATGTCATGACCCAGCACCCATGCTTTAATGACTTTGCTCACGACCATGTGGGAAGGGTTCATCTCCCTGTTGCTCCTCGTTGCAATATCCAATGCAACTTCTGCGAACGCAACATGTGCGCAACATTAGCCATTCAACATCCAGGTTGGACGGCGAAGCTGCTGTCAGTGACCGAGGCAGTTAATTTCATACGTTCAATCATTCGCTCAAGAAAAATCGATTGTTCCTTTGTGCTAGGTGTTGCTGGGCCTGGCGACCCTCTAGCAAACGCCCAGACGTTCGAGACTTTTGGTTTGATCCATAAAGAATATCCATATCTAATAAAGTGCATGAGCACAAATGGCTTGCTCCTCGAAGACAAACTGGCAGAGGTCGTTAATGTCGGAGTCGGGGCACTCACCGTCACAATCAACGCCGTGGACAGCCAAGTTGGGAAAAAAATCTATTTTTGGGTAAGCTATCAGGGGAATATCTATCGTGGGGAAGAGGCGGCGAGCCTGCTCATTGCGAAACAGTTTAGCGGTATCAGGAAAGCAGTAGATGCTGGTCTGACAATCAAAGTTAATACAGTACTTATTCCAGGTATAAATGATGGGCAGATGCTAGAAATTGCCAGACTAATCAAGGAAGTAGGTGTTAAGCTGATGAACATTATGCCGCTCATCCCTATGGGCAAAATGAGAAACTGGCCTGCTCCTACCTGCGATGAACTTAGGATGAAGCGACAAGAATGCGAGAAGATTATTCCACAGTTCCGCCGCTGTGAACAATGCCGTGCCGATATTGTGTATTTGCCATAGATCAAGCTTTACCATTTTTCATGGTTCGTTGGTCAGTTTCTTAGAAATGCGAAAGTCTATATCGGCCTATCTTCTTGGCGTAGGCGATAGCATATTTAAGTTTCCCCAAGTCAATCCCAGCTAGTTTTCTCCTCCCACATCAAGGTAGTGCTCCTCCAGGAGCCGCCATGTATGCGCAGCGGGGCAACAGCGTCCCTTATCTGGGGGTAAGTGTTTGATACAAATATTTATGCACGCTTCAATATCGAGGTAGCGGAAGTTTAACTGGTTTTCCTTGGAGGGCTGATTGGTAAACCGCTGTTATTATTTCAACCGCTTTGAGAGCGCTTTCCCCCGTTACAACTGGGTCACGATCCTCTATTATGGAATCGATGAAGTCTCTGCACTGCCATGCGTGAGGGCCACCCGAAGGAGTTGTTAAAGTGTCCCTTTTTAAAGTCTCCCCAGTTACGGTTTCCTGAGACTCCCCTTCAATCTTCACTGTGAGTTGGTCGCCAAGGCGTGATGTAACGCCTTTAGTTCCGTAGATTGATATGCGGGTCTCTTGCATTTCACGCAGCATGCAGGTCGTGCATATTATGTATCCTACAGAGCCGTTCTTAAATCGGATAAGAGCTGTGCAGAAGTCTTCGGCTTGTATCGTATGTCCCACGGTATCGTATTGGCCGTAAACCGTGTCGGCGTCGCCCATCATCCAATAAAGTTGATCAACGGTATGTATTCCTTGGTTGGCCAGGGATCCTCCTCCTTCTCCGAACCATGTTCCCTTCCACATCTCAACTTCCTTGTTAGCATGGTAATAATCCTTGTCGTCCCGCCACCACTTCACAATCCCTTCTATCAGGTATATCTTACCAAGCTTGCCCTCGTCCACAGCCTTCTTCATTCTGATATTCATCGGATCCAATCGGCTTTGGAAGACGCCGGCCAACTTAACACTTTTTTCTTTGCAGATTTGGACAAGCCTGTTACCTGCTGTAAGATCGGTAGCTATAGGCTTCTCAACCAAAACATGTTTCCCATGCAATGCGGCGTAGATACCCATTGTTGCATGCTCATAACTTGGCGTGGCAATAGCTACAGCGTCTATTTCCGGATCTTGGAGCATGTCATGATAACTCAGGTATCCCTTCACTGTGAACTCGTCACAGATGCGTTTTAAGAGGTCCGACCTAATATCGCAGACGGCCACGAGCTTCGCCTTTTCGTAATCGTGGAAAGCCCGCGCGTGGTTTATACCCATACCTAATCCTACAACGCCTACACCGATGCGTTTCATTTATCATTCCACATTAAATACCTTCTCGCACCGTCGCACTTAAAATATCTTTTGTTCAATAATTACGTGAAGGATTTATAAACAAAAGGCTTTAATAAATTGGACAGAACCAAAAGTATGGTTAGGTCTACCTTAATATAGTGATGAAGAGATGAGGATTTTCATTATGACGGATTTGGAGGGAGCCACCGGTGTAGCTGGGGATTGGAGCGACTTTAACCCCGGAGGCAGAGAACACGAATCCGCGAAGAGATTCCTAACCGGAGATGTGAATGCGGCCGTTGAAGGTGCTATCGAAGGTGGGGCCAATGACATCGTTATTTTAGACGGACACGGCGCCGCTTTCAGCATAATACTTGAAGATCTAGATCCAAGGGCACGGTTGGTAAGGGGTAGGAGGGTCCTTGAGGTTGAGGGTTTGGACGGTTCCTTTGATCTAATGTTTGCTATCGGGGCTCACTCGATGGCTGGCACGCCTGATGGGATCCTAACTCACACTTTGTCACACATCGGGATCGAAAATATATGGTTGAATGAGCAACTTGTAGGAGAGATAGGCCTATGGGCTGCTCTGGGTGGCCATTATGATGTGCCTCTTGGACTGGTGACCGGTGATTTGGCAGCAGTTAAGGAGGCTAAAGCCCTTTTAGGAAAGATTGAAACCGTGGCGGTTAAGGAGGCGACAAGCCGGTTTGCCGCTAAGTGCCTTCATCCCCAAGTAACTCGGAAGCTGATATTGGAGGCAGCTAAGAGAACTCTAACTAGGGCTGAGGAGTTTTCTCCTTACAAGCCTAAGACTCCGATAGAGCTCAAGGTTGAATACCACGACAGTGAAAGAGCAGAGAAAATATCTAAAAGAAGAGGCGTGACCAGAGCAGATGGCAGAACAGTTTTATGCAGCGGCGAAAATATGCTGGAAGTCTATTCTGCACTCCTCCACTAACAGAAAAAACGTACCTGGAATCTTAGCGAGCGAGTTCCTATTTGGATTCTTGGATATGCTGAAAATTCGTTATGATTTTTTAGGGTAAAAAGAGGACTTAAATGGACTTAGATCTCATCGGTTTGGGGTCAGCCATCGTAGATTTCGCTCCGATTAGCTTAGGTGTCCCTTTGAGTGAGGTTCAAGGGTTCATTCCATTTGCGGGTGGAGCAGTGGCAAATCTTCTTGTGGCAGCTTCTAGGCTTGGTTTAAAAACGGGTTTTCTGGGTTGTATTGGCGACGACGAATTTGGCGCGTTTATACTTCGCGACTTCGAAAAAGAGGGGGTGGACATCTCCCACGTAAGACGGGTGGAAGGGGTTTCCACAGGTATAGCCTTCTACTCTTTAGACAAGAAGGGGGAAAGACATTACATATTCTACCGTTTTCCAGGATACTCTGATCCGGAAAGTATGCTGAAAACTGAGGATGTAGATGTGGAGTACATTGCGCGATCAAAGGCCTTCCACTTCTCAGAGGCGATGCTTAGGAAGAAATCGAGCCGCGATGCTGTCTTTAAAGCCATTCAAGTATCCAAAGAACACGGGGTGTTGGTCTCTTACGATCCCAACGTTAGACCAGATCTATGGGGTGATAAAAAGGAGTTTAAGGAGATGCAGCGAAGAGTCTTAGAGTTCACTGATGTCTTCCTATCAACGGCCGATGAACTTATGCTTATAACCGGCATAAAACGTTTGGAAAAAGCTGTAGGAAGAATCATGACGTCAGGGCCTTCCATACTCGTAATTCGGCGCAGAGATCATTACCGCGTGGTTACTTCTGATTTAGATTTCAAAGCTCCTATTCTTAAGGTTAAAGCTATGGATACATCCGGTGCTGGCGACGCCTTCGACGCAGGCTTCTTAACGGGCCTCTTAAAGAAGTGGCCACTAGATAAAGCGGTTGATCTGGGAAGCGCTGTGGCAGCGCTGAAAATTATGAATGTTGGAACGAGAAAAGGATTACCTCGAATGGAAGATGCGCTTGAATTCATAAAGAAAAGAAGGGTATCAACAGAATAGAGCGTTGCTTATCTCCAGCCTCTTAAGGATTGCTTAAATGCTTTTTCAATGTTATCTTTTAAGGCGACGTATTTGGCACCTAATCTTTTTGCATCCTTTTTGGCCATACCTTGACAAATTAGCTGTTTCTCAAATGTTTTTCTTGCTTTCCGTACTTTCCAGCCTAATGTAAGCCACAAGGCGAAAAGACTGAACAAAAGATGGATTAAAGAAAGGGTTATGCTGAGTATCATGCGAATTCTCATGCACGTTTCACTTGGATTTGTCAGTTATGCGAGTCTTCTTTAGTCTTCTTCCTTTTCTTCTCGGTGTTTTTCAGCTAGTTTTTCCTTTATTTTTCCTTCGCTTACAGCCTTCTTCATCATCTCTCCAAGGTCAGTGAAAACCGATACGTAGTTCTCAGTCATTCTGATGGCTGTTTCTTCAGGCATACCCGCTTCTTTCAATTCTTTGTAGAAGGCGGCTGCTGCTTTCCCCATGTTCTTACCAGCTTCTTCGGAAAATACGCTTCCGATTAGTCCCTTTATCAATGCTGGAACTTCCTTTGAAACTACGCTTAAGACTTCCCTGAGCTCTTCAATATCTTCTTTCTTTTCTTCACTCACCTATATTTCACCTCCAACACATTTTTCCCTTTCACCGAAGTTATTGGACTGGACACTTTAGTTTAATATTCTGGTAAAAAGTGGTCAGCTTAATGATCACTCGTCTCAACAAGTTCATACGTGTTTCCGAAGCCTTCAACTTTTTGAACCACGCCTTCTTTTTCTAGACGCTTTAGGCGTTCTCTAACGATCCTCCGTGAAGCTTTGCCTCTCATGGCTTGCACTTGACGGGTGATGGCGGAGATGTTTAGGCGTCCCTTCATGGCGAGAGCCTGAATGATACAGCGCGAGATTTCATCTTGGGCAATAGGCCTACGTTTTACATAATGTTCAGCGGCTTTTAAACGAGTCAATATTTTCAAAGGCTCGCCATATAGACCTACACTTGCCCTTACTAGCCGAAGAGAGGCAGCCAACTCTGAGTATTCCGGATTTCCCAGAATGATATCCTCTAAGGTGTCAAGCCTCCTCATAATTAGGTCCAGCTTTCTACTCAATTCTTCAAGGGTTGTGGATTTCTTTTCTTCACTCATCAATTGCACACACGGAAGCCGTTAACAATGATTTTAAGCTCCTAATTATTTCATGCAACCCGAATATTTTAATCCAATGAAAACGTAAATTAAAATATTAATTATCTGGGTAAATATTATTTCTAGAGTGAAGGCTTTCCCCATGATTTGTAAGTATTGCGAGTTGATCCATTCAACTGATGAATCTTACCCTTTGCGAGAAGCGACTAGAGACTTAAACAGCGACTTTCCAAGGTGTAATTGGCACTGGAGATATGTCTGCGACATTTGTGGAAAACCCTGTCATTTCAATGGAATCACGTGGTGTGAAAAAGCCAAGAAATTCCTATGCATAAAATGTGGCAAATCGGGCGCACGCGAACATAGGCTTCTAAAGGGAGAATTCTGGAATTGGAATACATACTATGCCATAAAATGCCCATATTGTAATGAATGGCATCCCACCTTGGACAGATTAGAATTTCAAGGAGAACATCCTTGGCAATTGCATCCTGAAATGTTAAGCAAAAACATGGGTTTGAGTGCTGAAAGAGAAAATAATGGACCTGTGATTCGTCGTTTCCTTTCTGGAGATAGTGTTATAAGCGATGACATGGTTGGGGAGGCTTGGGATAGAGTTGCGGATGGGTGGTTCAGCCGTTATACTGAATCTGGCGATGTAAATAGACAATATGTAATCGACCGAGCAATTCTCAAAATACTCGGTGAAATCAAAGGAAAACGAATTTTGGATGCAGGTTGCGGAAACGGATACCTCTGCAGGTTATTATCTAAAAGGGGCGCTGAGATGGTAGGTGTAGATGCGTCAAAAAGATCTATTGAGATCGCAGAAGACATTGGAAGGAAAGAACCAATGAATATAAAGTATTATGTTGAAAGCATATGTAACTTGTCAATGGATGATGATGCATTTGATGCCGTTGTATCTAACTTAGTTCTTCAGGACCTTCAGGATCTTGACAAAGCTATTAAAGAACTTCACAGGGTCTTAAAGCCGCGAGGTAAACTCGTTTTTTCCACCATGCATCCCTGTTTTTCAAGCCCGCCTGTGCATGGCTGGATTAGAAAACCTATTGACAGCCAGAGAAAGGAAGATCGGTTATACTGGATAGTTGACCGTTACTTTGATCGGAGCATAGAAGAATGGACATACTTCGATCTTCCACCCACTTACAGTTTCCATAGACCTCTCTCAGACTACATAAAGGCTCTCATAAAGAACGGGTTCACCATAACAGACTTTGAGGAACCTATCCCTACTGATAAGGACATAGAAGAGCATTACAGGGAATTTGGTAACGAATACGATCGTATACCATGGTTTCTCGTTATAGGCGCTATCAAACAAAGCAAGAAGAATAACGTATAAACGCAAATAATTGAATCTTCAACTATTGACTACATCTAAGTTGGCGAGTAGAGATTGACGGTCGATCTGGCTCTTAAGAATGCCAAGGTTTATACTCCTTACGGTGTTGTCGAAGCAGGTTTAGCCATCGATAATGAGAGGATCGTCAAGATTGCTAAACATGTAAACCTTCCCCCCGCCTCGAAAGAGATAGATCTGAAAGATCGCCTTGTTCTTCCAGGATTGATAGATGTTCACGTTCATCTTCGAGATCAAGAGTTAGCATACAAAGAGGACTTCTTTTCAGGGACAGCGGCTGCGGCAAACGGAGGGGTAACTTTAACAATCGATATGCCGAACAATAAGCCTCTCACGATGGGTTTAGAATCTCTGAAAGAACGTATGAGGATAGCTGAAGAGAAAGCCATCGTTAACGTTGCTTTTTACTCTGCGTTTCCAGGCGAGATTGAAGAGATACATCGGATAGTTAAGATGGGAGGCGCCATAGCCTTTAAACTTTTTATGTCGCAACAGATTGGCGGAATCAACCCTGAAGATGAGGAAAAATTGACAAAAGCATTAAAAGAAGCAGTTAAGGTTGGAGTTCCAGTTGCTGTTCACGCTGAGGACGCAAAACTGTTGAGAGAGAAAAAGATGAAATATGGCGAAAGCGAAGACTTGGAAGATTACTTAAAGGTCCATTCTCTGGAAGCAGAAGCAGAAGCGGTAAAACATATTCTTCAATTATCGAGGGTGACTGGCACTCATGTTCACTTTTG
>Ga0315310_10000871_pt1 | contig 19054 bp, 20 predicted proteins | sample TDP5_MG_FD_203630 | JGI IMG/M metagenome (GOLD analysis project Ga0315310, IMG submission 203630) | Freshwater sediment microbial communities from Lake Towuti, South Sulawesi, Indonesia - TDP5 | ecosystem: Environmental > Aquatic > Freshwater > Lake > Sediment | place: Indonesia: South Sulawesi... | reverse complement strand
CGCTGGCTAAGCAGGAAGGGATGAAAAATATCTTCGTCACCAACGGCTATATGACCGAGGAGGCGCTGAAGACGATCCAACCCTATCTGGATGCGGCCAATGTTGATCTCAAGAGTTTTCAAGAGAAATTTTATAAAGAGGTCTGTGGCGCAAAGTTGAAGCCGGTTTTGGAGAACCTCAAATTGATGAGGGAGATGGGGATATGGGTGGAGATCACGACCCTTGTCATTCCTACGTTGAACGATTCGGATAAGGAGTTTGAGGAGATTGTGCAGTTCGTCCTCTCTTTGGGACCGGAGGTCCCGTGGCACATCTCTGCTTTCTACCCGACCTACAAAATGCTCAACCTTCCTCGAACGCCTGCTTCTTCACTCCATCGAGCAAGACAGATTGGCATGAAAGCAGGACTTCGATATGTTTACTGTGGTAATATTCCAGGGGAAGAAGGTGAAGATACGTTCTGCCCTCAATGTGGCCGGAGTGTCATTGAAAGGGTTGGGTTTCGGGTCATGAAGAATGATATTGTCAAGGGAGCGTGTCGTCATTGCTACACGAAGATCGAGGGCGTTTGGGATTCGGGGTGAAAGGCTTTTGGCATGGACGAGACTCAGAGTGAGGATCGGAAGATCATCTGGACCATTGGAGGCGGGAAGGGCGGAAGTGGAAAGAGCTTTATCACTGCCAATGTCGGGATCTGTCTTGCAAAATCTGGCCTCCGGGTTATCCTTATCGATGCCGATTTAGGAGGGGCAAACCTTCACACTTTTTTGGGGATTTCCCCGCCTGCTCTCTCCCTTTCTGATTTCATGAAGAAGAGGGTGTCGGATCTTCAGGACGTGCTCATCCCTACTGGGATTCCGAATCTTCAACTCCTTACTGGTGCGCAGGATCTTCTCAATGCTGCGGATGCAAAGAGTGTGCAGAAGCAAAAACTTGTGCGTTCCATTCAGCGTTTAGAGGGCGATTACATCCTCGTCGACCTGGGGGGCGGCAATTCCCTGAGCGTTCTTGACTTCTTCCTGATGTCCGACGGCGGAATCTTAATGGTCACGCCCGAACCCACCTCGATCGAGAATACCTATCGATTTCTCAAGAGCGCTTTCTACCGGAGGCTCAGGCAATCGGTTTCTTCTCATCCGGTCAAGACTCTGATCGATGGAGCGATGGATCGAAAGAACGAGATGGGGATTCAAAATCCCCACGACCTTCTAAGGGCAGCCATGCGCACCGACGAGGAGGAGGCAAAAAAGATGATGGAGGAGACAGAGAGTTTCCGTCCGAACCTGATTCTGAATCAGGTTCGATCTAAGAAAGATATCGAGATCGGCTTCTCGATTCGAAGTGCCTGTCAGAAATACTTCGGCATCCGGCTGCATTATTTGGGATATGTGGTCTATGATCAGGAGGTGAGCCACTCGGTTCGCAAGAGGAGGCCTTTGGTTCTCGAGAATGCTCAGTCCAGGGCTGCGCAATGCGTTCGAGAGATTGCTGCTAAATTAGCCGGCCGACATCAGATGTTTTTGCGATTTCAACAGGGGGAGTCATGAAGCGGATTGATGAGGAAACCTATTATGAGATCTTGGAAGTGAGCCCAACAGCCACCGCCAAGGAGATTCAGATGGCCTATGACCATGCCAAAGAGACCTTCCACTCCGAATCGTTGGCCATCTATTCCCTCTTCTCTGAGGAGGAGATCAGCAAAATTCAAGCTGCCATCGAACAGGCTTATCGAATCCTGATGGACGAGGCATTAAGGAAACGTTATGACCAGTCCCATTTCCAGACAGCAGGTGGGCAAGAATGGGAAAAACCTTCTGAGATGGAGGGGATTCCCTGGGAGAAAAGAGCTTCTCTTTCTTTTACTGATCTGGCGGCCCATGCAGGAGAGGAGATCTATCGTGGCAAGACCCTGAGACAGATTCGGGAAAAGATGGGCATCAATCTTAAGACCGTCTCTGCTGAAACGAAGATTAATATGAAGATCCTGGAACAGATCGAAGAGGAGGCTCTCGATCGGCTTCCTACTTTGGTTTATTTGAAGGGGTTCTTAAAAGGGTATGCCCATTGCCTTGGCCTCAACCCTCAAAAAGTGATCGACGGATATATACAGTTTTTGAATGAGAGCAAGAAGAAATAGTGAATCCCAAAGAGATTAATTCCAAATGTCAAAATCCAAATTTCAAATGAATGACAAATGGTTTTAAATTTTAAAGCATAAAAAATTTCAATCTGAAGGCTATTTTGAAAGTTAATCTTCATTTGGCATTTGAACTTTGAAATTTGGATCTTTTTCATTAGGGTTTTTCTGAGGTCAGTTCTTCAACTTTGGCGGTCATCCTCTTAGCGATCTCACTCGAAAATCCAGGGATCTTCTCTCGTATCTTCCCTTGTTTATCAATGAGAATTGTGGTCGGAAGGCCAGTGACCCCGTAATTTCTCTCCACATTTTCTGGAGTCATGGCGATGGGGTAGGGGATATCCATCGACTTAACGAAGTGGCGGACAGTGTTCAGATCACCCCTATCGAGGTTCATCCCGATCACCTCAAGCCCGCTTTTCTGATAGGTCTTGTGAAGTTGGATTAAATGGGGAATCGATTCCCGACAGGGCCCGCACCAGGTGGCCCAGAAATCGAGCAAGATCACTTTCCCTTTGAGCTGGGAGAGAGCGATCTCTTCGCCGTCGAGAGTCTTGAGCGTGAAATCAGGAGCAGAGAGCAGGGCGGGCTCTTGCTTCTCTTTCCCACAATGGGGAAGGAGGAATACTCCTCCCAGGCAAAGACCGAGGGCCAAAAACAACGTAAAGAAGGAGCGCTTCAAAGAAACCTCCACCAATGTCAAATGTCAAAAATCAAAGTTCAAATGAAGCCCAAAGCTCAAATAAGATGCCGAAATCCTTAGATCCTCAATTAAATTCAGGACCTGGTTTGGCATGACAAGGGTGTCATTCTGAAGTCGTTTCAGAATCAAATTCTGCAGTTTGACATTCATTTGACATTTGGATTTTGAAATTTGGATTTCAAGATTTTTTATAGAGCTTTTTCAATCATGGCGACCAGGCGAGCCTTTGGCACGGCGCCCACAATCTGATCAATCACCTCTCCACCCTTGAAAAGGATGAGGGTCGGGATTCCTCTCACACCATACTGACCCGGGGTGGCTGGATTTTCATCAACATTGAGTTTGGTCACCTTGACCCTCCCTGTGAACTCATTGGCCAGCTCCTCAACAATGGGACTGATACTACGACATGGACCACACCAAGTCGCCCAGAAATCAACTAAGACTGGAAGGTCTGCGTTGAGAACTTCTTGAGCAAAATTCTTATCGTTCACATGAAGCAACCCTGATTCTTTCGCCATCTTTCACTCCTCTTTTCGCTATGCGCATAGCGCTAAACGCTTAGCGTTTTTTATTTCATAACCTCCTCTCTAAGACATAATCGGCCATGGCACAAAGCGCTTCTTTCTCTTTCGAATGAGGGAAGAGATGGAGATGTTTTTTTGCCCTTTCGACATATCCTTTTGCCTTACTCGAGGCATAGTCAATCCCACGATATTTTTCAATGATCTCCACCACCCTGAAGAAGGCCTCTTTTGTAATAGGCTGAGATTCGACCGTCGTTCGGACCCTCTCTCTTTCTTCTTCACTGCAGTGGCTTAGGGCGAAGATGAGGGGAAGAGTGATCTTACCATCCTGGAGATCGATACCGATCTTCTTTCCAAACTCTTCCTCCTTGGAGGTGTAATCGAGATTATCGTCAATCAGCTGAAAGGCAATGCCGACGTCCATCCCGAAGTTAGCCAGAGCCTCTTCTCTCTCCTTTGAAACATTTCCAAGGATCGCACCAATCTGTGTCGCAGCTGAAATGAGAGAGGCCGTTTTGCGAGCAATCACGGAAAGGTAGCCTTCCTCCGTGAGTGAAAGGTCGTTCGTCTTAATCAATTCCTCAAGCTCACCCTCAGCCATAATGGTCGTCGCCCTCGCAATCGCCTGAAGGATCCTCCAGTTGCCATTCTCCACCATTAAAGAGAAACATTTCGTAAAAAGGAAGTCTCCAACCAAAACACTGGCTTCGTTGCCCCAGATGGAATTTGCAGAATGAATCCCTCTTCGTAACTCAGCCCGATCCACGACATCATCGTGAAGCAGGGTAGCCGTGTGGATAAACTCGATCAGGCTGGCCATGGAGATGTGCCGGTCTCCCTCATATCCGCACAATTTGGCTGAGAGGAGAAGGAGTTTTGCTCGGTATCGTTTGCCTCCGCTGAGGAGAAGATGTTCTCCGATGGCGGAGATGATCGGCACATCGGATTTCAAGTTCTTTTTAAATTCCTGATCAACTTTTTCTAAATCGTCCCCGATCAGTTCAAGGACGCCTTCTAATGAGGCCGTCTTCTCTTCACTCAGAGGTTGCAGATCTCCTGTGATGTTCATGACGAAAAATTATTATCCTATTCCTGGGTCATTGTCAAAAGATTTTTCGGTTCCGTGGAGGATCAAGGGTTCCATGATCTTCAGTTCCACGCCGGACGCCTTCACGGACTCGATGAGGACGAATTTTGCTTCTTCTTCCAAACGAGGATAGACCAACTGCAGGCGTTTTGGCTCTAACCTCCGACTCCTTAACACCGACAGAAGGTCAACGAGTCTTGAGGCAGGATAGATGAGGTAGCATCTGCCTTTGGATGGCAGAAGGTAGGAGGCGATGGAGATCAAATCCTCGATGGTTCCCCTTATCTCGTGGCGTGCGATGGCCTTTTCAAGAATCGGATTCACCCTGCCTGTACGATATTTTCGATAGGGTGGATTGGAGGAGACTACTTGGAAGGAACCCGGGAGAAAGATCTTTCTCAAGCTTCGAAAGTCCTGATGGAGAATTAATATTCGTTGGCTGAGATCGTTCAGCAGGACATTTTTCTTAGCTATTTCTGCCAATCCCTTCTGAATTTCTACGGCCACAAAGGAACGGGCTTTTGTGGTATGGCAAAGCAACAAAGGAAGGATCCCGCAGCCTGTTCCAAGATCGATGGCCTTCTCGTCCTTTTGGATCTTGATGAATTGGCTGAGGAGAATGGCATCGATGGAGAACCGGTATCCTCTTTTCTTTTGAAGAATCTTCAGTTTTCCATTGAAAAAGGTATCGAGTGTTTCATCTTGGGCAGGGAAAGGGTTCATAGAAGAATCATCCCTGTAAACGAATGGTGAGGTAAGAAAGGAAGAGCCTTCGAACACCATTATCATAGGAAAAGCGTGGTTGTCAATTCACGGGGTGCCTGTAGGAGTTAGCCACTCCACTTATTTCGGTGGGAAAAGAAACGGCACCCATTGGTAAAATTTGTTCAAGGAGATGAAAAAATTTGTATAAAAATTAATCACTTTTGAAAATTAGGCCGTTTTTCATTTTTTCTAAGTTGCTAAGATTTTTAATATTTTTCGTTAATCAGGAAGAGGATAAGATCGTTTGGTATGGATATTGCTTGATAATCTCCTTGACAAATGCATCATAAGAGGCTAATTTTTAAAAAAAATTGTTTCCTCTCATGAAGAAGGAGGTCGACATGAGAAAACTGTGGGTTATTTACCCTGTCGTGGTCTTAATGTTCTCCTTCTGTTTCGCTCTTTCTCCTTTGGCGCAGGAGAAGAAGGAGGCAGAGGATGTTTATACAATCAAGAAAGGGGATACGCTCTGGGACGTCTCTTCCAGGTTTTTGAAAGATCCCTTTCTCTGGCCAAAACTTTGGCAGAGGAATCCTTACATTACTAATCCTCATTGGATTTACCCAGGGAAAACGATTCAGCTCTTTCCTCTTGAGGAATTAAAGAAAGAGCTGCCAAAAGAGGTCGTCGTTGAGGAGAAGCCGAAAGAGGAGAAACCGATAGAGAAGAAACCGTCAGAGGAAAAACCCAAGGAGGTGGCAGTTGGAATAGAGGTTAAGAAAGAAGAGCCTCCTTCAGCAGAGGTGAAGCCAGAGGCGGTCGCAGTGGCGAAACCTCCTGAGGCAAAGCCTGTTGAGAAAAAGCCAGATTTCTTTCAGGATCGCAGGGCTTCAGGATTTTTGAGCGACATGGATTTTCGAGGGATTGGGATCATTCTGGATAGCAAAGAAGGGAAATTCCTTATATCCGCAGGCGATATCGTCTATCTGGCCTTCAAGACTTCCAAACCGATTAGGATCGGAGATAAGTACTCGGTTTTTCGTGCCACAGAGGAGGTGAGACATCCTGTTACCGACAAGAGGATTGCTACAAGGTATAATATGACTGGGAATGTCCAGATCATCGACCATTTTGGCAACTTTTTCACGGCGAAGGTGATTGAGTCATTTGATGCGATTTTTAAAGGGGATATGCTCCAGCCTTACATGAAGGAGAGGATGGAGGCTGAGGAAGGGAAGTGACGAGCGAGATCGTCTGATTTTGAATTTCAGACCTTCGATCCGAAATTAGAGAATTTCCACTTGGTTGCTTGGAATCTTTTTTTGGGCTTCGGAGATTTTTCTCCATCTCCTGAGCCTTTTTTTATCATCCGATCTACTCTGAACTGACGAAGGGCAGTTATGGCCGAGGAGATCTTCTACTGGTTAGCTTTGAGCCTTATCCCCGGTATTGGAAGTACACTCATGAGACGGCTCTTGGATCGGTTTAAGACTCCAGAAGTTGTCTTTAAGGCGTCAGCGAAAGAGTTACTCACTGTTGAAGGACTGGGAGAGAGGGTGGCTGAGGAGATCCGGAGGGGTCCGCAACAAAAGGTTGTTCAAAGAGAGTTATCCTTATTGGGGAAGGTTGGGGCGAGGGTCATTACCTTTAAGGACGAAGAATATCCCAGACGCTTAATGGATATTTACGATCCTCCCATACTCCTCTACGTGAGGGGAGAATTGAAAAAAGAGGACGAATTGGCTGTTGCTATAGTCGGTAGTAGAAGGACGACTCCTTATGGCAGGTGGTTCACAGAGAAAGTGAGCAAGGAACTCGCCGGTCATGGGGTGACGATTGTAAGCGGAATGGCAAGAGGGATCGATTCGCTGGCCCACTGGGGAGCTCTCTCAGGAGGGGGAAGGACAATTGCGGTCTTAGGTTGCGGAGTGGATGTCATCTACCCTTCAGAGAATCGAAGCCTCTTTGCAAAAATTATCGATCATGGGGCCGTCGTTTCTGAATTCCCCATGGGGTCGCGGCCGGAGGGCGGCCATTTTCCGAGAAGGAACCGGATCATCAGCGGCCTCTCCATCGGAGTGGCTGTGGTCCAAGCGAGCGAGAAGAGCGGTTCCCTGATCACAGCGGGTTACGCGCTGGAGCAGGGGAGAGAGGTCTTTGCTGTGCCCGGGAATGTGGGAACAGAAGAAAGTCGGGGTACCCATCGGTTGATCAAAGAGGGCGCCAAACTGGTCGAATCGAGTGAGGACATCTTGGAGGAAATATTGCCCCAGTGGAGAAGGGAAGAACGAGAGACAACCGAAAAGGTCGAGGCTTCGAAACCAGATCTCAGCGAAGAGGAAAGGGTTCTCTATGAGCTTTTAGGCCAAACCCCTTTGCATATCGATGTGATGATACGGGAGAGCCGTTTCGATCCGGGAAAGGTATCGAGTCTGCTTTTGAATTTGGAATTAAAAGGAATGATCTCGCAGTGGCCAGGCAAATGTTTTACTAAGAAATTGTGAATGGTGATTCTGATGGATTCTCATATTTTCTCTAATAACACCATCCCTATCATCATACCCTATCGCCGTTTTTAGGAGTAAAAGAAGATGTCAAAAGGATTGATCATTGTGGAGTCTCCGACAAAGGTGAAAACCCTTCAGAAATTCTTGGGCGGAGATTACGTCATCAAGGCCTGTTTGGGCCACATTAAAGACCTTCCAGAGGATGAGCTTGGTGTGGATCCCCAGAAGGAATTTGAGCCGCAATATGTCATCATTCCCGGAAAGGGCAAGATCCTTCGGGAACTGAAGAAGGCAAGTAAGGATGTGAAGAATATCTATCTCGGTCCTGACCCGGATCGGGAAGGGGAGGCGATCGCCTGGCATGTGGCTGAAGAGATTGGGAACGGTAATAAGAATATCTACCGGATCCTCTTCAATGAGATTACCAGAAAGGCGGTGTTGGAGGCCCTGAAGCATCCCGGAAAGCTCCAGCAGGCCAAATACGAATCCCAGCAGGCGAGACGTATCTTGGACCGCTTGGTGGGGTATCAGATCAGCCCCATCCTTTGGGAGAAGGTGAGGCGGGGGTTGAGCGCTGGCCGGGTCCAGTCGGTGGCCGTTCGAATCGTGTGCGAAAGGGAGAGGGAGATTCAAGGCTTCGTCTCCGAAGAGTATTGGAGCCTCACGGCCAACCTGAGGAAAAAGGAGTCGCCAATCGCCTTTGATGCCAAGTTGGTAAAATGGAAAGGGAAGAAGGTTGGATTGGCAAATGAGTCCGAAGCATTGGCTATGAAGAAAACCCTCGAGGCCGTTCCCTACACCGTTTCTAAAATCGTTCAGCAGGAGAAGAGGCGCCATCCCTTCCCGCCCTTCATCACGAGTCGACTCCAGCAGGAAGCCTACCGAAAGCTCTCCTTTTCAGCCCAGAGGACGATGCGGATTGCCCAGAGGTTGTATGAGGGGGTGGACCTGGGTGAGATGGGGACAGTGGGGCTGATCACTTACATGAGGACAGACTCCGTCAGGGTCTCATCCGAGGCGGTTCACCAAGTCAGGGGATGGCTTAAAGATCGTTTCGGTGAATCTTACGTGCCTCCAAAGCCCAATGTCTATAAGAGCCGGAAAGGGGCTCAGGAGGCCCACGAGGCGATCCGGCCCACAACGATCGATTTAGAGCCTGACAAGGTGAAGGATTATTTAGATAAAGACGACTATGCGCTTTATAAGTTGATCTGGGATCGCTTTGTAGCCTCTCAGATGACCTCCGCAGTCTTTCAGCAGACCACTGTAGAGATCAAAGCGGACGACGCCATCTTTTCTGCAGTTGGGACGGTGCCCACTTTCATGGGATTTATGACCCTCTATGTGGAGGGAGAAGACAACTCCCTGCCTGGTGGCAGGCAGGGTCTCTCCGCCGATAAGCAGGTCGAAGGAGAGGATCAAGAAAAGAGGTTACCGGCCCTCTCGGAAGGGGAAGTCTTGGAGCTCTTGGGGCTCACCCCGAAGCAGCATTTCACCCAACCTCCTTACCGCTTCTCAGAAGCAACGCTGATCAAGGAACTGGAGGAGAAGGGGATCGGAAGGCCATCTACCTATGCCACGATTTTGAGCACCATTAAAGAGAAGGAGTATGTGAGATTGGAGAAAGGGAGATTCTACCCTACGGAGTTAGGATTTCTGGTCAACGACCTTCTGGTGATGAACTTTCCGGATATTCTTGATGTCGAGTTTACAGCCCAGATGGAGGGGAATTTGGATAAGATCGAAGAAGGAGAGAAGGGATGGATTGAAACGCTGAAAGAGTTTTACGTTCCTTTCCAGAAGGACTTAGAGATGGCGAAGACCTCCATGAGGGATGTGAAGAGGGAGAAGATCCCAACCGATGCCGTCTGCGAGAGGTGTGGTTCAAAGATGGTGAAGCGATGGGGAAGGAGGGGCTACTTTTTGGCCTGCTCGGCCTATCCGAAATGCCGATATACGAGGGAAGTGGAGAGCAACGCAAAGAGGAATGAAGAGACCGACGTCCGGTGCGAGAAATGCGGGAGCCCTATGGTCATCAAGAACGGAAAGTTCGGGAGATTCATGGCCTGCTCCAACTACCCTGCTTGTAAATTCACTCAGCCCATCCATACCGGTATCCCGTGCCCCCAGGAGGGATGCGATGGGATGATCGTTGAACGAACGACTCGCAAAGGACGAACCTTTTATAGCTGCACCAACTATCCTCGCTGCACCTTCGCCATATGGGATAAACCCATTCCAGAAAGATGCCCTCAGTGCGATTTCCCGTTTCTGGTTGAGAAGGAAGGAAAGGTTGGAATCCTCAAGCGATGCCCGCAAAAGGAATGTGGATATCGTGTCTCAGAATGAGACGATCCGATCTCTCACCTACCGTCCCAACATTTTTTTGCAAATTCGAGACAGAAGACATAAAATAGAAAATTATGATTCCTATTGCCATCATTGGCGCTGGATTGGCAGGATGTGAAGCCGCTTGGCAGGTTACAAAGAGAGGCGGGAGTGTCATCCTATACGAGATGAAACCCGAGGTCTATTCGCCTGCCCACCACTCAGCCTCTTTTGCCGAGATCGTTTGCAGCAATTCCTTTAAATCGGAATCCTTAGAGAATGGCCCAGGGGTGTTGAAGGCGGAGATGGAGCTGCTGGATTCCCTGATCTTAAAAACAGCAAAGGCGACGAGAGTTCCAGCTGGGGATTCCCTGGCGGTCGATCGGGAGACCTTTTCGAGAAGGATCACGGAGATCATGGAGGGATTGGAGAACGTGGAGATCGTGCGAAAGGAGGTCTCGGCGATTCCTGAAGATAGTGTCACCATTATTGCCACGGGTCCTCTCACCTCCGAGGCAATGAGCACGGCGATCCAGGCATTGACGGGGAATCGACATCTCTTTTTTTACGATGCGATTTCGCCCATTGTCACCGGCGATTCGATCGATTTTGGAAAGGCCTTTAAAGCCTCTCGATATGGAAAAGGTGGGGATGATTATGTCAATTGCCCAATGGAGGAAGACGAGTACTATCGATTTGTCGATGCACTCAATCAGGCAGAAAAAGTCCCGGTCCGACATTTTGAGAGGAGATACCTCTTCGAAGGATGCCTTCCGGTTGAGGAGTTGGCAAAGCGTGGAAAGGATACGTTGGCGTTTGGCCCCCTCAGACCGGTGGGTCTGATTGACCCCAGAACGGGAGAACAACCCTTTGCTGTGGTTCAGCTAAGACAGGAGGATGCGTTGGGAACACTTTTCAATCTCGTGGGATTTCAGACGCGACTAAAGCCGGAAGAACAGAAGAAGGTCTTTCGAATGATCCCAGGCTTGGAGAGGGGTGAATTCCTTCGATTGGGTTCCGTCCACCGGAATACGTTCATCGATTCGCCTCGATTGCTGAATGAGTCCCTGCAATTGAGGCATCGTCCTCAGCTCTTTTTTGCCGGTCAGATTACCGGTGTCGAAGGCTATATGGAGTCTGCGGCAATGGGACTTCTGGCAGGGATCAATGCCTTCCGTAAGGCGAGGGAGATAAATCCTGTGTTTCCTCCTCCGACCACGGCCATTGGCGCCCTGATCCATTACATCACGCATTGTCCAACGCTTCCTTTCCAGCCCATGAACACCAATTTTGGGCTCTTTCCGCCAATGGAAGGAAAGGCAAGAGGTCACGAGAGACGGCGACTCCTGGCGAAGCGGGCATTGAACGACATGAAAAGATGGATGGAGGAGATGGAGATTTAAAGGCATGGGAGGGTGTCACCTAAACAGAGGTCGGGTCGATATTATAAGGTGAAGAGGACGAAGAGATGAGTGAACGAAGGTGTTGGAGATGCGGCAAAGAGCTTCCACTCGGGGGCCTGAACTATGTGATCCATATCAAAGTTTTCGCTGGTTATGACGGACTGCTTTTGGAGCCGGAGGAGGAGATCGACAGCCAGTTGAGGCGGCTCATGGATCAGGTTGAGAAATCGGATCCAAAGGAACTGGAGAAGGAGGTTTATGAGGAGTTCACCTTGCTCGTCTGTAAGAGTTGTCGAGATCGGTTCGTGGACGAAATTGAGCATCCCTGGGAAGGGCCCTTTCGGATCCGGAAGGGTCCCGATCGAATGATTCATTGACCATCCCAGGGCCCGCCATCCTGCTCTGTAAACGGGTAACTTCCCAAGGAGAGCTACATAAAAGCGGTTTCTGGAAAAGTCCAGCAATCTGTATCATCAAGAGGGGGTATGGTCGTTTCTCAGGCTCTCGAAAAAATGTCTTGACAAAGGGCGACCTTTATGTTTTAAATAGGTTCAACTGAATCAATTGAATCAATAGAATGATGAAGAAGAAAATCATTTCATTAAAAAAACTAACTCCCAGTGTTTTGAGAGATGGATCGAAGGGGTTGACCGGCCGTTCCCGTGGCGCCAAGATCCGTGAGTTCATCGAGAAGATCTTAAGAGGGGAGAAAGAGGCGCTCCTCGTCATCCTCGATTTTTCGGGAGTCGGATCCATCGATTTTTCATGGGCCGATGAGGTGGTTGCGAAAATCATTTCGCGCTTGTGGGGCGGCGAGTATGGGGAGAAGTTTCTTGTTTTGAAGAGCCTCAACGCCTCTCAGATTGAGAATATCGGTGTGGCCTTGGAAAGAAAGCGATTGGCCGCCTTAGCGACAGGATCGGAAGGATGGCAGATCATCGGTTCCCTCAACAACTATTTGGTCCATACCCTGGATCAGGTGATGAAAAAGGGCCACATGACCCTGAAAGAATTATCAGAGGGAGAACGTATCGGGATGAATACGAGCGGAACGAGGCTTCTCAACCTCTATAAGAAGCGACTCGTGCTTAGGGTGGAGGGACTGGTGATAGGGAAGAACGACCTCCATCGAGGAAAACAGTTCATCTACCAACCTCTTCTCCCTTAGGAGGCCGCCTTGGCGGAGCTTCGAAGAGAGCCGATCACAAGAATGTGGGTGCTGATTACGACCGACCATCCCAAGGGCCCCGCTGACTATCTTCCATTTAAACCTCCTTATCAGCCTCAAGAGGGAACAGGAATCTGTCCCTTCTGCCCCGGCAATGAAGGGATGACGCCCAAAGAAACCTTCTCTTTGGGTCGCGAAGGCGGAGGATGGTCTGTCCGCGTCATTCCCAACAAATTTCCCTTCTTTCATATCGAGGGAGACTTCGACCGGAGACCTGAGGGGATGTACGACGTGATGGAGGCCATTGGAGCTCATGAGATTGCAGTGGAAGCACCGGAACACCATCAGAACCTTGCGACCCTGGAACCCTCTCACATCCAGAAGATCCTCTTTGCCTATCGGGAAAGGCTGATCGACCTGGAGAAGGATCAACGATTTCAGCAGTTTCTGATTTTGAAGAATTATCCGGGGGTTTTCAATCGCCACCCCCATTCCCATATTATGGCCATGCCGGTCATCCCCAGAAGAATCGATGAGGAGATCTGGGGAACGTTAGATTACTATCAGCGCAAAGAACGTTGCATCTTCTGCGACATCATCAAAGAAGAGATATCGATGAAGAAGAGGGTCGTTTTGGAGACCGTCTATTTCTTGGCGTTTGTACCTTTTGCCTCACGATACCCTTTTGAGACCTGGATCATCCCGAAGATCCATTCCCCTGATTTTCACCATATCCGGGAGGAAGAGATGGAAGATCTTTCTGCGCTGATTCAGTCCCTTTTCATCCGTTACTACAAATTGCTTTCTGATCCTCCCTACAGTCTCACGTTTCATACGGCACCGGTTCAGGGTCGATTTCATCGGTCCGAATACCATTGGCATATCGAGACCAGGTTACGCATCGGTTTGCGGGAGGGGTTTGAATGGGGGACTGGCTTTTTCGTAAATCCCACACCTCCTGAGGCTGCGGCTGTCTATTTAAAGGGAGCAGAGTAAAAAATGAAGAATGACGTGTGATGCCTTATGAATAATGGGTCACGAATCACGCATCACAAATCGCGAATAGAAGAAGGCCGGGAAAGGAAGCGGAAGAGAGGAAGGGTGATCCTCTCGGGAACGCTTCTAAGCTTGTGCCTCCTCCTGATCTCTTTTTTCATATTTTCTCCAAAAATACGTTTGCAGTTGGCAGATCTTGTCGGGCTGACCCGACCCTCGACCGAAGAGTCCCAATCACAGGGGTTTCAGCCCCAGGTCATTGAAGGGAGCGTGAAGGAAAGGAGCACTCTTTTCCAGTCTTTGGCGGAGAAGAACATACCGCTGCAGTGGATCGATCTCATCGTATCAAAATTAAAACCCTATGTCGATTTCAAGAAGATCAAAGGGGGAACTTACCGTCTGGTCAGCAATATGAAAGGGGACTTGGTCAAGTTCATCTTTGAAGTGGGGCCAACCGAGGTTTACGAAATCGAAAGGGATTCCCAGGGATATACCGCTCAAAAAAAGGAGATCGTGCTCGAGACTCATCTGGTGAAGGTCATTGGGGAAATTCGTTCTTCTCTCTTTGAAGCGATGGAGGCCATTGGAGAACAAGACCAGTTGGTGATCGCCTTCGCCGAAATCTTTGCCTGGGAGATCGATTTTTATAAAGATGTGAGGGAAGGAGATCGATTCAAGGTCGTGGTGGAGAATATGTACAAGGGAAACCAGTTCATTCGATATGGGCTGATCCATGCGGTGGAGTATCAAAGAGGGGAGAAAGCGGTTCAGGGGATCGGATATCAGGGTGAGTATTATAATGCGAATGGGGTTTCTCTCAGAAAGGCCTTCTTAAAGGCGCCCCTTCGGTTTAACCGTATCAGTTCAAGGTTCAGCCGGGCGAGAAGGCATCCCATCTTGGGTGGGGTTCGACCCCATTTTGGCGTTGACTATGCAGCTCCAACTGGAACACCCATATGGGCGGTAGCAGACGGAGCGGTCCTTTCGTGTGGTTGGAACGGAGGATTTGGAAAGCAGGTGGTGCTCCGACATCCGAATGGATATGTGACCTACTATGGTCACCTTTCTAACTATGGCCCTGGGATCAGGAGGGGAGTCCGCGTGAAGCAGAAACAGATCATCGGATACGTTGGCTCCACTGGTCTTTCGACAGGACCTCATCTTGATTATCGCTTGGTCAAAGAGGGTCGACTTCGAAATCCTTTGAGAGAGAGCTTTCCAGCAGGTCTCCCTATCAAAAAAGAGGAGATGGAAAGGTTTGAAAAGAGAAGGGAAGAAGTGATCGCATGGCTCCAAGGGGATACGCCTTACTCCAAGAGGATAGAGGAAGGTTGGAGAATACGATAGAGACTGGAGGAATCGGATTTTAAGGAGAGAGATGGGGCAGAAAAAGAAGATCCTCATCGTGGACGATGAGCGAGATATTGTCAAGGCGTTGATGATTCGGTTACAATCGAACGGCTACGAGGTCGTAGCGGCCTTTGACGGTGCGCAGGCCCTCTTCATAGCGAATAAAGAGATGCCAGACTTGGTCATCTTAGATATTCGAATGCCAGCAGGGGATGGGTTCAGCGTCGCAGAGAAACTGAAGCAATCAGATCAAACTGACTGGATCCCCATCATCTTTCTGACAGGAAGTCCAGAAAAGAATGCACAGGAGAGGGCCATGGGATTGGGTGCTCGATTTTATATTAAGAAACCCTACGACCCTGAGGAGTTATTGGATGCGGTGAAGAGGGCATTGGGGACAAGGCGGTCCGATCCCTGAATCCCATTGAGCGGCTTCAATCTTGCACACGAAGGTGAGATATGCTGAGGGAAGATTTTGTTATCCAATCGAATGTTCGACGAGTCCTGATCCGTAGCAACATCGATTATTCAGAGCTCACTTTTGGTACGGTGAGGGGAGTGATCTACGTTCAGGGCAGATTCAAAATGGGCGGCGCTTATGGAGGTGGGGGGGGACGAGAAGAGGACGAGGAATTCGTGGCGAAGACCCTCCGTTCGTTGGAGCTGAAGATCAGGAGCATCCCTGGTGTCGTTGACGTCAAATTTCAATTAGTCAATTGGAAGAAGGAAAGGGGACAATGGATACCGTCGAAACAAGCGGAATGAGCCGATCAAGAGGGAGGCCGGTTAAACTCTATCAGCAGATTTCGATTGAGATCGAGAAAGAGATCCAGGTTCACCCCAATTATGCGGATCTACAAAATCAGTTTGGCCTTCTCTTGATGGTGGAAGGGGACCCAGAGGGAGCGGAGAGCCGTTTCTCAGAGGCCCTTTCCATTAATCCAAGGTACAGAGAGGCTACCCTTAATTTAGGTTTTCTGTATATCGAAATGAAACGTTGGAAAGAGGCTGAGAAGATCTTTCTCTCCGAAGTAAAGAGACATCCAAAAGATGGTTTTCTCCATCATACCTTAGGTGTCCTCTACCTTCGGACCGGAAGGCCGGAAGAAGCATCGGTTCGCATTCGCAAGGCCACTGAGTGCCATCCTTATTATCGAGACTATTATCATAAGAAAGGGGTCTGGCGCGGGGGGAGAGTCCGACTTGATGAAAAAAGAGAAAAAGTGCTTAAGAAGATTCATTTGGATTACCATTATGCTCAGTTCCATAACTTTGTTGGCCTCTACGTTGCGAAGCAGGGTAAGTCGACTCAGGCGGTCCGAGAGTTCAGAAAGGCTGCAAAACTGAAGCCCGATGAATTTCTATTCCATGCTAATCTTGGTACGGTTTACTACTATCAAGGAGCCTATCAAAAGGCGATCCAGGAGTTCAAGGAAGCCCTGAAGATCGATCCTCTCTATGGAATGGGATATGCCAACCTCAGCTATGTCTACGGTTTGATGAGACAGACTCGAGAGGCCCTTCGATGTATGGAGAGAGCGGTTCGTTTGAATCCCCGTTATGCAGACCTCCAGTACAACCTGGCCCTCCTTTACAGCGATCGCAGACGATATGAAAAAGCCATTTCTATGTTGAAGAAGGCCCTTCGCATCAATTCCAACTACCTCTTTGCCCGAATCAATTTAGGCGTGCTGTATGAGGAACAGAAGAGATGGAATGAGGCAAGGAGGGAGTACCGGAAAATTCTTCAAGTCACACCGGATAATGAAGATGTTCGAAGGCGTTTGGAAAGAATCTCTTGACGAAGAGCAAGAGCATCGATTCCCTCTCCTCCTTTGGGAGGATCAGCTGGTTCGATCGGTTGTGGTGATTCACCAAGGCGCATTGGGCGACTTCATTCTCGCTTTGCCATCCTTTGAAACCATTCGAAAGACCTTTCCGCGGGCGAAGTTAGTCATCATCGGCTACCCGAGAATTCTTGAATTGGTGGATCAGCGCTTCTATGCCAAAAAGATCCTCTCCGTGGACCAGAAAGAAATGGCCTCCCTTTTCGTTCGTGGAGGGCCTTTGGACCCTAACCTTTCTCAGCTCTTTGGCCAGTTCGACCTCATCGTCCTTTTTGGAAGGGATGAAGATGGGACGATTATCGAAAATCTCGAATCGGTCTGCCATGGCAAAATCCTTCATATCCATCCCTTTCCCTCTTGGGGCAGAGAGATTCATTTGACCGACCATCTTCTGAGACAATTTTCTCGATACGGCTTTCTTATCTCTTGCTCGACTCCCAGGCTCTACCTTAAGGAGTCAGATCGAGATTGGGGAAGGAGGTTTTGGCAAGGAAAGGGCGTGAACATCGAAGAGAGGTCAAGGGCGATCATCCTCCATCCGGGGAGTGGGAGCAAGAGAAAGGTTTGGCCTTTGGAGCGATTTTTAAGCCTCAGCCAAATTCTTCGAGATCGTCTTGGTTCAAAGATTCTTATCATTCTCGGTCCGGCCGAGGAAACAGAAATGGAGAGGGTCTTCGGAGAAATGGACCCCCAGGCATTTATTCAGGCAAAAGGGTTCTCTCTTCTTCAGATTGCCTCGCTGATGGAGAAATGTCGAGCCTTCATCGGTAACGATTCTGGGATCTCCCATATGGCTTCTGCCTTGGGAATTCCTACGATTGCTATCTTTGGCCCAACAGATCCAGGGGTTTGGGCTCCGAGGGGTGAGAAGGTCTTGGTCGTTCGCAGGGAGACTCCTTGTTCACCATGCACTCGGGAGAGGCTCCTTCAATGTGGAGATCTTGAATGTCTGAAGGGAATTGGAACGGAGGAAGTTTTGAAAGGGTTGGAGAAAGTCGGGGTTAGCACTTAGGAAAGGAGGCAGAACGATGGAAGAAAAGAAGGTTGGTGAGGTGATCAAATTCTTTGGAAAGATTGGTGTCGCAGCGATACGGCTCACAGAAGGATCGCTCAAAGTGGGGGATACGATCCGCATCGTCGGTCATACGACCGACTTCTCTCAGCCCATAGACTCCATGCAGATTGAGAACAAGAATGTTCAGGAGGCAGGGCCTGGTGCAGATGTTGGGATAAAAGTGAAGGATCGCGTGAGGGAGCACGACGTCGTCTATAAAGTCGTGGCGTAAACCCCGTTAGAAAGGCGAGGCTTTAACTTCTCCCTTTGAATGAAGAACTCAATGGTTTATTTTAGAACATTACAGACAAATATGGCGGAGTTTTCTAACGGGGTAAAGGATTGGGTTTGAAGAAGGTTGAGGCACTGAAGGATAAGACGTGCCACCTTTGTGGAAGAGAGGTAAGTGACCTTTCACAAGCCCTTCCGGTATGTTTAAGCTGTCTTCGATCAGGAAAGGAGGCCATCCAACCGCTCATTGAAGAAGCCCATTCTCATTCCCGCATACCATTTCAACTACCACCCATGCCTCCGCGGGATTCCACCGGCACCCTTTGCCATATCTGCATCAATCGTTGTCAAATTCCAGAGGACGGTTGGGGTTATTGCGGTCTGAGGACTCGAAAAGAGGGTGCTCTCAAAGGCGTCTCTGCTGGTGAGGGAAACGTCAGTTGGTATTATGATGGGCTCCCAACCAATTGTGTAGCCGATTGGGTCTGTCCAGGAGGGACCGGCGCGGGATATCCTCGCTATGCCTATAGTGCTGGCCCAGAATACGGGTTTAAAAGCCTTGCAGTCTTCTATCATGGATGTTCTTTTGACTGTCTTTTCTGCCAAAACTGGACGCATCGGGAAAGGGTTCGTGATAAGAAAAGGATTACTTCGGAAGAACTGGCCAAAGCTGTGGACCAACGCACCAGTTGTATTTGCTACTTTGGCGGCGATCCGACTCCTCAACTTCCCCACTCGATCGAAGTCTCCAAGTGTGCCTTAGAAAAGGTCGAGGGAAGGATCTTAAGGATCTGCTGGGAAACGAATGGTTCTATGAATCCTGAGCTACTGGGTGAGATGCTCAACTTGTCTTTGAAATCAGGGGGATGTATCAAGTTTGACATCAAGGCCTGGAACGATTCTCTTCATAAAGCTCTTTGCGGTGTCTCGAATGCGAGGACAAAAGAAAACTTTGAGCGGGCAGCTCAATGGGTCGAGAAGAGACCGAAGCCGCCCCTCCTTGTCGCCAGC
>Ga0315310_10000870_pt1 | contig 19064 bp, 18 predicted proteins | sample TDP5_MG_FD_203630 | JGI IMG/M metagenome (GOLD analysis project Ga0315310, IMG submission 203630) | Freshwater sediment microbial communities from Lake Towuti, South Sulawesi, Indonesia - TDP5 | ecosystem: Environmental > Aquatic > Freshwater > Lake > Sediment | place: Indonesia: South Sulawesi... | reverse complement strand
ATAAGTAATTAACGTTTTTTAAGATTTCAAAACGATTGAAACTACGTCTCAGCTTATTTCCGAATTTGGAAAGCGCTTTGTTTTCAAACAAAAAATTTCGCAGTAATGCGCCGCCGCATGGGGTGCTGCAAGCTTTCAATTTCCTTTTTGAATCACTACAAGAACATGGCTTCGGATAAAGGCCGTGTTTGGATGGATCAAAAGTACCGGTTGGTTGCGTATGCGCTGCTTGTTGAGGACCATTTTGGTACAGTTGTTAGGTAAGGTTTTGTGAACTATATTCCTGAAACGTTGATTTTACAGTTAGAGATCGCGCCCACTATGAAGGGCCATGTGAAACGCGTTCTGGGACACATTAAAAGAATTATCAGGGATGAGAAATCTACCACCTATAATAAGTGGCAAAACAAAAATGCACAGGCAGATGCGGACACAAACAGACATACCAACAATCTTAGTTTGCGCGCACGGTACAGGCAGACGTGTTTTTGAGTATATTTATATACTTGTTTTGGTATTATTGTTTCGGTGTTACCGTTTGGGTAAGCTTGTTGCAGTTACCGCAAAGATTCCTGAAGATTTGAGGAAGCGGTTAGAAGAGATGGGTGTTAATGTGAGCGGTTTGATTCGTGAGGTTTTGGAGCGGGAGGTTAGGCGCTTGGAGATGGAAAAGCTTCGCAGGTTGGCCGGCGAGGCGGGTGAAATTCTTCGTAGGGTTCCAGCTGAAGAGCTTGTTAAGATTGTTCGAGAGTCTAGGGAGGAGCGTTGACGGATTCCTTTCTTTTTGACGCTGGCAGCATCTTGTTGCTTGTTAGAGAGCTTGGCGAACGCGCTCCAGATATTTTGTTGAAGAGCTCCACCATACCTTTAGCCTATTATGAGGTTGGAAACACTGTGTGGAAGGAGTGTTTCCTTCTTAATAGATTGGACATGGAGAAAGCTGTGAGACTTTTGATGTCTGTTTTTGCCATAATGGGGGAAATGGATGTGATGAGCTTTGGGGACGAAAAGTTTGGCGTTGCCGTTCTTGACGCGGCTGGACGATTAAACGTGACCTACTATGATGCATCCTATTTGGTGGCAGCGCAGAAACAGGATAGGATATTGGTCACGGATGATGAACGACTGAGGATGGCGGCAGAAAAAATGGGCTTAAAAGCCACAAAAAGCGAAGCACTCCAGTAGAATCATCATTTCAAGGTTTGAGATTACGCCTACTATGAAGGGTATGTGAAACGGGTGCTGGGACACATTAAGCGAATCATTAAGGGAAGAGGAGCTGCAGCCCATACGAGTGGCAAAACAGAAATGCACAGGCGGATGCGGAAACAGACAAATGAGCCGCGGGTGATGGATATTGGACTTCGGTGCCGAAGAGCTGTTTTTATTCTCTACTAGTTCTCTTTTTCGGAAATAGTGTTAATGATGGCTTCGATTTTTTCGAGTACTTTTCTAGCGTTTTGGAGAAGCTTTTCCGCTTTAGGTTTGTCGTAGTATTCTGACGGTGTTACAAAGGTTCCTTTTTCGTCTTCTACGGGATATCTGGCTGTGATGATGTGTTCTTCCATGAGCTTCAGTTTCTCTAACACTTCGTCCACGTCTCCCTCTAGTTCTTTTGGTTTAGGTATGATTTTGAGTATGTACCAGTTTCTTCCTTTCTTGCTTGGTGTTGATCCTAAAACCCAGTATCAGAGCTGAAGCGGAGTTTTCTGCACACAAAGCGCTGAACAAGGCGCAACTGTCATAGAAGCCCTTTTCAAAGTCGTCTTGGGCTCCTAATAGTTGGTCGTGTGCCGTTTTAAGAAGAGCTGCAATCTCTTCTCCAACCATATTCCTTCCTCTTCGTCGTAGAACCAGCGTCTTTTTATCTCTGCTTCTTTCCACTTAAGAAGGCCTCTAATCATGTTAAATCGATCGAATAATACCTCATAGCCTTCAATTATTCCGAAAATTATTGTTGGTTCATCAAGTAGATTAATGAGAAACTGTTTAACCGTTATAGTCAACGTTTCTATGGAAGCCTCAACCTTAACCATCGCATCGTAAATGACATCTGTTAAGTCGACTCTTCACTGCATATCACAAGCAGGTCAATATCGCTTTCTAAAGTAGCGACACTTTTCGCCACGCTACCAAAAAGAACTATGCCTATAACGTTCTTGTCACCACTTATGACGTTTGCCGCGCGAACAGCTTTCTCACGCATGTAGAGTGAAGGGAGCAACACTGCAACGCATTTATTTAGCTCATTTAGCTCATCCCTAACAATCTCGCGAACACTTTCAACAGAGACCAGTTGGTACAAAGACTCACGTTTCCGGATAAAACCATCCTTCGAAAGCTCTACAAGAGTTTTACCCAACCACCTGCCACTCAAGCCAGTCTCTGTCTTAAGCTCGTTGAAAGATTTGCCTCCATTGACTAGGGCAGATAGAACCTTAAACTCAGGAGTGGATCTAAACATCTTTACCATTTTCTGCCACCATATGGTAGTTCTTCAAGATATCTATAGTTTATCAAATAAACTAGAAGATTTACTAGATTTACCTACTTATGAAAAACTGGCAGCATCTTTAATTCGCAATCTTCTATCAACCGCGTGAGGAGAAGTTCTATCAAAGCTATACATTAAAAAAGCAGCAATTCCCAAAGATACGACTTAAAGGAAGAGAAGGACCTAAATACAATCCTAAGGTTCACAAACATTGACGTAAATGTTCCTAAGAAGTAAATACGAAAGAACAATACGTCATCAGTAGGTCGAAACCATGGTCGCTGACGCGACTAGCTAAAGTAGAAATGCATAAGAGGATGTTGACGTAAATGAGGGTTCTGCTTTTGGACTCTTCGCAAACATCTTTTGGTTCTGCAGTTTTATCTGATTGAATGAGATATGTAAAAGCATATAAGCAGAATGACCCCAAAAGGTAGAATTGGAGATGAAATTTTGCTGCCAGAAGATAGATTGGAAGAAGTGGTCAGAGACTCAGCTGTTGAACACACAGCAAGTGCTTTCCACTACCTTGTCGTCCATGCTAACATCAAACAGTATTACTACGAATTGAAGTACGTTCGAGACGATCGTAGGCTCATGGATCTCGTAGGTAAAAGTCTCAGAGAGCTAGATATGCTTAAGCGAACCGAAGACCATAAAGACGCAATAGCTAAACTATTTCTGCCCAACAATGAGGATTTGGCGAAAACGCTCGAGTATTACAGAAAGTTCAAGGAACGTTTTACAGCTGCATTAGCGGCAATGACTGTGGCCACATGCAAACTGTGCTGGGCACAAAAGAGTTAATGGTAGAGGTGAACCAAAATGTATATGGGTGTTGCGGTTAAACTCGTTCTCAATATGCATGATCTGAACAATGAGCGAGCTGAAGAGATTAGACGCATCCCTTTGATTTATCGTGACGAGAAGGGCGAGTGGCACGTGGTTGAAGAAGCTGTCGCCGTCAGTGGAGTCATGGTGAAACATTGGCACTTTGCCTATATGGTAACTCTTGGCATCAAGGAAAAGGTTGATTTCTGTGACTATTGTGGGAGGTTCGAAGCTATTAGGGTTCTCTCTGGAACTCAAGGAAATGAAAAGGACTTAATTGGTAGATGTGCTGGGGAGGATGTTCACGGCTTTCTTAGAGCGAGGCCACCCTTAAGAAGAGAGTCTTTAGCAAGGTTCTCTTGGATGTTACCACTTTTCAACGAAAAAACCATGAATGTCTTTGGCTTACCCACGCCTTTTAGAGTGTTGCAACACTCTCGTAATGTCAGAGAGATCCCGGAAGGAGCACATGAGGAAGTTAGACAAGCGCAGATGCCTTATCCACGCTCGTATGCTAACGGCGTTTATGGGTTTGTTTCAACTCTGGATCTAGATCATATAGGTTATTCATTTACTGGTCGTGAATGCATTGATCCAGATAAGATTCTTGCTCGCAAGAAAATAGCAGCTCAAGCATATGTTCCTATGCTAACTGGAGCAGTGGGAGCGTCGTTGGCAAGAGCACTACCAGTGTCGGACGTTCTAGAAGTCACAGTAATTACTTGTGCCAAACCTATACCAGCGCCAGTTCACCCGATTTATCCGGATTACATAAACGAAAACGTCAATCTTTACACAGGTATTGACAAAGTCATGGAAACTGATGTTACGATGTACGTATGGTCCAAGGAAAAAGAAATTAAAGGAAAAACTGTTGACAAATTTAACCTGATTTCCGTGAAGGAACCAGCAGACGCATTTGCGAAAATCGTAAACAAGTTAAATGAGGCAACTAAAACTGGCGATTCAACGAAGGGCAAATAATGTCCTTTGATATAGTAGGGGCTCATTTCTTTCTTCCGCTTTTTTCAGTACGGGACCCAACTTCATGGGGAGTTCGGTTGTCTTTTTTGCTTCCACCTCCCAGAACCATACTTGGGGCCCTTGCTCATAACATAGGAGTCATTTCAGGTATAGCAAGTGGAGAGGAAGAGTTAAGAAAAGAGGCGGCTAGAAATATTCTTACTTACGCTTTTGAAAAATGCTCATTCGCCACCATACGACCACTTTCTCCTATGATTAAAAGTTCTCACATTTTGAGATATGTTCCGCCAGTTGAAAAAGGTGACCGAGTAAGGACGCCCGACACGGCTCATGATGCCTTCAAAACCGATCTTATAATCTCGAGCGAGATGAAAGCGATATTCTTCATCGACACGGAATCTGCCAGTTCATTATTAGAAAAATATGGTTTGCCAAAGCTTCACATTGGTGGACTCTGCAATGCTGCGAGATTAATCGACCGCATAGGTCCAACCGAAATTACATGTTACACAAAAAGTGTCGAAACACTTAGGATTGAGGAAGCAAGTCCAACTACTAATACATATGTACCTTATGGGTGGTTAGATAAGAGCGCAGAAGGGCAATACGTTGTGAGCGAGCTTTTACCCAACCTGCGTGTATTAGAAACGCTAGGCCAAATATCACAGATAGATATCCGAAGCATTCGGAATAAGGATCTGCGCAGAAAAAAGATTCCTTACTTATTGCCTCTGAAACTTACAAGAAGACCTAAAGGAAAAGAGGTTTTCGAAGCATCTGAAGTGAAAATCAAGCCAAAGAAGGATTTCGCCACTTATTCTCTTAGCGATGGAACAAAGGTTGTCCTTCCAAGAAAAGACTAGACCTAATAGGTGATGTTTCAATGAATTGGTGGGACATTGTAAAAGAGGCGCTCGGTAGCACTGAAAAATTCGAACAAAGGATGCTCCAGAAACAAGCTGTAGAAAGACTGCAAGATCTGTTTGAGAGTTTTCCATCAAGATCCGATAATGTACCGCCTATATTAATTAGGCTTCCATGTGGTTATGGCAAGACCATTATTGGAGAAGCACCTTTCATAGCTCAACTCAAAACAGGAAATTGGTTGACAAGAGGAGCTTGTTATGTGCTTCCTACCAGAGCTTTGACCAAGCATCACAAGGACGTTATACAAAAACACGTAAATCTTGTTGAGTCCAATGTGAATGTCTCCGCGTTTCATGGGGAAGAGCATACAACGAATGTGTTCTACGCCGACATCGCCGTTTCGACATTTGATACGTTTACATATGCATATGCTAGGAGCTCACGAACGGGGCACCATCTTGAGTTTCCAGCTGGCACTATAGCAACCTCCTATGTAGTCTTTGATGAGGCGCATATGTTACAAGATGAATACGCATACACACATAGTATTATGAACAAACTATTGAGAGTGCTAAGCGAAAGTGGTGTCCCAACGATCATTATGACTGCTACTATGCCAAAGCCCATACAAGATGTGATTTTTGACGGTTTAGAACACCTTCAGATTCCCGACTTCGAAAACTCTGACGCGATTAGGCAAGTTGATAAACTTCTGAAAAGCGAAGTCTATCGAGGAAATGTGATAGGGGTTGAACTGGCTGAAAAAACACCTCTTGAGGGCATTTTGGAAAGCACCTTTCTGAAAGAAATCCCATACAAACGAGTCTTAATAGTTTGTAACACCGTGCTTACTGCACAAAAAGTTTTTGATGAGATTAGAAAAGAGCTGAGCAAGCTAGACATTTCAGGGGAAGTCATTCTTCTGCACTCACGTTTAGAGAAAAGAGAGAGAATGCAGAGAGAGATGCTGGCAAGATCCTTAATGTCCCGAACGAAATGTGTAGGCAAATGTGGGAAAGGGGAAACGTCATGCATTCCTTTTCCACTCTATTTTCACTCTACAATGGATAAAGAATTTGAAATATTCTGCGAAGACTGTACTCCGCAGAAACAAGGATCAAAACGCATAGATTACGTCGTCACAGTAGCCACGCAGGTGGTCGAAGCAGGTCTCGATATAACTTCAGACATCCTGATAACTGAATGCGCTCCTCTTGATTCCTTAATACAAAGAGTCGGCAGATGTGCACGATTCCCTAGCGAGAAAGGCTTAACCAAAGTCTTCTATCACGAGGATGCTTGGCGGCCTTATCCAAAAAGTCTCGTCGAGGAAGCATGGAGGATTCTAAGGGGGCTTAGTAATCAGGAGTTATCGTTAGCCCTAACAGATTTTCTTAATTCCTTGTCCCTAGTCAACAAAGGCTACGAGGTGCTTCAACGGGGAGTACCTTATGAAGAGTTACGTTGGTATCTCTCCTATCTAGAAGGTTCTGGTTTTTCTACGTTTACAATCGATTGGCACGCTCTAAGAGCCATCAAAACACGTCCAAGCGTGTCTCTAACCGTGGTAGTTCCAGTGAGTGAAATGCCTCTACATGAAGCAAAAGAGGAATATGCTTATATAGACCTTAGAAAAAGCGGAAAATTCCGCCATTACAAGATATTATCAACAGAAATACGACTTTTATATAGTGATCTTTTTCAGCATTTGGTTAACCTGCGAAAAGGAAACACGTATCTACTGCTTGAATGTGACTATGCAGATAAACACTCGTTCTCTCTTGATCTCCATTACGCGGTCGAAAATGGCAAACCTAGACCTTTTCTGTTGCATCAAACAAGTCTAGATGAACAACTAGTAGAATTAAACCTAGTCAGAGCATCAACTGTTGAGAGAGGAATCGAGTACTTCTATCTTCTATCTCTAAGTAAAGGTCCAGTAGCCGAAGGTATGTACTTACTGAACCCCGAATTCTATGACTCGGCACTCGGGCTTAAAATGGGTGAGGAAAAATGAATGTTTGGTTATGCCCTCAAGTGAAAATTTGTCTATTTCTTGGAGAAGGGGTTTGTGGTCATAATAAAGAGAAACCTATATTTCTCTCATATCATTCAGAAACACCGACAACCGCAGAATGTTACATGGCGCATATTATCCACTGTTGGGATGAATGGCTTAAGTTACGCAAAAGATGGTCGCCTTCTGTGAAACGCGTTTTAGAGTCGGTAACACGCACCGCCCTTGACGACGAAGCTTTTCAACAAGCTATGGGTTCTATCATCTTGCATCATGATGTTGGTAAGCTAACGAAAGAATATCAGAATAAAAAATTCTTTCGCCATGAAGCTGTTAGTACATATATTCTTTACCACTGGTTAGAAGAACTTGGTCGGAAAAATATTTGGCCCGCCATGTTTGGAGCAGCTGTATATCTTCATCACGAAGGACTGCAAATAGCTCACAGGCATTTTGAAATGAGAGAGCCTACATACAGCTACTTAATTAACTGGCTTTCGCCATTGGAGTTTTATATGGTCGATGGGTGGAATGAATTCATCGCTCAGATTAATCAGAAATATCTTGGTGTGCCCATCTCTTTGGACTTTAAAAGAGAATCAATTACCGGATTCGACGTCGCTGAAACTTTAGGGTCTATTATGATAAGCGTCGATGGTTGTACTGAACCTCTCGTTATGCGTATGGGTATAGCAGCAATTTTGCATCCCCTGACGATTTGTGACAATCGGGCTGCCAATAAAAGAGGAGGCATGCCATCAACTATCAGCCAAGCATTAGCAAAATTCTTTGATGAGGGAGCTTTGGCGAGGAGCGAAGAATGAGTACGTTTACGTATACATTTCACGGAGTAGGCGACAGAGTTGTAGATACGCTTCTTGTGTATGCCTTAAGCGATCTGGCCAAAAGAGCCGATGTGAAAGCTATTTTACATTGGAGTTTAGGACATGATGTGATTTTAACTCTACAATCATCTCGCTCAGATCTCCAAGATAAGATGTTCATGGCGCTCAGAAAAGCTAGCAAGAGTTACACTCTCGCTAATCGCTTGAGATTTTGGCTTAACGTGGGAGGCGGCAAAGGCAGAGAATGGTCTGTCGACTCGATCGCGTGTGTTTACTGTACTGGTAAAAAAAGCAAAAAATATACCTGCGATAAGAAGGGCAAGTGTGGTCCTGTTGGTGTCCCTGCTTACCCTGTTTTCTTTCACAATCTTAGTGAGCTTAGAGCAATTGATTTACAGGATGTCCACCCTTTATCCAAGAAAAAACGAGTTGGGTACAAAACGCTTTACATAGGATTGTCGCCATATTGGTCAAAGGGGATCAGGAAGTGGGACTCAGAATGGGACAGTGTCCCATCAACTTACCTGCCCAACCAGCTACAGGTTCTGTTACTTTATGGGCTAGCCTATTACGCCACTGCAGTCTTTACAGAAACATTCATACAACTGATATTTTCGGCGCCATTTGGCGCAGATCTGGAACATACGGACGTGATACCGCTCCTGGAACTTGTCAAGAGAATAACTAATAGATTTAGCTTAGGAATAAGAGGAATCCGAATAAACAATCTTCCCATCAAAACCGTACCCCTCACTTTACTGTCACAACTTGATCTGCCATCACTGGCGGGACTTTCACATGAACAGTTATCAATGCTTTTCATAGCATACGATATGGATCGCGCTGTACCAAAAAATCCAAGAGGATACGAAGAATGGAGCTTAGTAGACACAGGGAATTTTTACTTAAATCTAGGAACTCATTTTTGGGACTTTAAATGTATGGTAGCAGACTTGGCAAGCAATGTGTGGCGTGATGAATTTAGGTCACGCATCCAAAGCATATTAATAGACCTTTCATACGCAATATCTGGAAGAAACATCTGGTTTCTAAACGACGCATTATTTAAGGCTAAAGTGCTATCCCACGAATTAAGGATACATTTACCTGGCCGGGATGCTATACTCAAGGCTCAACAGATATTTGGGTGAGATTTACCTCATTTTCACATGTATTAAAACTTGAATATGAACTGTGTTACTCCGAATCCTCCTGTTTTGTTTCCTCCTATGTTGGCGTATTCTGCAAATTTTGCCAGCATACCCTTTACCTTATTCTGTTGTTCTTTAAAATACTCTTGAACATGTCGACGCCGACCTAAAGGTTATGAAAGAACCGTTCTAGCTAAACCCCTGTTTTCCTCATATGTAAGCCTCAGAAACATGCCTTAACATTGACCCGCTCTCATGTCTCATGATCATCCTGAACATGTAAGTTAATCCTACTTTAATACTAAATAGGAAAATCTTTTATGGTAGTACATGCACTCTGTTATCTGAGGCAAGGCACATGCAAAACATCGTGAAAGTAACAAGAAGAGGACAAACCACAATCCCGGTAGAAATCAGACAAAAACTAGGAATAAAGGAAGGAGACCGGCTAATGGTAGAGGCCACCGAACAGGGAATACTCCTCAAAGTAATCCCAAAACTCGAAGACATGGCTGGCGTAGACGCGAAATATGGCAGAGTAGAAGAAATCAAGAAAGAAATCGACAAACTCAGAGAGGAATACTAGGTTGAAAACAGTCCTAGACACCAGATTCCTAACCGAACACTTCTACTCCGACCAAACCGAAACAAAACAAAAAACAACCAAAAAACTGATGGAACTAACCGAAAGAAGAGAAGGGATACTGCCCACCATTGTCATCTCAGAAATCACCCAGATAACATGCGAAAAAAGAGGAAGAGAAGTAGCAGAAACCCGCTGCCTAGCACTAATAGAAAGCGGACTACAAATCCAAGACCTAAACCGAATAATCGCCAAACAAGCCGGACTGCTGAAATGCCAACACAAGAACATACCCATGGGCGACTGCATAATCGCCGCAACAGCCATAATCAACCAAGCAAGAATACTTTCTGACGATCCACACTTTGACACCATAGAAGAAACAAAACGCAGTTGGATCTAAACTCTCCTTAAACCCAATCCAGTCAAATCCCTGCACCCATGAAACTCACCACCCCAAACCCACCAGTTCTGTTTCCGCCAACATTAGCAAACTCAGCAAATCTTGCCAGCATAGCGATCACCTTGTTCCACTTCTTCGTTCCTTAGGTTGCTCCACCTTGTGACTCTGTTTGGTTTGTTCCTTTCATATCCGCCCTCTTCTCTCCTAAAAGGCTATTAGCGCTTCAAGTTCGTCATGCCTATTGATAAATTATAGAATCATGATTGTAACAATCCAGATTGTAACATTTAAACTCTGCCAAACATCGAAGCTATTAAACCTTCAAAACAAGCCGCGTCGCTCCAAACCCACCCGTCTTGTTACCCCCCACGTTGGCGTATTCTGCAAATTTTGCCAGCATACAAGTCACTTTGTTCCATTCGCTTTCTATATCTTTTAACTCATAGGTTGCCCAGCCTACAAACCCTGTTGCCTTCTTCCGCCTCATAACCGCCAGCTTAGTCCACAACTCGTACTCGCTTACGCCCACATTCTTAGTCAACCACTCCTTATAGGCAACGTACTCCTCCTTACCAAACCGCCTACGATCACTAAACAAATTCCACACACGCATCAAACTCGAAAAAACCTTCACAGCGTCAGGAAACATCCAATGAAAACCGCTACCCAAACTAGCCAAATAAGTAGGCGTCTTAAAGAATAACCTAAACGCATCGATCGCCATTGTTTCTTTCTCCAACTCTTCATAGCTCTTACAATTCACACTTAAAGAAGCAATTCTGAAGGTCGTATCAAAAACCAGTACACTATTCTGTTTCTGAAAGAAATTGAGCAGACACATCGCATACTCATCCTTCAAAAACCTAAACTTAACGCGACAAGGAAAAAGCGGATCTAAAACATAACCCTTCTCAGTACGAGCCTTACTCTTAAACCGCAAAGGCGTCACACTATAAGGTTTAGAAACATTCAACTCATGCAACAACCCAGACGCGGTGGGGTCAACCTGCCTAATAAGATGCAGCAACAAACCCCGAGCCATATGACCTGTAAAAAACGGCAAGACAACAGCCTTCTCACCATACATCTCCAAACCGATCTCAACAGGCAAAACGCTCAACTCCCACCAAATGGGATTCTAACAAGATACATCAACCAAAAAACACATTACCGATTGAATAGTTAAGACTTTCTAGAAACTTCTTCCAGCCTTATACAAACCCGCGCGCTTATGTTCGGCATGATTGTAAACTACGTCCGTTATCATATTTCCAATTCTTCCATAAGCTATCACTGACAGTGGTGTTGTTAGCATGAATAGCACTACAACTAAGGAATGATGGAAACTCTGGCATGACTCTATACAAAGCCGCGGGCACTCAGAAAACAAACATGACAGCTAACTCAGAGCGGCACTATTTCGATTTTCGGGAATGCCCAAATTGCGTAGAATTAGGAAAAAAGGAGGTTCAGATGAAAGGAACCTTTATTTCTGGTACGCGAAGAAGCCTTTCCCTGTTTTTGCCCCAAGTTCTCCCTTTCTAACCATTTCTTCTATGAGTAGGCTTGGCTTGTAAAATTCTCCATATTTAGCTTCGATCTCTTTCAGTTTTGGCAATATCGTGTCTATACCCAGCGTGTCAGCGAGTTCCAAAACGCCTATAGGCATATTAAAGCCCAGCTTCAACGTCTTGTCTATGTCTTCTGGAGTGGCTATATTATTTCTTATCAGTTCCGCTGCCATGTTGACGGTTGCATAAGTTTGTGTCATCGGATCGAATTTCTCCGCCTTCTCTATGGCTATTTGTGGCATTGCCCATTTTCCCTTGTCCGGGTATGTATAGAATCCTTTCCCTGCCTTTACTCCGATTTCGCCTTTTTGAATTTTCTCTTTTATCAGCGGCGATGCTTTGAAGTTTGGTTCTCTTTCTTCCATGAACTTCATGACATGGTAGGCTATGTCTATGCCTGTAAAATCTAATAGCGCAAAGATGCCCATTGGCATTCCAGCTTTATGCATTGCTGCAGCATCGACTTCTTCGATTGTGCACTCTCCCTTGTAAACCATCCATGCGACAAGGTTTGTACCAGCTATGGTTATTCTATTGGCTATGAAGCCTGGCACATCCTTTTTGCATAAAACCGGCTCTTTCCCGAACTTCTTTGCTAAATCTATCGTGACCTTGCAAGTTTCATCGCTTGTTTTTCCGCCCATTATGACCTCAACAAGACGCATAAGCTGTGCGGGATTGAAAAAGTGCATGCCTATCACTTTTTCAGGACGGTTCGTCGCTGCAGCAATTTCAGTGATTGAAAGTGCGCTCGTGTTTGTGGCTAATATCGCATGTGTTGGTGCGGTACTGTCAATTTCTTTAAATATTTGCTGCTTTAACTTTAATTCCTCTGGAATTGCTTCAATAACAAAATCAGCCTCTTTCACAGCTTCTTCTAATGAAACCAGTGGTTTTATTCTTTTCAAGGTTTTGTCTGCTTCAGCTGGCGCTATCCTACCTTTCTCAATGAGCTTGCCTATGCTCCATCTGATTTTTTCCATGCCTCCCTTGATAAACTGCTCATTTATATCTCTCATAGTTACATCACAGCCAGCCATTGCCGCAACTTGCGCTATTCCGTGTCCCATGGCACCAGCACCCATAACCGCAATCTTCTTAACTTCCATATTACAACCCCTTTTAGAACGAGGAATAAGGTTGGACTTTCTTAAAATATTTTCTGATTTGTTTTGTGATTTTAAGGGTTATAACAACAATGCTTTACAAATTTTGAATACTATATTATGATCAAAACATCTCCTGCATTCAATGGCATTTTGTACCTGAAGTATTCAGGTAATGCCCTCTGTATTGCTTATTTTCTTTGTGTCTCTACATTTCTGTCTTGAAGGCTTTACTAAGTATGATTTCAAGATTTTTATGGTGCCTTTTTTCGTCTTCTTCGAAATGTTTCAGTAATAGCTTTAGAGCTTCATCTTGAGTCTTTTTTCCTTCCTCCTCGATCTGTCGCATCATTGCTTCCTCTGCCTTGATGTGCTCTTCCAGTTCCCTTCTCACAGCCCGCTTATCAGCGTCTATGTGAATTGTATAATCCCAAAAAGACTTTGGTCCACCTATAACCTTCAATGCCGCTTCCAAAATCTCAGAGTGCTTTCTTGTATCTAACTGCATTTCATGAATCAAAAGCCTTGCTGCCACGCTATCAACTCGCTCCTCAAGGATTCTAAGCTTCTCGGCAATTTCCTTCTCCAACTTAATTTGTTCTCTAATCAGATCCGACATAGTCTTTTCTGTTTTCATAATTCTAATTCTCCCTTTTTTGGAGGCAAATTTGCATGGTTTACTAGTAAGAAAACTCGTCTTCTATATATCATTTTCTTGCTCGGTTTTCAAGACGCCTGCAAAATGAAACATGATCAATATTGATCATAAACAGATGCACGCTTTCTTTCTATCTTTGGTATTTGACTGCTTAAAGAAGGTTATGTGAAGATGCTCTAGAACTAGGCGTGACAGACATAAATTAGGATCGAAAAGAGCAATTTAGCGTTGGAAGAGAAACTGAACGTGCACCATCTTAGAGACATGCACTCCCTTTTTCTATTTATGTACATTACTATACGTTAATGCAATACTTATACAGCGGCGACAATGGAAGATTCTTCCACAAGAGTTATCTACGAAACTCATGACGTAGCTAATGGGGGAAGGGAATGCCAAGAATTACTTCTAGAATAGTGCTTATGTTGCTCATTCTTAGTTTTTTTGGGTCGTCACTTAAGTTTTATCCAGTTGAGAGTGCATCTAGGACTCTTACTGCCGACAATAGTGGAGAAGGGACCCATGGATTATTGGGACGCAGCTCAGATACGACACATCAAGATGGAGGCCAGTGTTCGGATGCAGATTTTCATCATGACTACTATGGCGACTATCTAAATCCTGAATGTGCCTCAGGAGAAGTCTTGGTAAAGTTCAAACCCAGCATATCTGTAAAAAGAAGCGATGGCTTGCTGGCTACTGGCTTAGAGTCCATAAATGAACTTAACAGAAGATTTAGGGTTATTGAAATGAGCAAGGTCTTCTGGAATGTTTATATGCTCAGGTTTTCGGAAAGCCTTGATGTCTTCTCAGTGGCCAAGGAGTATGCATCTAATCCTAACGTTGAGTGTGCCGAACCAAATTACATATATCATGAGTGTGTGGTGCCAAACGACGCCAACTACACTTTACAATGGGCGCACAAAGTTATTGAATCAGAGCGTGCTTGGGATATAGAGACTGGAGATCCTGATATCGTCATTGCAATTTTGGATACTGGTGTTGATTGGGATCATCCGGACCTAGCTGCAAACATTTGGAACAACACAGACGAGGTTATCGATGGGTTAGATAATGATGGGAATGGTTACATTGATGATGTAAGGGGTTATGACTTCGTTAACACAACAAATCCTGTTTGGCCTGGAGAAGACGGTATCGATCCTGATAATGATCCGATGGATTTTCATGGTCATGGGACTCACTGTGCAGGTATCGCAGCGGCCGCCACAAACAACGGCATAGGAATCGCTGGTGTAAGCTGGAACTGCAAGATCATGCCCTTGAGAGCTGGCTATAAAAGTGATGCCGGTGGCGGAAATTTTGAAACAGAAAATGTAGTTGCAGCAATAGTTTACGCAGCTGACAATGGCGCCAAGATGATAAGCATGAGCTGGGGCGGTTATGAATACGACGCCTTGCTCCATGAAGCTGTGAAATACGCCTATGATAGAGACGTGTTGATGGTTGCCGCAGCGGGGAATGAGGAGACAAGTCTTGAACTTTATCCTGCTGCCTTCGACGAAGTCGTAGCAGTCACTGCGACACGCAGTGATGATAAACCAGCTCAGTTTACAAATTTTGGAGGTTGGGTTGAAATTGCGGCGCCTGGCGTCGGCATTCTATCAACCATATGGAATGACTCATATCGGTATGCGGACGGCACTTCTATGTCGACTCCCCATGTTGCTGGCGTTGCAGCCTTGATCTGGAGTCACTTTCCACGAATGTCCCGGGATTGGGTTCGGTTGCAGTTGAGATATACAACTGACGATCTGGGCGATCTAGGTTTCGATGATTACTATGGGTATGGGAGGGTTAACGCGAGAAAGGCGGTCGAACAAATACAGCCCCATGATCTCCTCATATCAGACTGGCAGAGGCCTCTATACGTTAATCCTGGAAAACTGGGTCTAGTGAACACTACCGTCCTCAACTTCGGAACTAGCGACGAAAATGGTGTCTCGGTGAGATTGGTGGTGAACGGTAGCGTAGTTGCTTCTACCATTATCCAATTTCTAGCAAGTGGCGCCACAGCAACTGTTAGCTGCCCATGGAGGCCGACTGTTGAGGGAACATACAACATCACGTCTCACGTTGTGCCTGTAGCTGGCGAGACTGTGACAGAAAACAATTTCATCTCTGCCTACGTCTATGTTGGCTTTCCCGTAAAAGCCCTTGTGGTCGATTCTGCAGGTACCGACCTAGCCGGGATTCAAACTTGGCAAGAACTAAACACCAAATGGTACATGTTCGGAAAAAAGATGATATTCATAGATTATTCAACTTTAAACAAGGAGAACATAACCTACCAAGATCTAACGGCTACAGGTGCGGACGTATTGATTATTTCTTGCGCTTTCTCTCCAACATATCAATGGGAGTTCACCGACACTGAAGTTGAGGCAATCAAAAAGTACGTCTATGAAGGACACGGGCTTATAGCCACAGCTGGAACGCTTTACTACCAGGTCCCCAACAACAATAAACTTGCACCTCTCTTCGGTCTAAGGGATTCAATAGAGTGGAAAGCAACAGACACAGACTTACTACATCTACTCGACCCAACTCATCCGCTCTTCGCAGGGATTCCAAACCCATACACTTTGCCGAAAGTTGTATCCGTTCTTCCTTCAGACGGCCGATGGGATTCTAACGAGCTATCCATGGGAGCTTATGTTGCGCTAGGCCATTTCTTGGAAAGTGCCGTTGTATTGTTTAGGGGATTGGTTTACATTTCTCCATGGCTGGAGATCATACCTTCTCACTATCATTTCCACCTACAACTGCTCTATAACGCACTAGCGTGGTCCCGCTATCAAAGACCACAACACGATCTTGAGGCATCTCTGAAGACTCCAGCACGTCTCAAACCTGGTGAATCTGCGACATTAAAAATGATCGTCTCTAATATGGGGGTTGGAGATGAAACGAATATTGAGATGAGACTTTTGATTGATGGGATATTGATCGAACAAGCTAAAATCCAGAGGCTGCCAGCAGGCTCTTCCTACACGGTTGAACATCTTTGGATCCCAACAATTCAGGCAGCATACAATGTGACTGCATACGCTCCGCCTGTGAGTGGTGAGGACTATACTGTGAACAACATCGATGAGAAAATGGTCATCGTAATTGCAATTTATGTTAAAAATGTACTTGTCTATACCGACGATCCCAATGTTTGGCCATCTTTAAGGTACCCTATCGTTGCCTTGGACAACTTGGAAATCAACTACACGCACTACGCTGACAACCCCTCACGATTTGGCACGGCACTAACAAGCCAAACTTGGGACCTGGTGGTTGTCGATCACTACAATTTTTATACATTAGGTGAATACTGGACAGAATTGGAAGCCTATGTGCGTTATGGTGGCCTTCTGATTTTAAGTACGTTTGATATTGATGGCTCGCATTCAGAGCCGACGACTCTCTGGGGCACCCTCGGGGTAAAATGGGTCTCAGACATGCCTAATCCAGGGCCCGTATACCGCTGGATACCGACGCACTCAATATTCACATTTCCAAACACGATCGGCGACCTCACCTCCTTTGCAGGTGGATATTATGACAGTGGAGACCATGTTGCAGCAACTACTGGAACTCCAATTGCTGGGTTTACGAAATCTCCTGTAGCAGACCACGCAGCCATCGTTCTAGGCAATGCATACAAAACCTTACTTATGAGCTTCTGTTTAGCCGATTTCCGCTATGATCAAGACGTTGACGGAAAGCTTGATGCAGTGGAATTGTGGGAGAACGCCATTATATACCTGTCTATGCCTCCTGAGCATGATCTTGCAACGTCTTTAGACGCCCCCTGGCGTCTCTCACCTGGCGATTCGGCTCTCATAAATGCGACGGTTCAAAACCAGGGATTAAGCGACGAGACAAACGTGGAGCTGTTTCTGCTGATTAACGGTAGCCTAGTTAACTCCATAATTATCCCAGTGTTGTCGAAAGGTTCTTCTTACACAATTAGCTATCCTTGGCTCCCAACCATCGAAGCCATATACAACATCACAGCGTATGCCCCCCCAAATCCCAGCGAGAACATCACAGCAAACAACTTTGTAACGACAATGATTCGAGTTCGTCACCTTCCACCTTTAGCCTTAATTTCGGACAATTCAGAGTTATCAGCCGTTACTGGTATTCTAGACTCACTGGCAATAGCTTACGATATTTATGATAACAACCGAATAGACCTATACACGGCCAATTTGGGCTTGTTGCTAACCTACAAAACGGTGATCTTCAACAACCATAATAGAGAGATAACCCAATCTGAGCACGCTGCACTCGAATCCTACTTGTCTTCCGGCGGCAATCTGCTCGTCACTGGCAAAGATTCCTTGGGAGATCCCTCTGACCCGCTTCTCGCAGAAGTTGTTTGTTCATCCACTACTGGCGACAATATAGATGAACCGGATCTGTATGTAGCAAATGCGACACACTCGATAATGAATGGGCCGTATGGAAGCTTTCCAGCAGGATACCATATTTCGTGGCTATACGATGATTGCGATAAGGCCGAAGCCAACACTGAACGAAGCGCCATTACAGTAGCGGAGTTGGCAGACGGATACGACAAAATAATAGCAACTGAGGGGCTGCCTGGGAAAGTTGTTTACTGGAACGGCAGAGGCGAAGACGACTGGAGCACAAATGCTGACTGCGAAGGAATGTTCAAAAACACATTGTTTTGGTTTGGGATAAAGAGATACGAACATGATTTAATGGTGTCTCTGCAAGCTCCCGATTTCTTCCTGGTCGGCGAGTCGTCACCTCTTAAGGCAACCGTTCACAACTGGGGTTTAAACAACGAGACGAACGTAAAGCTTTTTATGGTAATTAATGGCACTTCCGTCGGCGATGCAACCGTTCCAAAACTGGCAATTGGTTGTTCCTATACGCTGACTTATGTATGGACTCCTATGGATGAAGGAACCTATAACCTGACAACTTATGCTCCACCAACAGAAGATGAGATTCAAACTGCAAACAATATTGCAGCGAGAACCGTAAGCGTAACATCTTTTGTAGGTCCTGCCGTGCGGATTGATCCCCGTCAACTTCAAGTTGACTTAGGAGAACTGTTCACGGTCAATATAGTAGTCATCAACATTTCCGAACCAGGCCTCTATTGTTGGGAGTTTTCGTTGTACTACCCTAACGATATTTTGAATGCAACAGAAATTGTTGAGGGACCCTTCCTAAAAGCAGGTGGCAACACGGTTTGGGTACCCGAGGCAGATACCTCGCCCCCAGGAATCATTAACAACCATAATGCTACCCACGGTAAGATTCTTGTGGCTTGTTCCCTTCTAGGAGACATCCCAGGAGTGACTGGCAACGGAGTGATAGCCACAGTGACTTTCAACTGCACTAGACTCGGAACTGCTCCGCTACATTTCGGACACGTAATTCTTTTTGACGGGAGTGGATTAGAAATTCCACGAGAAAACTATGCTGTTGTTGATGGCGTCGTATTTGCAGGGCTGGGTCCCACGGTGCCAGGCGACCTGAATCATGATGGAGTCGTAAACAT
>Ga0315310_10000867_pt1 | contig 19074 bp, 18 predicted proteins | sample TDP5_MG_FD_203630 | JGI IMG/M metagenome (GOLD analysis project Ga0315310, IMG submission 203630) | Freshwater sediment microbial communities from Lake Towuti, South Sulawesi, Indonesia - TDP5 | ecosystem: Environmental > Aquatic > Freshwater > Lake > Sediment | place: Indonesia: South Sulawesi... | reverse complement strand
AAGGCTAGGAACATTAAATCCTTAATACTGGGTTTTGAGTCTAAATGGGATGGGAGAGAAAAACAGTTTAGACCCATGGAGGTATAAGTTAGATGCCCATTGTTGAAAGAGTCGCATGGGATTACGCAGGGCCAGAAGATATAGCCTACAGATTTCCAAAACTCACCCTAAAATATGGAAGCCAAGTGATAGTCAAAGAAAACCAGTGGGGTGTCTTCTTCAGGGACGGCAAAGCCTATGATGTTTTTGGACCAGGAAGGCACACAATAAGCAGCAACAACATTCCACTTCTAACAGGCGCCCTGAAGGCATTACGCATTATAGGTGACATTTTCGACTGTGAGGTCGTTTTCGTTAGCAACAGCCAGTTCAGAGCAAACTTCGGCGGCACAGCCTACTCAGCGCCCAGCGGCGACATAAAATACCAAGCCGAACTAGGATTTTTTGGGTACATGCTCTACAAAGTTGAAGAACCAAAAATCTTCGTCATGGAATTTTTCGGCAACAGAGGGGCAAGCACTTCAAGGGATGTTGAAAACTACATCAGGGGATTCATAAACGAACGCATCATAAACGAATTTGGCAACCACGACATCTTCACAGTCGTAAAAAGCGTCGATGCAACCACAGACAAGGTGACACTAAAGATACGCGACGAGGCCGCGAGGGTGGGCTTAAAAGTTGTAGACTGCGTCTTCGAAGGCGTCAAGATTCCCGAAGAAGCCAGAAGGTTTGCTTCTGGGATGGGCGCCCAAGCCATGATGATGCAGTACATGAAGGAGACCGCGGCAGAGCTTAAAGGAGGCGAAGGCGGAGGCGCAGCCGCGGCAGGCGTCGGCGCCGGAGTGGGGTTAACCATGCCCTTCTTGATGGCGCAGCAGATGCAGCAAGCTCAAGCCCAACAAGCTCAGCAAGTGGTGATCTGCCCAAGCTGTGGCACCAAAAACCCTGTTGGAACTAAGTTCTGCGGAAGCTGTGGCGCAGGTTTGGCGCCGCCAGCAAAAGTGGTCTGCCCCAAGTGCAAGGCTGAGAACCCTGCTGGCATGAAGTTCTGCGGAAGCTGTGGTGCTCCTCTCACCCAACAAGCTGGAGCAACAGGAGCAGAAATCACATGTCCAAAATGCAACACAAAGAACCCTGCGGGAACAAAGTTCTGCGGCAACTGCGGAGAAAAGCTAGGCTAAAAAGTCTTTTAACTTCTCTTTTTTCTAATTCTCTCTTTTTTCCTTAGCGGAGAGCCGCATCTTCCACAAAAATTCATGTGCGAAGGCATTGTGGCACCGCATTTTGGACATTGAATAGATGGCGGTGGATAAAGAGCCTGACCGCACTGTCCGCAGAACTTGTTTTCAACGGGATTTTTGTTACCGCATCTTAGGCAGATAACAACTTGTTTAATCATTTTCTCTGGGGGTCTCATGGCTTGGAACATGTACTGAGCCATCGTCAGACCCATGGCTAAGCCTAATCCTGCCGAGAAGGCGTCGCCAACACTGGACTTACTCATCCATTCTCATGTAAACTAATAAATTTAGCACAAGAAAAACTTTGCTGAGAATCTTATTTTGACTTCAGGCAATATTCATAGCAGCTATTTCTCAGGCTTCCTCCTCTTATACGTAGAATATGTCCAAGCAAGGATAACGCCCAAGGCTATTCCAACAGCAATGTAGATTAGAGGAGGCAAAGAAAGTGGTTCTAGAGATTTGATTCGGTTTATATAGCATTTTGTCTTGCAGAAGGGTGACAGAATGTACATGCCATCTATGCTGATATAAGGTTCAACTTGTGACCTTTCATGATATTCATTCCAGCTATAAATTGTTACAGAGTTGACTTTGCCTTCCCTTGCCAATCTGATAGCTTCGTTCCATTGCTTGTCATACAAGCCTTCTGTATAGTTGGGATCAAATCTTGAGCTTCCATTTATGTAGTAGTTATCATACCTTGGTTCAACGCATATCATCCCATCTCTTCTGCTGAGGGGTGGAATTGTTGAGTTATTTACACTGCAAGGAATGGCAAACCACCAATCTACATAGTCTTTGTGCCCTACTATCCTAGCTCTAAATCTGCTATCAGAATACATTGCTTCTCTCTGTGCCTTGGTTCCAGTCATGCTATCGTTATTGTAGAAACAGAGAAGCGGTAGATTGTCAAGTTTCATATACACATTATCATATAGGGTTACGTAGGCATCATAAATATAGTCGTAGATTGCTTGGAAATTGTAGACTCTAGTTGTTTCATTAAAAGATTCAACCATTAAAGTAGCCTTTATCGGATATTCAAATTGTTTGATCATTGAAAAGATAAACTTACAAGACTCATCTTCGTAGCTGCTTCCACCAAAAGGACTGCTACCATTGCCCCACCAAGACAAAATAATGAAGTCTATACCAATGTCTTCCATCCACTCTAATTGTTGCCTAATCACACTCGCATTTTGACAACTATAGTATCCAAGAATTGGAGTATCTACTACATTCCATTTTGGATACTCTGTGCTTGAGTTCCAATGATAATTCCCCCACCCTTGCTTATACCAAGGATAGTAGTACACGCCGACTTTGATATTTGTCGTTGAATTGAAAATCGGTATAACAATGGATATACTGCTAATCAAGATCACAGTCAAAAGGATTATACTAATCATCCTAGGTGTCCAAAGCATACTTAACACCATTAATAAGAAGCATGGTCCTTATCAACAACAGGGTCATTTGATTTTAATTGATTTATCGGGAAACTATTTTTAAGATTTTATACAAGTAGAGAACATTGTCTTAACCGGTTATCCTAAAGCTGGGAAGACTATTCTTGCTAGAAGGTTGGCTACCGAAAACCGGCATTTTGCAAGAATAGGCGTGGACGAGTTAAGAGAAATGCTCTTTAATGAGACTCCTCCTGCCGTGACGAATTCTTAGTATACTCGTTAATTGCTGAGATGCGAGATGCCTTACTTGAAAGGGGCTGCAGCGTCGTAATAGATTCAACAGCCCCTGACAATGTCACACGCGAGTTTTTACTAACAACAGAATTAAGCCAGGAAATCGGCTGCTTGTCGTACTAAACGTTAACAGAAAGGTTCTAATCAAAAGGAACATTGAAAGGTTTGGTGATGCCAGTTCCGTATTCGCATGAGACAAGCGTTGAGAAGAACGAAAGCCCTTGAGAATTTCTTGAAGAAGCATTCTGAAGCAAAAATCCCACCTCAGGCTAAACATAAAGACTAAAAATATCAATTTCCTTCTCCTTATTAATGTGAAAAAATGGAACCTCTAAAACCTCCGAAACTTGATGTCGGCGATATCGTTGGGATAGTTGCACCTTCCCACCCAGTTTTGCCATTTCAAACCATGTATCTTCAAGGAATTGAAAATCTCAGAAAGCTCGGTTTTGACGTGAAGGAGGGTAAAACCGTTAGACTTCAGCACGGCAGCTACATGGCGGGAACCGACATCCAAAGGGCTGAAGATATCAACAGCATGTTTGCTGACAAGGAAGTGAAAGCGATTATTTGTGCTTTAGGCGGGTTTGCTGCAATTCGAACTCTACGCTATTTAAATTTTCGTTTGATAAAAACCAATCCAAAGGTTTTTTCTGGGATGAGTGACATTACGACCTTTCATGTTGCTCTTTTAGCTAAGGCTGGTCTCGCTGGTCTTCATCAGTCGGACGTCGTTTTTGGATTCGGAGCAGACATGAAAAGTAAAGAAGGCAGATACGAAATGGACCTTTTCTCAAAAATTACCAAAAACCCCAAACCATTGGGCTTGTTGCCGGCATTAACTCGGTGGGAAGTTTGGCGAGAAGGCAGCGCCGAGGGCAGACTATTCGGCGGCAATCTGCCAACTCTGGAATCGTTACTCGCGACGCCGTACTTTCCAGAGCTAGATGAGAACATTATTTTCTTTTGGGAAGCCACAGCAAGGCACCCCTTAGAAGAAATCGACCAAATGCTGGTTCATTTCCGAGAAATCGGCTTACTTGACAAAACAAAGGGCATGCTGATCGGCAAGATCAGAGGCGAAGAAGCCAACGTCATAAAAGATATGACCAGTGAAGTTAAAAAGGTTGTTCTGGAAATAACCGAAGAATTTGATTTTCCAATTATCGCAAGCATGGATTTTGGCCATTACACGCCCAACTTGCCTCTACCGATGTGGCTGAAAGCAAGCCTAAACACAGAAGAATTAGGAGTTTGGATAAATGAGTCCTACGTAAAATAGGTGAGAAGCTTATGGCCATAGCAAGTTTGGGTCTACATATAACAGACCGCTGCAACGCCAAATGCCTCCACTGTGCCTTCTACTGTGGTCCTGAAATCGAGGGTTCTATGGGTTTGAAGGAAGCCAAACGGTATGTAGCTGACGCTAAGGCATTGGATGCTGAAACAGTTTGCATAAGCGGCGGGGAACCCATGCTTTATCCCGATTTGGTTGAGAAAATAATCTCAGAATGTGGTCGCCTGTCTTTTCCTGAAACCTGGCTCTTCACCAACGGCTTCTGGGCGCATGATATGTCTAAGGCACGTACAGTTGTTGAAAAACTCAGAAGCCTCGGCTTAACAAAGATTTTTACCAGCATAGACTTTTTCCACCAAAGCTACATCCCCATAGAATCCGTCAAAAACGCTATTGAAGCCTCTCTGGAATCCAGCCTAGAAGTTTGTGTTGACGCCAGATTCCTCGGCGCGCCAGACGAAGAAAACGAATTCAATCGGGCAACTCGCTCCCATCTTGAGTTTCTGGGAAATCTTCTATCAAAGGTTGAAGTCGTAAAGGCGCAACCCATGCTTGTTGGAAGAGCGGCAGAAATTCTTGCAAAGCGTGTCAAAATGAAGCCTTTATCCGAAATCTTAAACGAAAAATGTCCAGGCGCATGGGCTGGTGGAACGCTTGAAGTCCCTTCCGGAGTTGATGTCGACGAGTTTGGCTTCGTTACAATATGTCCAGGGCTGAGTATAGGAAACGCGCGGCGGGCTTCCCTTAGAAAAATCGTTAAAAAATACGATTACAAAAACCACGCTGTTATAGCCGCATTGTATGACGATGGCATGAAAGGCCTAATGAACCTCGCATTAAAAAATGGATTCGCTCCAAAAGAAGCCTATGCTAGTGGGTGCCACTTCTGCTATGAAGCCAGAAACCCTCGCCTTGTTAACAACAGGTTTTTCAATGTAGCCCGCACTTGACTTAAAAGGGATGGAACCTCATCTTCTTGAGATACTCTATAGCTCTCTTTGTGTTCTCAAGCTTCGAGCGGTTTCCGTAAGCCTCAACCTCAAGGCACATTCTAGGTCTTAGCCCATAGCATTTTAACGCATTAAAGAACCTGTCCCACCTGATATTTCCCTCTCCAGGTGCAAGGTTGCTGTCGAAATCCCCGTGATTGTCATTCAAGTGAATGTATGCCAGATGATCTGCAAGAACTTCAACCCATCGTTCTATTGGTACCTTGGAGAAAATATTGGTGTGACCCGTGTCAAGTAATGCTTTGAAATTCTCAGAGTTGATGCCGTCTAGCAAATACCTCACAAGCTCAGGTTCGGGTTCCCATAGATTTTCGAATACCAATGTAAGAGTGCCATCGGCTATTGGCTCTAATATTTCACTCCAAAACTTGATTTGCCTCTGCTTGTATCCGTCTACGTACCCCGGTGAGCCCGTGGCAATGCATGGATTATAACATGAACAGAAAGCCACTATTTTTGCCCTAAGTTGTTTTGCAATTTCGATGTTCTGCAAGATTCGCTCCTCTGCCACACCAACTACCTTGGCATCTTTGCTGGCTGTAACCATGTCCATATAAACCCCATGAATTGCTACTTCATTTCCAAAACCTTTCAAAGCATGTTTGTAAGACTTGAGGAGAGTTTTCCAATCTCCGTCAAGTATCCCTGGAAAAGCAAAGCAGGTGATTTCAATCCCATAATGCTTAGTCTTCGCAAACTCTATGAAATCATAAGCGACTTCATCTGTGGTCTGAACAAATAACTCGTTCATCAAATTATTCCTCAAAACGCTTCCATATCCAAAGGCTAATATTCGACTCCTTTTCTGGCTTTATAGCCCTTGTTGAAGGGGTGTTTAACCTCCTTCATCTCTGTAACAAGGTCAGCAGCTTCAATGATTTCGTTGGATGCGTAACGTCCAGTCAATACGAGTTCGACGTGTTGTGGCTTGTTCTTTATTAGTTCCAGAACTTTCTCAATTTTTATCAGCTTTAGGTTTAGGGCAACGTTAATCTCGTCTAGGACTACTACGTCGTATTCGCCGCTTTTGACCACTTCTTCAGCCAAAGCAAAGGCTTCCTCTGCAAGTTTGACATCCTCTCTTCCCGCAGGCTCTTCTGTTACAAATTTGCCTCTGCCGAAGGCCTTCAGTTTGAGGTTTGGAAGCTTGTCCACCACGTATAGTTCGCCGTAGTCGAATCCGCCCTTGATGAACTGGATTACGTAGACTTTTAGTCCTCTGCCTATGGCTCTTAGGGCAAGCCCAAAGGCTGCCGTAGTCTTTCCTTTCCCGTTTCCAGTGTAAACCTGAACAAGTCCTTTTTCAAGTTTTGGCATTGGCTGGACGCCTTCTCAGGTTTTTTTAAATTTTTTATGCAGGAGTTTTTCAGCCACCGATGCTGGGTCTACTTCCTTCTTCAGAATTTTCTGCAAAAGTTCTTCAAACTTTCCTTCCCTTCTTAATTCTTCTATTACTGAGTTCGCCGCTTTTTCTTTTATGGCTTCGATGAGTTCGGCTTCGGCTCTCACTAGGCTTTTTCTGCGCTCTATTTCCTTTTCTAGAAATCGTCTATGCTCTTCCAGCTTTTCAATGAGTTGGGGTACGCCTTCGCCTGTTAGGGCTACTGTTTTTAGAATAGGCGTTTTCCATGCCTTCTCTTTGTCGTCAAGTTGCAGTATCGCTTGGATGTCCATCACGGCTTTGTCTGCGTTTTCACGGTCAGCCTTGTTAATGACGAAGATGTCGGCTATTTCCATCAACCCAGCCTTAATCGCTTGTATTTCGTCTCCTAAGCCCGGTGCGTGGATAAGGACTACTGTTTGTGCCACTTTGATTATTTCCACTTCAGACTGCCCTGCGCCAACGGTCTCCACCATTACTATGTCTTTGCCTCCAGCGTCCAAGATTTTTACGGAGTCTCTTGTCGCTTTGGCTATTCCTCCTGGATAGTTGCGGGTTGCCATGCTCCTTATAAAGACGCCCTGGTCTGTGCTCAGCTCTTGCATTCGGATTCTGTCGCCTAGGAACGCCCCGCCCGTGAAGGGGCTCGTGGGGTCTACGGCTACTACGCCTACAGTTTTGCCTCTCCGCCTATACTCCCGCACAATTTTTTCTATAAGGGTGCTCTTTCCAGAACCGCTTGGTCCGGTTAACCCTATGACGTGGGCGTTTCCAGTACGGGGGTAAATTGAGGCAATTAACTTTGGGGCTTCGGCTGCGTCGTTTTCTATGATTGTTATTGCTCTTGCTATACTTCTGCGGTCTCCAGCCAGAACGCCCTGGGCTATTTCTTCAGTTTTTGTCAATGGCCCTACACATCTTTGGAGTTAGGCTCTTTTTGGAACGTTCTCCAAAACGCATTCTATTATTTTTTCTGTGGATGTTCCCGGCCCAAAGATTTGTTTTATCCCGAGCTTCTTAATTTCTGGTATGTCTTCTTCTGGGATTATTCCTCCGGCGAAGACTAAGACATCTGTTAATCCTCTTTCCTTCAGAAGTTCCATTATCCTTGGGAAAAGGGCCTTATGGGCGCCTGAGAGGATGCTTAAGCCTATCACGTCCACGTCTTCCTGAAGGGCTGTTTCAACTATCTGTTCAGGCGTCTGCCTCAAGCCAGTGTAGATTACTTCCATTCCGGCGTCCCTTAAGGCTCTGGCTACGATTTTGGCTCCTCTGTCGTGGCTGTCGAGGCCTGGTTTTGCTATCAAGACTCTGATTTTTCTTGTGGTTTGCATTTTATTTTGTCTCCTTTAAATGACTATTAATTCCTTGTATTCTCCGTAAACTTTTCGCAGTACGTCGGTGATTTCGCCCAGTGTTGCGTAGGCTTTCACTGCTTCGATTATTGTTGGCATGAGATTTTCATCCTTTTCTGCTCCGTAATGGAGTTTCTCAAGGACTTCCTTCACTTTTCTGTTGTCGCGTTCCCTTTTTAGTCTTTGCAGTCTGGCAACTTGTTCTCTCTCGACTTTTGGGTCAACGCGCAAAAGTTCTATTGGGCATTCTTCCCCTTCGATGGTGTATTCATTCAGACCAACAATTATGCGCTTTTTCTCGTCTACTTCCCTCTGGTATCGGTAGGCGCTGTCGGCGATTTCCTTCTGAAAGAACCCTTTTTCTATGGCGGCTGTGGCTCCGCCCATGTCGTCTATTTTTTGGATGTACTCCACGGCTTTTTCTTCCATCTCGTTTGTTAAGGCTTCAATGTAGTAGGAACCTGCTAGCGGATCTACCGTGTTCGTCGCTCCGCTTTCGTGGGCTATTATCTGCTGGGTTCTCAACGCAACCCTAACGGCTTCTTCAGTCGGCAGGCATAGGGCTTCGTCGAAGGAGTTCGTGTGGAGTGACTGGGTTCCGCCCAATACTGCTGCTAGGGCTTGGATTGTGGTGCGTATGATGTTGTTTAGAGGTTGCTGTGCTGTTAAGGTGCAGCCTGAGGTTTGGACATGCATGCGCATCCACATGGACCTCGGGTTTTTGGCGCGGAAGCGCTCCTTCATTATCCTTGCCCATAATCGACGGGCGGCTCTGAATTTGGCTATTTCTTCAAAGAAGTCACTGTGGGATGCAAAAAAGAACGATAAGCGATGGGCGAAGTCGTCCACCTTCAATCCTCTTTCTAGGGTTGATTCCACGTACGCTATTCCATCATAAAGCGTAAAGGCTAATTCTTGGAGGGCGGTTGCACCAGCCTCACGGATATGGTATCCGCTTATGCTCACAGGATTCCACTTTGGCAAGTGCCTAGCACAGTATTCTATTATGTCTGTTGTGAGCTTTACCGAAGGCTTCGGCGGGAATATACACAGTTTTTGAGCGAAAAACTCCTTCAAATTGTCGTTTTGGGTTGTTCCTCCGAGTTTCTCTCTTGGCACGCCTTGCTTGTCTCCTACAGCCACATACATGGCAAGAAGCATCGATGCGGGGTCGTTTATGGTCATGGAGGTTGTGACTTGGTCTAGGGGTATACCGTCCAATAGGGTTTCCATATCCTTTAACGATGAAATGGCTACTCCGCATACGCCCACTTCTCCCCTTGCCATGGGATGGTCTGAATCGTAACCCATAATCGTTGGATAGTCAAAGGCTGTGCTTAGACCTGTTTCGCCTTCCTTCAACAGGTATTTGAAGCGGTGGTTTGTTTGTTCCGCTGTGCCGTATCCCGCAAACATTCGCATGGTCCATAAACGGCCTCTGTACATGGTGGCGTGAACGCCGCGGGTGAAGGGATACTCGCCCGGAAAGCCCAAGTCTCGCATGTAATCTAAGGTTTTGATGTCTTCTGGAGTGTAAAGCCGTTCTATCAGCATGCCAGAATGGTTTCTGAATTCGCTTTTGCACTCTGGACATTGCCTTATCCACTTTGGCAGCGTTGTCTTTTCCCAGCGTTCTCCCTCTCGCTTTATCTCGTTAATCTTTTCTTCATTAAACATCGTTTTTGTTTTACCTCCATTGTTAGACTGTTTGGCGTTTAAACTTACATATCGATATCAAACCTAAAAGATATTTTCTTATCGGTTCAAAGCTACCAACTTTAACATTAAGGTGCGGAAATATTACGAAGGATAATCGGACAGAAAACGGAATACACGTATCGGAGCCAAGTGTTGTTAAAAAAATTCCTCCATATATTGTTAAATATTTCGAAGGAAACTAAAGATTTATTTGTGAATCTGTGGGTGTTGCATGGTTTCAGATTGTGAGAATGTGAAATTGGATGTTCCGCTGGTGCATTCTCAAGCTCAGTATTGCCACATAGACAGCCTTTCGATGATTCTGAGAAGGCTTGGCGATGCTTATGAGGCTTGGTATATGGGCTGTGCGTCTGGGCAATTCTTTGGCTTGCATTATTTTCCAACGTCCAATTTTATTAGGCTAGGTTTCGGTTCTCATCCACTACATTGCCTGTTGGCTTTTCTTGAAGAACACGGTTATTCCTATCAGTACGATGAAGGAAAAAGATGGGAAGAAGCCTTCGCGAATTTAAAGGAGTTTTTGAGGAATGACACGCCGGTGCTTGTCGTATCCCACATGGGTTGGCTGAGCTACAACAAGGAATATGAAGTTTTTAGGCATGTTGGCGGTGTTGTCGATCATTACGTGGTAATCACTGGCTATCGAAATGATGAAATTGTGTACGTCAACGACCCCCATCCGGATTGGCACAAAAAGGATGCAGAACTTCCTGTTGGAGACTTTAGAATTGGATGGGAGGAGAAACTAGAGGAGATTCAATCCATACGGTGTCCTATGCTCGTAGTGGTTGGAAGAAAAAGAAAGCCAGATACAAAGGATATTCTGATGAAAGCTCTTAACAGGGCTGTGGAGAGTCTAAACACTAAGCGTGGCTCTCGTGGTATAGCAGGGTTAAGAAAGGCAAGCAGGGAAATTCCAGAACTTCTAAGGAAAAACGACCCTTCGATAAAGAACTCACTAGGAGAATGGGCGTTCTTCACCTTTAGGGTATCAGAGCAGAACCGCAAAGACATGGCAAAATTCCTATCACATGCGGCTACCGCGTTGAATTTAGAAAAACTAAAAGAGGCAGCAAACCCGATGATTGATGCTTCAGAGTGTTACGGAAATCTTCGACGAATTTTCAAAGAATCTTTAGAAAGCGGATTACAGATATCGCGAATCGCAGACGATGTGGAAGTCCTACTATCTCGAGCTTACGAAAAAGAAAGACAATGCGTAAAGCTGATGAAAGCCGTGCTTAAAATAAAAAGTTTCTGAACCATTGATATCTATCGTGAAAAGTTACACTTCAGTAGACAGGCTGAGGCTGAAAATCCCCATCTGTACCCAACCATCAAGATGATGTCGCCTCTTGAGAGTTTGCCGCCTAAGACTTTTTTCAAGGATAAACGGTAAACTTGCTCTCGCTAGTTGCCATATTCCCTGAGCACTTCATTCGATTCCCTAAGTTTTTCATATGTAATTCTGTGGTGTTCGGCTATTCGGTTTAGTATTTTTTGGGGAGAGAAGTTGGTAACTGCAGTGTTTGCATGCAAACAAGATGATAAAAGACATTATAAAAAATTCCCCAGCGTCGCTCTAACAGCCTCCCAACATCATATTTCTATTTTCAATTTAGGCTGATTGTGGCAAAAATCTTAATTAGTTATTGAAATCACTAACTACATCTTTCAAAATTGAGGTGGAAACTTGAAAAAAGTCGGAATAATCGCTGGAAGCATTTCAAGATTCGACAATCCAAGACACACATTGCAAGAAGAGATGTGTGCAGAAGCAGTCAAAATGATATTGGATGATGTGCCCGACCTTGAACTTGGAGATTTCATAAGGAAAGGCTATGCATGTTGCTACTCGTACTTCAGCGACATCCTAGAACAACAACAGTGTATGCACTGGATAATCAATGACTACTTGGGACTAAGCGGTGTGCCCTCCTATCGTGTCGAGTCAGGCGGGGCAACTCCAATTGACGCAGTTATAAACGCAACCCTGTGGATACGCTCAGGCATGTTCCCACTAGTTCTCGTCGTAGGATGGGAAAAAATGGACGAACTCCCCATTCAGAAGGTCAACGAAGCCATAGCCATTGCCGGTGACACAGACTGGGACTTCGTTTCGGGCTTCACTTACAATGCATTCTATGCGACAATGGAAGCCCGACGAATGCACGTTTATGGTGACACTGAAGAAGACTTGGCTGAAGTCGCTGTCTTATGCCACAACAACTCACTTGACAACCCTTACGCACAGTGGCCTGCTCAACATGGCTTCAGCAAAATCACAGTGGACGATGTCTATAAATCCCGTTTGATATCTTGGCCATACAGGCTTCATGAGTGTGCAATGACAAGCGAAGGTGCCTCGGCCCTGCTGTTGGCAAATGAGGAGCTTACAAAGAAACTAACGGACAACCCAATATGGATAACCGGTGTAGGCTTCGGGTCAGACACGATGAGAGCTGGAGACCGGCCAGACAACCCAGCATGGAAAGGTCTGTACCCAGAAGACGAAAAAATCTGGCCCAAAAGTATTCCACGCCCGATGTCACCCTATCCAGACCTCTGCAACTTTGGCGCACTGAGAGTTTCAGCAAGAATGGCCTATAAGGACGCTGGAGTCGAGAATCCGCGAAAAGAAATAAGCTTAGTCGAAATCTTCGACCCATACGCAGGCGTGGTTTTGGCAGGGCTAGAGGATTTTGACTTTTGTAAGAGGGGCGAGGGAAGGAAATTGCTCCGAGATGGAGTTATCCAGCCTCACGGAGAACTTCCATGCCAACTCAGTGGTGCTTTAACAGCACAGGGACACGCAGTGGGATCAACATCAATTGCGCAGGTTGTGGATGTTTATTGGCAACTAAGCCAACAAATCGGCAAGAAATGGGGTGCTCCGGGCAGACAATTGAGCAACCCTAGGAAAGGCTTCATACATGGACACGGCGGCACAGGATGCCAAGCAGGCGCCGTAGTTTTGGAGGTGTAAAAACAATGAAACAACCTGGACCAGAAAGAATTCTAAAAGAATCAAAGATCGACGAGAAGTGGTGGGAAGATTGGGAACGCAGGGGTGGCTGGAGGCCTGAAGGATGGAAAATAGTCGAGATGAACGATGGTCCGACACTCGATGACTTGAAGCCTGAAAAATTCTTAATTGTGCACAGACCTCACGGCAGCATGTTCCATCACAGCTACGGCAAAGTCTCAAGGTTCTTCATAGGACTTCTGGAAGGAAAATTGTACGGAACGAGATGTCCCAAATGCGGACTGGTTTATTGTCCACCACGCGCACATTGCTTTAACCCCAAGTGTAAACTCGCGGAGACAAGGTGGATTGAGCTTCCGAAGAAAGGAGAAGTCCACTCATACACTGTTATGGCTATTGCGTGGCCTTCAATGGCGCATCTGCAGCCTCTAGTCGGCGCAATGGTCAGAATAGACGGAACAAACACTTGCCTGCCCATGACAATGAGAGACATCGACCCTGAGAAAGTAAACATCGGTTTAAGAGTAAACATACACATTGAGAAACAGCCAAAAGGCGACCTCCTAGACGTTTATGCAACGCCAGCAGAAGAACCCAAACCGCCGAAACGAACGCCAGAAGAGTTAAGACGCTTCAGGGAGGACATGGAAAAAACACTAGCATGGGTCAAAAAAACGTTTGGTACAAAGTAGCTTTCAAAAAAGTTTCATTACAAGCCCATGTCCCATTTTTAAATTTTACGAGAGGCAAGACTGTACATGTAAGACAATAAGTTCTTTCGTGAAAAATCCACAAAATGTTGAAGACGCTTAAATACTTGTTAGAACTCTATTCAGTTTTCAACATTAATCATAGCCTTAAGGAGAATTTAGCTTGAAGAGTAAACCTCTTGTTTCGATAGTTTCTGCTGGTTTGTCAAAATTCGGAAAACTGGAAGGCCTATACGCAAGGGAGATTTTTGCAGAAGCAGCCAAAGAAGCCTTTGACCGCTGTCCAAACCTAAACCCTAAAAAGGATATTGAAGCCTTGTTTGTTGGTCATATGGGGGAATCCTATGAGCATCAGGGGCACACAGGCTCTACAGCCGCTGATTGGGCAGGCTTGTTACATATACCCGCCACAAGGACAGAAGCCGCTTGTGCCTCTTCTGGAGCCGCCTTGAGGGCTGGAATTTGCGCTGTTCTTTCGGGCTTGTGCGATGTCGTTATGGTTGGCGGCGTTGAGAAAATGACCCATAGAACAACGCCTGAAGTTACGGAATATTTGGCTATGGCTTCGGATTATCCCTTTGAGCAGTGGCATGGCATAACCTTTCCGGGATTATATGCCTTGATGGCAACTGCTCACATGCACGAGTATGGGACAACGGAACAGCACCTTGCTATGGTTGCCGTTAAAAATCATTTTCATGGAAGTCTAAATCCAAAGGCTCATATGCAGAAGGAGATAGCCCTTGAAACGGCTTTGTCTTCGCGGGCTATAGCTTGGCCCCTTAAGCTCTATGACTGCTCGTTAATCACCGACGGAGCAAGCTGCGTCATTCTAACGAAACCCGAGTTAGCAGCAAAATACACTGACACGCCAGTTCACATAATTGGAAGTGGACAGGCAAGCGACAGCATAGGCATTTACGAACGTGAAAGCTTCACATCCCTTGCTGCAGCGAAAATCGCATCAAAACAGGCCTATGAAATGGCCGGAATAAAACCAGAAGATGTAGACCTTGCTGAGGTTCATGACTGCTTCACAATAGCCGAGATAATAGCCTACGAGGATTTGGGCTTCTGCAAGCCGGGTGAGGGCGGGCGTCTTGTCGAAACTGGAGAGACAAGGCTTGGAGGGCGCATTCCAGTAAACACGAGCGGCGGACTTAAAGCTAAAGGTCATCCAGTAGGCGCAACAGGAACAGCGCAAGCCTACGAAACGTATCTGCAGCTGACCGGACAAGCAGACAGGCGGCAGGTGAAAGGCGCGGAAGTAGGCTTAACGCATAATGTTGGAGGTTCAGGCGCCACAGCCACAGTTCATATTTATAGAGGGGGCTAAAGTCGTGAGCGAGCAACTGCCTTTCACAATAGAACAATTCTACAAGAACATACTTCAAGGAAAACTCATGGGCGGAAAATGCCTAAAATGCGGAAAAGTTCACCTTCCGCCTAGACCATTGTGCGACAGCTGCTTTTCGAAAGAGTTTGAGTGGGTCGAGCTTCCACAGAAAGGAAAACTGTTGACGTACACGGTCATTCATGTTGCGCCACCACAGTTTCAGGGGATGGCGCCATACGCCGTAGGCATAGTACAACTTGAAAAAGGCGTAAAAATCCCGGGCATGATTAGAGGAGTAACCCCAGAACAAATAAAGATAGGAATGCCGCTGACAATAGACTTTGGAACATGCGCGGCAACTCAGGCATGGCCCCAATGGCCAAGATATCACTTCAAGCCATTTTGATGCCTAGTTAGCTACATTTTTGCAAGGTTTATTGATAGGTTATGATTTTGATTCTAATACCAGAGAAACAGAAAGTTTATAGACCTCTTTGTATGCCTTCAAGACCGTGAAAGAAGGCATGTGAAACGAAACATGAAATGCCGTATGAAACTAAGCGCCATCTAAACTCGGAAAAAACTTTTGAAGATAAAGGACATAGCACGAATGTTTGGGGTAATATTTGTAATCTTTTTGTAGCTTTTGCACTAGGTGTGCCTTTCGAAAAGTTGGCTTCGATTCTATTTCGGAAGTACTCCTCCATTGCATGGGAAAGAAACAAAGTGAAGATTATGATGGCGTACATTAGTAACATAACGTGCATTACACTGGAGCGATGGTTATGGAAGACGTATTGCTTTTAACAGTCATCTCTTATAGTGTCTCGTTAGGCTTCGGCTACCTGCTAGAGAAATATCTAAAAATACCCTGGATGTTTGCTTCTCTTTTCTTCGGCCTCGCACTTTCTACATTCGGCCTATTCAAGGGCACCATTGAAAGCGACGTTTTTAAGCTGTTAGAAACCTTTGGAATGTACTTTCTTCTGTTCATAATAGGTTTTAATCTAGATTTTGGAAGAATGGGTAGGTTAAAAAAATATGTCGTTCTAGGCACCATTGTCATAATTAGTTTTGAGGGCTTTTTTGGAAGTTTGCTTCTTTATTTCGCATTTCCAGCTGAAGTGAGCTACTCCTTTTTGGTTGCGCTGATTACAGCCCTATCCTTCGCAACAGTGGGCGAGGCTGTTCTATTGCCAATTTTAGCTGAATTTAAAGTGATCAAAACAGATTTTGGTCAGCTTACGCTAGGAATAGGGACTTTGGATGACATCATCGAGGTTTTAATGCTTGCGGTTGTTGCCGTTTTACCTGGATTCTTGTCAACTACGCAAGTGCAAAGTATGCCGGACCCGTTGTCGATTCTTTTAGATTTAGCTTGTCTGCTTCTCCTTACCTTGATAATGATAAAACTTGGGGGTAAAATTAAAAGGATTTTGGAGAAGAATCATCCTCCACCTTATGTGTCCTCCCTCATGACTTTACTTGTGTGCTTTTCCTTCATCGCCTTAGGCGGATTTATTTTCGAAAGTCTGGCAACGGTGGGTGCGATCTTTGGCGGCATGGTTTTTAGAGGATTATTACCTAAGGAAAGGCTATATCAAAACGAAAAGGCTGTAGAGTTTTTGGGTTACGTCTTTCTCTCTCCCCTATTCTTTCTAAGCATAGGAGCCTCGGTTTCCGTAACCTCTCTCCTAATTTATCCATCTTTAATCGCGCTAGTCTGGGCTGTTGCGAAAGGCTCAAAACTTTTATCTTCCTTTCTGCTTTTCCGCAAATTACTTGGAAACAAATACTCTTTGTTGTTAGGTCTAGGCCTTAGTGTAAGATTCAGCACAAGCCTGATTGTTCAGTTCATCCTGTTAAATTCTGGATTTATTTCCTTAGCCTTATATTCGGCCCTTGTAGCAACCGCCATATTTATGAAACCAATCATAATAAGCATATACTCATGGGCGCTATCGCGTGAAAAACCTCCATAGAATGCAAAAATATTGTAGGTGTAAGTAATAAACGGATGGTTGTTGTGAAAGTCTTTCTTCGAACCGTATTCCAGTTTTTCTTTTACGCTTCTGATGCTTTGTTGACGTATTCTATTAGGATTGGCAAGTCTGTTATTGACGTGATAAAGTAGTTTGCTCCAGAACCGATCAGCTCTTTTGGAGAAGAAACTCCCGTTGGCAAGCCCACAGCAATAGCCTTCAATTCCTTGGCGCATCTCATGTCGTTGGCGCCGTCTCCAACAACCATGGCATCTTCTGGTTTAACTCCTAAAGCCTTTAAGATGGCTTCAAGGTGTTCAGTGTTGGGCTTAACGTATTTCACGCTGTCTCTTGGGGTTGCTGCATCGAAAAAATCGGCTATTCCAAACCTCTTTAAGATGTAGTTTGTTGATTTTTCACTGTTTATTGTGCACAAGCCTATCTTCAAACCCATCTTCTTCAGAGCCTTCAAAGTCTCCAGAACCCCTGGCTGCAGACTTGTGGTTTTTGCGGCTTCCAACTCGTATTTTTCAGCTATTGCCAAAGCTTTACTACGGGTTTCTTCTGTTTCCTTTACGGATTTGCCATTGTTCTTCATGAAGATTTCGGCCTTCTTCAACATTTCAAATATGCTTTCATTGATTGATAGGATGGAGGCTGGCAACCCGGTGCTTGTTAGGAAGCTTCTAACATCAGCCCTAACAGCCCTATAATCTATGTTAAAGCTTGCGAGCGTCCCGTCCAAGTCAAAGATTACCGCCTTAATCGTCATCGCCCTTTTCACTTTTGCCCTTTGAATTTGAAGGCTTTAATCACGTTCTGAAAGAGATATACTTTGCGGTAAAGGCAAATCGAATATTCAACCTTCAACACATGTATAATTTGATGCATTATGAGCCTTGAAGAATACAAAAAGGAGAAGCTTTGGTCCGTACTCATCGAAACAGTCCACGCCTTAGTCATGTATACAAACCACAAAGCCTACACGAGAGAAGTGATTTTAAACGAAAAACCAGACATAACACCAGCAGAGTTAGCTGCCAGATTGAATGTACCCTTAGGCGAAGCTCTAGTGATTTTGTACGAACTGAAGAATCAGATTACATGAACTGCTGAAGCCTAAACAATGAGTAAAATTGAGAGTCCAGAAACGATCTTCTGATGTTATTTGTTTCTGTACTCCTCGCGTGGTGGAGAAAATATGTCAACAACAACTGATTTTTCTAAAGCCTCAAGAGAATGAAGCATGTTTCCTTTTATTAAGTATGAATCTCCAGCTGTAATTGTGCCCAAATCCTCATTCTCTATCTTCAGCCTCAATTTTCCTTTAACCACGTATCCAACTTGTTCACTAGCATGTTTATGGAATGGAACAACATTGCCTTTTTCATAGTACATGACCGTACACATAATGTTGGCTCCAGTTGCAAGAGTTTTGAACCGCACGCTGAAGGCTTTCCTCTCCGGAACATCAGTTGGTCTAACAATCATCAAGTTGACCCCCAAACCGACTTAACCCCGTGGATGGTTACATGTGCCTTTTCATTTTTAAATAATCTGGACGCTTGAAGCCTTAAAAGCCAAGAAAACTTTTGCGTTTAAATTAATTCCCATCTCGTTGAAGGAACGCTTAGTTATCTGAACTGTGAAGGATTTTCCAACATCAACTTTAAGCCTAACAACAGAACCCAAATCCAGAATTTCAACAATTTTGCCTTTGAAAACATTTCTTGCACTTGATGCAAAACTGGTTTTAGACAAAATTATGTCTTCTGGACTAACAAAGACCGAAACCTTGCCTTGGCTTTGAGCGGTTGTCTCTATTAGAACGTCATTTCCGATATCCACTAAAGTTGTGCCATCTATTGTGATTTTTGCGTCTCCAGTGAACGTGTTCTCTAAGGCAGCGAAACTCGCCAAAGTTTTAGATAATCTTCCAAAAATTTCTGTTGGTGTTCCGACCTCGCTTACTTTTCCGTTGGTTATTAATGCGATGCGGTGGGGCAGATTTTTTGCTTGAAACATGTTGTGTGTAGCCATTACAATCGTGGTTTTTAATTCGCGGTTAACAGTGGCTATTATTTCCTCTACAATTGAAGCATTTTTTGGGTCTAAATCTGCAGTTGGCTCGTCTAAAAGAAGGAGTTTGGCATTAAGAACTAAAGCCCTTGCCAATGCAACTCTTTGCTGTTCTCCGCCAGAAAGTTTTTTAGCCTGCCTCTTTTCGAAACCTTCAAGCTTCACAAGCTTCAACGCCTTTTTCACTTCTCTATCTATCATGTTTTTTGGCAGCTTTCTCACCTTTAAGCCATAGGCAACATTGCCGTAGACTGTGGTGTTGAAGAGCA
>Ga0315310_10000865_pt1 | contig 19101 bp, 7 predicted proteins | sample TDP5_MG_FD_203630 | JGI IMG/M metagenome (GOLD analysis project Ga0315310, IMG submission 203630) | Freshwater sediment microbial communities from Lake Towuti, South Sulawesi, Indonesia - TDP5 | ecosystem: Environmental > Aquatic > Freshwater > Lake > Sediment | place: Indonesia: South Sulawesi... | reverse complement strand
TGAACGGCTCACATTCATTGAGCAGGAGGTGCACCCTTTATCATCTGAGTAGGCATAAATATTTTGAATTTGAAGGTAAGGGAGCGGCGGTTTAAAGGGGGATTGCACCTCTTCAATGGTACATCCACGGATATCAATATCCGTACGTAAAGGGATGTGAGGAATTTGGGCGGGATCGAATCCCATAATCCGCGCGCTGACGTTATCGACCTCAATTTGATCGGTTCCAGCAATTAAAAGTTGCATTCGCTTCGGTTTAGAGCCAACAACTGCGGGTCCAGTCCCTTCACAGCAATAGATGCCGTTCATCACAGTTAATTGTGGTACCGCAATAGTTGCGAGCTCACGTATCATGCCGTTCAAATCCGTTTTATGAAAATTCTTTTTTTCTGCAAAAGTAAGGAGCCCTTTCTGATTTTTCAGGGCCAAAGTAACTGTGCAAACAAAATGGGTCTTCAGGGTAGGAATGTTAATATATTCATGCGTTTCGAGGTATTTCGGGAGAAGAATTTCACCATATTTCCAAATTCGTTTCATACGCACAGTTTTTTCTAAATTTTCGATTTTAACCCCATACAGTTGTTCTAATTTCGCATAACCTGTTTCATTTATGAGTTTCTCGAATTTTTCATCAGAATTGAAGAAGCCAGTGCCCTCCCCAATCACGATCTCCTTCCCAAGATTTTGAAAATATTTAACCAGCGCCTCAACTATTTTTGGGTGCGTTATTACTCCAGTTCTTGGGTTAGCGGCATCCACAATATTTGGCTTCATAAAAATTTTATCTTTCTGTGGTTCATAATTGATAAGCTTCAGAATCTCTGGTATTTTTTCATCAACTTCGGTAATTTTTGACTGAACGATGCCCACTACTATAATTATCACCCTAGACAAATCATTTTTTGTGGAATCATTTTAATAGATAAATAGGCTAAATAAAATTTGGATTTTAATCAATTAAAATTAAATCTGTTAATATTGGACCAAAGAGTCTAATATAACTTATGAATTAAGTTAAAGGATGACTTATGGAAAAACCAATCACTGCAATAGTAATAGGAGCCGGCAGTCGAGGGCGCGATGCCTATGGGAGTTATGCCATTGCACATAGGGATAAATTAAAAATTCTGGGGGTGGCTGAACCGATTGAAGCGCGCCGTAATCGATTTGCTGAAATTCATGGATTGACAGAGAATATTTATACAACTTGGGAAGAGATTCTGCAGAAGCCCAAATTTGCTGATGCCGCTATCGTTACAACGCAAGATAATATGCATGCAGAACCTGCTCTATTAGCAATGGATCAGGGGTATGATGTGCTATTAGAAAAGCCGATGTCAAATACCTTGGAGGATTGCATACGTCTTGTTAATAAATCGGAGGAAACCGGGAGACACCTCCAAATCTGCCATGTATTACGCTACACTGATTTCTATTCGAAGATCTACGATGTTATTCATAGTGGGAAAATAGGGGAGTTAATCAATATTGAATGCAAAGAGAACGTCTCATATTGGCATTTTTCGCACTCTTATGTGAGAGGATTATGGCGAAATTCGGAGGAATCATCCCCGTTGATTCTCGCCAAGTGTTGCCATGACTTGGATTTACTCTACTGGATGGTGGGGGTACTGCCCCAAAAAATTAACGCCTTTGGGACGCTCTCACATTACAAATCAGATCAGGCGCCCCCAGATGCCCCCGATCGCTGTTTGGATGGCTGTCCACATACGGCTACCTGCATCTGGTATGCGCCCTTTATCTATATCGATGTGATACCCCTCATACGAATCGGTTACGAATCGTCCGGTTACATCAAATTTTTTTCCGGCTTAGCCTTGAATCACCGAACTGTATTCAAAGCATTTAGCTATCTCATTCCACTGCTCAAACAGGTAAAGGACTGGCGAGAGTGGCCCGTTTCAGTAATTACCGACGACCTCAGCTATGAAGGGAAGATGAAAGCATTGCAAGAGGGTCCATATGGGCGTTGCGTATATCATTGCGATAATAATCAACCCGATCATATGATTGTAGGAATAGAATTTAAGAATGGAGTTACTGCAAACTTGACAGTCCATGGGCATTCTGCCTTTGAGGGACGATCCATTCGGGTGGATGGGACAAAAGGGACTATGATTGGTGAGTTTTTGCAATCTGGCGAAAAGCTTTGGGTTTATGATAAATTATCCGGCAAAAAAGAATTGATTTATAAAGCAAAATTATTTGAACATGGAATCCAAGGGCATGCAGGCGGAGATTGGGCTCTGATGGATGCCTTCATAAGTCTGTTAAGAAACAATACTGGAAATCCACTAACTAGCGCTCGTGCCTCTTTGGAAAGCCATATAATGGCATTTGCTGCAGAAAAATCTAGAGTTGAAGAACAAATTATTAATATGCCAGAATACCGCAGGGAAGTCATGAAATTGGAATAATTAATAAAAAAATTTTTGAATTCAAAAGCGAGAGTTTTGAATATTTAATTAAACTATATAATACTTAAAATATCAATCTAAAAAAGTTAAGAGAGAGTTTCTCTTGAGTTAATTCCGAAATGATAGTACATTCTACACTATTCTTATTTCGTCTACTCCAACGCCTCTCATTTTTCTCAGCAGCACAATATCTGCACCAATTAATAAAAGTACCCAAATAACCAATGATAATATCACAAATAATATATCCATTGAAGGTCCTGGAGTTGTCATAAGATAATTTCCAGTGGGAGGAAGTTTTCCTGAAAAATAGTAATAGCATACTGCTGTTAAGCAATTGAAAGGCGAGATATAGGCAGCGACTCCAAAATCGATCCAAAGAGACATATAAGGCAAGAAACCGAGCATGAGTGGTAGAAATGAAATGAATGATGCAGATTTAGGAGCTTTAAGGACAACTATAAGTAGGTTTAAGAATAGAGAGAGGGTGTACATGAATAAGATTCCTAAGAATATGCTAAGAATTAAGCCAAGCCCATTTGTTGGTAGAACAAGTATACCAAATTTGCCTAGAAACACAAGGACCACGGATAAAAACATTATTATAGAAATAACACCCAAGACAGCAAGAGAAGATAAGAGATTCTCTAAGAAGAATCGAGATGGAGATAGTTTAGTGTATTTTGTTACATATCGGATTGATTTCGATGAGTATATAAGGGACATTGTTATACCAGAAGCGGCGGATGAAAGTGATATTACTAGTAGGGCGCCTAAGGCCGTACCCAAATAATCTTTAATATAGTCAGAGGAGATATTCGTACCAAAAACAAAAGCCCACATAAAAACCCAGAATTCAACAAAGAGAATAGAGAAGAAAATTAAATATGGATTTGTCAATAGAGATTTAGTTTGCATCCAGAAATATTTAGTCATTAGGCTTCCTCCGTGAAATCATATATTCGATCCAGATTTTCCAGGCTTGATAAGAGGGTGCCTTTTGTGCCACCTGAGAGTATGCTGAGAGTCTTATTCGCTACTTGTATGGTAAGGAGGGCATCTGGTTCTTCAATGAAAGAGATATTCGCATTCAGCAACTCTTTGACAGCCAAGGGACCATAAATTAGCCCCTCGAACATAAAGAATACATTCCAATTTTGAAGTCTTTTAAGTAGCCAGGTTTCATGCGTATTGGCAAGAATATCGCCTTGATATTCATCAAGATATTTAATTAATTTTCCTTTTTTTGCCGGATCAAGCTCTTCAAATGGCTCGTCGAGCAGAACATGCTTAGCGTTCATAGCCAAGGCAAGCGCAGTACATACAATCTTTGTTTGCCCTGCTGAAAGTTCATTTAACTTCCGTTTTTTTAGAAAATCCGGTCCTATGCCCATGGTGTTAATTATTTCAAAGGCTAAGTCCGCTTTGCCATCAGATAAATCGGTATATAATTTGATAATATCATACACATTTGAGGCAACAAGTGTATAGATATCCTGAAAATTAGTGGAGATAAGCCCCATAGTTGCATATAAATCCTTCATATTTTGTCCATCTATGAGAATCTCTCCAGATGTAATATTGGTCAGCCCGCAAATTGATTTAAAAAATGTAGTTTTACCAGACCCATTCGGTCCTAAGATTAATAGTTTGCCTTCAAATGTCCCAGTAACGCCTTTTAAAATAGGTTCCTGTCGCCATTTATAAATAACAGTGAGATCCTGACTTACAATCATAGATATACCTCCAAAAGACCTTCATATTGATCGATAACTATTTGAATCTTGTAATTTTTCGCCATAATTTTTATTTCGACCATACAATTCATTTTTTTCACCTGAAAATTCTTTATTATCCTATAAAAATTTAATTAATTTGAAATTATAAGTGCAAGATTCTTTAGTAAAAAAAATTTTATGTTCTTATACATTGAAAAAATACCAAGTAAAAAAGCTTAAACTAATTATTCTAAATGGTTTAAAAGCATTTTTCACTCCATTTTTTAAGAACGCTTGCGGAGTTGCCAGATAATTATATAATTGATCGTAGAAATAATGCTGATAGCAATTTGGACTGAAATAATAGTCCAGATGCCAAGATCAAAATTGATTATAATGGGAATTACAGTTGAAGCACTAATCCAGCAAATTACGGTTATTATATAAGCATAAAGAAAATGCTTTCGATATCTTGAAATTTTAATGGATTGATCTGTTTTTCGCAATAAATTAAAAGCTGCATCTCCAATTGATGATAATTGATATTTGCTTTTGTCCTGCATTAAGAGTGGTTGTAAGTTCCTCAAGTGATATGATAGTGAAGGGCTGTCAATAGAGTCTATCTGGTTTTTTATTTGAGAGAAAGTTACGGTTCCTGTGTTTCCGATATATTTGATAATGTTTCTTCGGATTTGATGACTTAGGGTCTTAAAGATTTCATTTTCATTAAATCCTTGCTCCTCTTTATTGGAAATCCTCTCTTTTGTCATGGAACTCATCAAATAAATTAATTATTATCACAATTTTAGTTAAAACTGAAGTTTAACACTTTATTGGTTCAATAAAAATTATTTTTCCGACAATTTTTTTAAGCCTATTGGATAATCCGACTTTATTTACTAACATTTTTCTTTTCATTTTTGAAGTAAAGAAGTGGTTTTCGTCGGAGAGTTACAGGAAAACTCATTGATTTTCGCCTTATTCAATGTAGTGTGCAAGTAGTGTGCAAAAAATAATTATAATTTCTGAGAGTTATTAGGGTCAATGGGTTATTAAAAAGCAAATCATTTTTATACGTAGTGTGCAATATTTTATATATGCCTTTCATTCGAGAGCTTCGACGGAATAACAAAGTGTACCTTTATCTTGTTAAAAGCCAACGAGATGGGAAAAAGATCAGGCAAATTAATTTAAAGTATTTGGGCGAAAAGGAACAATTTTATCAAAAACTGCAAGAGGGCTCCTTTTCGCTGGATGAAATTAGCTTATTAGCTTCGAATGATTATGGTGATATCCTCTTTTTTTATGCCCTTCTTCAAAAGTTGAAAATTATCGAAATTATCAATGCCCATGTCCAAAAAACCCCCGACATAGTACCTAATGTCGGCGCGCTCGTTGCCATTTTAATCCTGAATCGATTGCTGGCGCCTTCCAGCAAGGTCGAGATCCCAGCGTGGTATAATAGAACAATTCTTGCGAAGATTTTACATCTTTCAGCAGTTCAAGTCCAAGAGCAGGCGCTTTGCCGTGCCATGGATTATTTAACAGATGATTGCATCAAGCAAATCGAATCGCACCTACTCACCCAGTTGACTGCACTTTATCACCTTGATTTAGATACGCTATTTTATGATATCACCTCAAGTTATTTTGAAGGAAAGAAATGCACTTTGGCCTTTTTTGGCTATAGTCGCGATCATCGGAAAGATCGGCGCCAAATCGTGATTGGGCTCGTCATTGCCCGCTATACGCGATTTCCGATAATGCATTGGGTATTTCCTGGGAATACCGCTGATTGGAATACCATTGAGCTGGTAATTAATCAGTTGAAATCCGAACAGAATCTCTCACAATTCGCCATTGTGACGGACCGTGGCATGGTTCAAAAAAAGTTGCGCCTTCACTTTGCCCAACAAGACCTCCATTTCATTACCGGCATAAAGGCAAGTGAAAAAATAGCCAAAGAGCTGATCATCACCATTTCCGATGCCGAGTTAATCCCGTTTCAAGCCAGATCGGGAGCACAATTCAAATATCACGCATGTCAATATGAAGAAGAAGGGATCGCGTTCCAAGTTCTTTTAGTTTTTAGCCAAAAAATGCAAGAGCTACAAGAGCAAGCCTTCCAGGCAAAAATAGCTGCGGTCAAAAAAGGGCTTGAAGAACTCCAAGAAGAGCTTAAAGCACGGAAGAAAAATTCGGATCTTTTGGAAAAACGCATTCAGATAACCTTAAAATCATATAAAAACTATTTTCAAATAACGGCAACGCAAGATAAACAAGGGTTTCGGCAACTGACTTTTCAGCTGCAAGAAACTGAATGCGAGAAAACACGGGCTAAATTCGGAAAATATGTGCTCCTCACCAATGTCCCGTATCTATCTCCAGAAGAGGTCATTCAAGCCTACTTAGATAAATGGGAAGTAGAAGACGCATTCAGATTCCTGAAAACCTCACTCGATTTGCGCCCTATCAATCATTGGAAAGAATCGCGTGTGAAAGCTCATGTATTTATCTGTATCTTGGCGTACCTCATCCGGACGGTCCTTGAATATGAATTGGCTCAATTGCACCTACCTTTCTCTTATGCCCAAGTGAAAACGATTTTATCAGAAAGTAAATTAATCAGGTTTGAAGCACAAAATAAAGTCGAAGAAAAAATGACCGAACTTTCTCCGGAAGCCAGAATAATCTTTAATAAATTTAATGTCGAACTTATTTAAATAGTGTTAAACTTCAGTTAAAAGTTAATAAATTTTTCAATAAAACCTTAAGATGTAATTCCTTTTCAAAATTATTTTGGGTGAAGATGATAAATGCGGCTAAGGATTTACGAGCCAGGATGATACGCTTCCTGATCGTTCTTTGAATGAACCCTTCCCTAATGGACCCTTGAAGGGGCAAAGAATAAAATTGGGAGAAATGCTGCCCAAATACTATGAACTTTGCGGATGGAATGAAAACGGTATCCCAAAGAGCAAAAAATTAATGGAATTGGGTTTGAAATTTGTTATCGAAGAACTTAACTAGTCATTACAATCTAAAATTTAATCATACCGTAATAATCCCAGAAGCTGTCTGGATTAATACCCTTATCATCTTTCTTTTTGGGATTGTGAGGCTTTATGAGATTCAAGAAGTCCTTACGCTTCATATACCCCATGTTTTCCCAAGAGCCTTTTCCATTGTGAACTATATACGTTTGAACAAAGACGACATTTTCATTTTTATCTTGGGTAACTGCTTTAAATAAGCCTAAATCAGTTTCAAAGACCTCCACTTCCACTTAGATCCCATCTATTGTTTTAATTTAAAATTGTAGTAAAGTCTTCTCAATTTTATCAGCAAAGGAAATTTGTTATTCTCTATTCATATTAGCTATTTAAAGAATTTTTAGATTTTATTTTATTAGTATTGTATCTAATATAATTAAAATAAAAAGTTTTATGGCAAGAAAAATTAATTCCAGAATGACTATAGTGAAATATTTTCCATTAACAAGAATTTTTTTGTGAATAAAATAATCTCCATTGCGAATTTTCTAAAAATAAAGGAATTTAGCTCAGAAAATCGCAATAAATTGCACTTCTAACTAAAGTTATTACAGTATAATAAGTGAAAGATTTTTCTCTTGTTAAAAAGATGAGAGTCGCAAGATATTTTATGGAAAAAATTCACTATGATAAGTTACTTTAAGGGAAATGGACTTAGCCTTTTTTAATATTCTAAATTTCATTTTAAATCTTCATGTAAATTGATATTTAATTAAACTTCAATTGATAAAGATGGGGAAAATAATAGCAATATGAACAATAAAATCAAAATAAATTTTAAATTTATAAATAATTTCTTGGGAAATAATAGATTTTGATATAAATTACCTTCACTTTTTTTAATTAGATCCAATTTGTGATTTATTATTGAAAATAAAGGTAAATTAAAATGTTGCATCTCAATCTTAATACTAAATATGTTCTCGGTATTGATCGGACCCGGCAATTTAATAGAGTATATATAGGGCATGACGGCTAAACTTCATGAAATAAGATAATGGTGGTATTGTTACCTTCAAAATAGTTGCGATATTCTTATCTTTAAGGTTGTTTATATTTATAAGGAAGCCCGATATATATCAATACCAGCTCATAATGGATTAAAATAGACCTTAAGTGGTGGAATTATGAAAAATAAAAAGACCTTTTTCCTTTTAATGGTATTTTTATTAAGTTTTATGGTTTTACTCATAATGAATTCACAGATTTTCCCAATAACAGCACCCTTAAAAGAGAATGATAATATTAAATCGAAGGGAAGTACCTCTTATTCTGTTCAATGGCTTAAGAACCCTACATTTACATCGCCAATTCAGCCAATATGGTATTCGACCAAAAGCGGAGATCTTTCGGATAGTATGGTTAACGATGGGGGGGGACAGGCAAATATAACAGTCATTGGTAAATCTGGGAATGCGAAATTTTTAGCAGGTCCAGGGACCTATTCCTTATGGAAACCCTCTCTGAACCCCGATTATCCGCTAGGACCGTGGGGAAATGATCGGTACGGCCCCAATCCTGGAAATGGCACGGATTCCGCTGGCTTTTGGGTTAATCATGTTTGGTCGGAAGGAGGTGGTCAACTTGGACAAACGCCGAGCATTCTTTGGAAAAGAAATGTCACCATGCCCGTAAATATGACTGATTATCAGATTACATCTGTTTCTCTACGAGCAATTATCAATGGAACCGTCCGGCAAGATGTTGATTGCCCAGGACCTCCACCTGATACCACAGGAGGGGGAGCTAGTTCTTATGATTATGCTCGCTTCTTTATCACCATTTCCACTTTAAGCGGGCAAGAAAAATTCGAACTTGCCTATAATAAAACCAAAAATCTCGGTTTAGGAAATGGTGGATCTACCGCCTATTCCAGAATGGGCGATACACTTATGATTAACGTTCCAGAAGCCCTTATGAAAGTCTATTTAGAACAGGTTCTTGCCACTGATCATTATAATTTCACCATTTCTTTGGGAATTTTTATTTACTGTGAAGATAACAACCCCACAGATACTGACTCATTCATTGGTGCTGGTACAACTCCTGGTCTCCGGATTAAATCCTTTAATTTAACTATCAGCTATGCAAAAAAAATAAGTCAAGGTAACGCTATGATGTGGAATCAGAAAGGCAATCAACTACCGAAGATAAATGAAACCGCCCAATTTCTCAAAGTCGATGGCGCCCGCTTGCAGTTCAAGTATCGGAGTGATCGAAATTGGACAACGGACTCCCCTAATTCCGAGCTACGAATTTTAATGAATAATCAAACCTATCCCGAAACTATTAAGTTAAGTAAGGCAAATCGAACCTATCAAGAAGCAAAAACAGGTGGATTTGATGTAGCATCTTATATTATGAAAAATGTAAATATCTCAGTCGGAATTCAAGTTTATATCGCGGATGCTTTTGTACTAAGTAGAAATATAACAATCTCCATTGATGATGCTTACCTTTGGATCAATTACACGATTATTGATATACCTCCTCCACAACCGCCTTCTCTTAATATAGTTGCAAATACCAGCATTCCCTTTATCAATCATTGGACGAAACTCACACTCACCTGCAAAAGTGGGAGCAACAATGTGTCAAGATTGTGGTATTATAATCCACTTAATAATCGTAATATTTCTTTGGACTTTAACTTTGCAGGTAGCCGGAATTACGATTTATATTTTATGAATCAAACAGCCGGCTCCTATATATTCAAATTCTGGGCAAATTCTACTATCGGGAGTACATATTCATCCATTACGATTGCATGGGTAAAACCTCAGGATCCAGTTCTCAATGTCGTAATAAATACCTCTATGCCTTATATCAATCAATGGACGCAATTTACAGTGACTTGCCAATCTGGAAGCGCTAATGTATCACGTCTTTGGTATCGGAATCCATTCAATAATGCTAATATTACCCTGGAGACTAATTTTGAGGGGATTAAAATTCATTATTTGAATTTTATGAACGAGACGGCTCGGGCCTATGAATTTCGATTTTGGGCCAATTCATCCTTAGGTTCGCCTGCATATAAAAGTATACAAATCGTTTGGATAACACCCCAATCCCCCGTTTTAAGTATAGTTACAAATAGCACAACACCATACACCAATCAGTGGACCAATATAACGGTAACCTGCCAAAGCGGCTCAAGGAATGTTGATACATTGTGGTATTACAATCCATTAACTAGGGTGAATAAAACGTTAGCCAGAAATTTTGTAGGGAGCCAGATTTTCCAAATAATTAATAGAACTGTGATAGCAGGCGCCTATGAATACAAGTTTTGGGCTAATTCAACTCTCGGCGCCCCTGAATATAAAAACGTATTAATCGTTTGGATAACTCCCCAATCGCCCATCTTAAGTATAAGCGTGAATAGCACGACACCATACACCACTCAGTGGAGCAATCTCACAGTGACCTGCCAAAGCGGCTCAAGTAATGTTGATACATTGTGGTATTACAATCCATTAACTAGGGTGAATAAAACATTAGCCAGGAATATTGCAGGGAGTAAGATCTTCCAAATAATCAATAAAACTATGATAACAGGCGTCTATGAATACAAGTTTTGGGCTAATTCAACTCTAGGCACTCCCACATATCAGCATATCATAATTATTTGGCGGAACATCACAGCCCTCTTAGAATATCAACCTCCAGGTTCTACACCTTATGCAGAGGGTAGTTATGTCTCAGTCTATTTGAGATATTCGGATATTGTTAATAACTTGCCGATTACTAATGCCACAGGGATTATTTATTATATTGTGGGGCCGAGTCACACTCCGCTTTCACCTTTCACCAAAGCTCTTGGCAATTATTCAGTCATAGATCAAGGTACAGGATGGTATTTAGTAAAACTTTTCATGGGAACCAATAAACTCTACACGTTTGGAAGTTATTATTTCTCCATTCGATTTAATAAAACCAATTATGACATCCGATCCATTTCAAACATTAGCTTTACTATTCGGCAAGGTTATTCACAATTTACTTCGCCCTATGCACCCCTCGCCTACGTCATAAATGGAATTGTAAATATAACAATTAATTATATAGATAGCGAAACGGGGCTTGGTATCGTGAACACTAGTTCGGGCGCCCAAGTGCTGTTAAAATGGACATGGCCCTATAATAGCTCATTGCACCCGGCTGTAATGAATACCTTTGGGTGGTCAAATAGTTTGAATCGATGGGTAGTAGCAGGCTATTTCCCTATGGGTGATGGGGGACGATATATAATGCAAATGAACTTTACTTCCATTCCAGTTGGCAATTGGACTCTGATGTCACTTAATATCACTGCTGGACGGATCGTGCAAAGTCAAGTCCTGAATATTACATTCATAACCCAACCCCAAACCAGTATTATAGGAATAACTTTTGCACAACCTGTGGTTTGGGGTATTAATTCTCAATTCAATGTTACCTATCAAAAAGTAGATGGGACTGGGATTCCTGGAACAGGGCTCAATCTATGGGACCTTGATGCAAAGCAATCCTGGAATCCAGCGTATTGGAGTTATTATCCAATTAATCCAGCGATAGGACTTTTTGGAGTCACCGTAAATACAACGCTTTATCCTCCACCACTAGGAGGCTTTTTCAGAATACGGGTTGAAGCATCTGGAGGGGCCTATACACCCCGATCTCTGACTGCATTTGTGAATGTGCGTCCAATTGATAGCCAAGTTGTTTTGACGCCTCCAACTGCCACTGGCTGGAACACTCGTACAAACATTACAATTCAGTATTACGATTTTTATCATTCAAGACCAATTAATGATTCTAATATTAATGATGCGACCGGTGTAATAATTAGGGTAACCAATATCAATCCAGCATATTGGAAACTCTATAGAGGAACTGCAAATGGCTATTATATTGTAGAAGTAAATACTTCATATTGGCCTACCCTCAATCAAATTGGTCAGCCAGTCTATATTGATATAAAATGGGCAGGTCCGCCTTACTATAATAATTGGACTGGCATGCAAGTGGGCGTCCCAGTTCGTGGGCGTAACACCCAATTATTGTATGTGCCGGCCGTGCAAATTCCATACGGTGAAAACGCAACTATTACTTTCATTTGGCAAGATATCGAAGGCATTACGAAGGGCATTGATAATACAACAGGAAAAGTAGTATTTGAATTACGTGATTGGTTAAATAGACGCTGGAACTCATCAGGCTTTGCTTGGATCATAGGGCTTGGAAATGGACAATATGAATTGTGTATTAACTCCTCAAAAATCCCCAGTATTGGCTCTTATACCTTCACAGCATATTTCAAATGGTTAGGGCAGCCCTATTATTCCAATAGCTCAACCACTTTCACTATTACTATCCGCCAAATTAATACTATTCTGACTTACAATGTTCCATCTGCAGTGCCATGGGGGAATCCTTTCCAAATTGTACTTCAATTCAATGTAAGTGATACCTCCAGCTCATTAAATGGGCGATATATTAGCGGTGCAATGCTTAATATTACCTCCATTTCAAACTCAGGCGGTTCCTTATCACCCTTTAGTTATGGACTTAACTATACCGTTGCTGATAATGGATTTGGAAGGTATATACTAACTATCTTCAATAAGACTTTGAATATTGATTCATTTTCTCTTATTCTCCGTGCTTCCCGTTATCGTATCAATATAATTTATCGAAATGCTTCAGCTTCATTCAGTTTTACCGTTCGGCCCCTCACTACTATGCTAACTTACACTTCTCCAATTCCACAGCCATGGGGAAATCAAGTTAATATTTCCTTAAGTTATATGGTCAGTGATGCTGCCTCTTTTTATTGGAATGGCAGGAGCCTTGCGGTTGGAATTTGGAGATTGACAAATGGAACTCTCTGGACCCAAGGAATCCAATATAAAATATTCGGAACTACAGGAGCGTATATTGTAAATATAAACAATAAAACTGTTTATGGGGCTAAAATAGGAACGTTCCAATTCAGTATCACTACTGGAACTGGTAATAATCGATTTTTGAATGCAACTTTGACAAACCTTCCATTTACAATTCGAGCACTTACTACCACCTTAACTTATATCCCCTCTGCTACTCAGCCATTTGGTAATAATGTTAGTCTCATTGTTTTTTACAATATTACTGACCCAAGCAGTCTGTATTACAATAAAAAAGGATTGAATGCTAACATTTGGACTTTGTCTAATAGTAGTGGATCTTGGACCTCCGGAACTCAATACCAAGTGACTGGATCTAATGGAGCTTATAATTTCACAATTTTTAGGAAAGTCTACAAGACCATAGGCACTTTCATCTTCAATATCCAAGCCAATGCCAGTAACGCCCGTTATGATATTGCAACCTGTAATGATATCCCATTCACTATTAGAGCATTAACCACCGCCCTAACCTATATCCCTACTACGCCTGTGCCCTTTGGTAACAATATCACGCTATTAGTATTTTATAATGTTTCGGATTCTGCTAGTTTGATATATAATGGTCTTGGATTAAACGTAACTACTTGGTCTCTATCAAATACTAGCGGATCTTGGAAATTAGGAAATCAGTTCCTAGTGGCTGGCAGTAAGGGAGCATATACTTTCACGATTCTTAGGAAAGTCTATAGTGATATTGGAACTTACCGTTTTAATCTTCAAGCTAGTCCTATAGACTCCAAATATGAAAATGCCACCATTTTAGGATTGCCATTTACGATTCGCCAATTATCAACTGTCTTAACATATGATCCAATTAGACCAATTCCTTGGGGAAATGATGTGAATGTCTCGGTACATATACGAGTCAGTGATCCGGAAAGCACCTGCTATGATCGATCACCTGTCCCGATAGATCATTTTAATATTCTTAGCCCGGGAATATGGATTGAGGGAGATAGGACAAATGGAAACTTTACATGGACTGGATATAATGGAGACTATATAATAACTATTTTTAACACTACAAGAAGTAATGTGGGAAGGTATAACCTTAGTCTTTTGGCAGTTCCTCTACTTTCCGATAATTGGCACAGTCAGGTCAGTTTCTATAATATTCCTTATAGCGTTCGCGCACTCAATACGTTGCTAATCTATCCAAGCCCCGCAAAAAGTCCATGGGGCAATAATGCGACTTCAATTGTGCTCAAATGGCAGGTAATCGATTTAGAAAGCTCCTATCATAACAATGAATTGATTATTGGCGGACGAATTATCGTAACAAATCCAGCGAATTGGACCTACTGGCGTGACTATGCATCCAAGGATTTACTAAATGGAAATTATCTCCTGAATATCAGCAAAAATATTGTCAACAAAGTTCAAACTTATATTATCAATTTGAAAGCGTATTCATTAACTGGGAATTATTACGCCAATATAACCTATATAGGATTGCCATTTTCAATTGTTCAGGTATTTACTTCACATACGACAATTATTAATAGTATTTATTATCTCGATGCGATAGGTGGCAGGCCTTGGGGCGAACAAGTCAATGTGACAATTCTTTATAGGGATTTAGATCATAGCAGTTTGGTCCCGAATTCAAATATCACTATCCAAGGAGACAATGGATCACCTTATAAATCAGGGAATTTCACAATTAATGGGTTAAAAAGAACAGTTATGGGATCCCTAAACGGGATTTTCTATCTGATAATTAATGGTACAGTGGCAGAAAATGCAGTCGGATATAATTTTCATATTAATTTATCCCATCCGACTGGGTATTATCTGAATCACTCATATATCTTCACCATTTCATTTCGCAAGGCAGTCTCACAAATAATCCCTAAGAATCCTCCTGTAAACATCCCATGGGGTGACACTCTTTCTATTATTTTCACTTACAATAATTCGGAGGCAGGTGGATTCCCAGGGATAGCGGATGCCTATGTCAATGTAACGACAAATAAGGACGCAATAGCCAAACCATATTATATTTATTATGCTAACTTGACGTTGGGTCCAGGCGCTTGGATTATCAAGATGAACACTACTTGGGCTAATGTGGCATGGAATCAGCAAGATCAAGTAACCTTCACGATGACAGCAGTTGCCCCAGGTACTATAATTGCCCAGAGTTTCCATACTGTCTTTATTACACCACTCGATGCGGATTTGAAAATGGTTCCCGGGGAAACTTCATTTTTCCTCGAACAGATCAAGACCTTCAATATCACCGTGGAATTACGGGATCGGAGTCATAATCTTAACCTCATTGCCAATAATAGTTATTGGATGGGTCCCCCCTCTGGGAGTCAAGGACAATATGCTAATATTAAATTTATAATAATTTCAGGAAAAGGGCAATTTACCAATTATACATGGTATTGGGGGAATATCAGTATTACGGCATTAAGTGTCGGTGTTTATAAATTCACCTTCTTCTTCAATCAAACAGGTTATCCCCGCATTCAGGAATTGCTCAATTATCCGATTGGTATCGAAGTTCGGGGTGATCGCCTCACTAGTAGCCAAATTTCGGTGCAAATAAATCTTAAAATTCAAACCCATAAGACATCGATGACCTTCAATTGGACATATGCAGAGAGAATTGCGGCGCCTTCTTATAACCTTACTAGATTCCCAACTTTTATCAATAGAACTAAGTTTTACTATGGGGATATCATTAATATCTATCTCTATTGGTATGATTTAGATACAGCTGCTCCAAATCCGGGAATTTCAACGGCATTCATTTCCACCAATTGGACTGATCCCCTCTACTATCGAGTATTTAATACGTATGAATTATCAAATCGAAATGATTCTAATAGAGGCATTTTCTGTATCCAAATCGATACCCGGCTATATAAAAAGATTATCGGAGACTATACCTTACAAGTCAATGCCTCACTAGAAACATATCAGCGTATATATCTCCGTACACACGGCTATGTCCATTTTGAAATCAATCCTGCACCTATAAATCTTACCTTATATGAGCCTATACTTTCAATACCTTACCGTGATAATGCCGAAATAAAAATCCGGGTTACTAATTCTCATGAAGGGAATGCAGGAATCTTCCTTGCCAGTAGTGAAATTGATATCATCAATATCGCAGGTCCCATGGGAGGTAGCAAATGGCTAATTGGAACCAACCCGCTATATGGCATATATTCACTATTTTTCTATACAACTTCTTATGACTTAGGCACCTATAATGCCACAGTTATGATAAATAAGACAAACTATGAATTGATTTACAAGAATTTCACCTTTATAATTCGCGAAATTAATACAAGAATCGTTCTCCAGACCCCTCAAAATATATCAGTGACTTATCGCCATTCAGATATGATTAGGTTCCTCTACATGGATGATGAAACCTATAAATACCATATTCCCATCGGCACTATTCCCGCAAGCCCTCTGTCTCCGAATTTGAATTTTAATATATCGAATTGGTACAATATTAATGGAAAGGCCGATACTTTAAAGGATGAGGTAGCTAAAGGCATTTATAAGATTAAAATTAACGCCTCAATCAATGTGGGGATTTATCCAGTTTCTATATTCATCAAATTACCCTATTATCAAGAAGCCATTTATTTTATATCAATAAACATTACTAAGGCAAGTACGAAAATAGAGCCCATTGAACCAGCGAATAATACTCCATTTACTGTATATCAATTGTTAACGCAGCATTTTTCAGTGAGATATATAACTGAATTTGGAGAATCAATATTAAATGGAACTCTCTACTTGGAGATTCGTGTTGGCGGTATTTCAGGCGCCTTGATCACCAAGATTAAATTAAATAATGACGGGAACGGCATCTATAGCACTGACCTCTCGACAAACAATCTGACTGCAGGTCAAACATATACAATCGTTGTATATGCCGAGCCTAATGACAAGAACTATTATAGTGCGGTCATAGAGGAAACAAACATTTTCACGGTAAAACCGTTTTATGAACATTGGGCATTCATTTTGGCGGTATCAGTTCTTGCAGCAGTCGTAGGGGTGATGACATACCGTCAAATCAGATGGTATCTCACACCCTATCAAGTCAAAGCTATCATTCGTGCGACGAAAGTTATTAAGAAAGGCAAAAAAGAAGTAGAAACTCATGTGCTAAAGGACCGAGATGAACTCTTCAAATCAGAATTTTCTGAGGCATGGGTTGCCCTTGATCTCAAACCGCCGAAATTGATGCGACCTGAGGTGGTTCTCTTTGCCTCTGAAATCAGCGCGGTACTACGAACTAGGATGACAACGCCAGAAGCCGAATCGTTAGTAAATACCTTAAAGACTCTATCATTGGAAGATGCGGAACGCCAATTGGGCGAGATGAAAGTGCCGCCTGAGGCAACACGCCGCTTACTGACAATCATCGGCGTAATTTCAAAGGAAAGATTCGAAGTTAAAAACTTCGCTCAAGCTCTTAGCAATATAAAGGGCATTGAAATTCCTTATGCGCAAGCCGAGGAATTATTCGACCACTTACAGACACTGAACTCATACGAGGCCGATAAATATCTTGAATCTTTGGTGATCCCACAGGAAGACCGGAAACGCCTCATTGATTTGGTGGGGCTAAAACCACTTGTTTCACCCAAGAAGGGCAAAGAAGCTAAGGTAGAGAAAGTTAAGGAAATAACTCCAGAGAAAATCAAAGAGAAATCAATGACTGCATCAGAATTGCAAGCAGCCTTGGACAAAATTCCAGAATTAAGTGCAGCAGAAAAAGAATCATTAATAAAAGATTTGGAGAAGTTGGGATTAAAAGAGCAAAAACAAATCTTGAAAAATCTACAAGAAGCATCAAAGTAATAAATTCCCACCTTTTTCCACCCTTTTTTATGATTTATAGAAGTGGTCCTCTCCGAGAAAGACAAAGAAATATCATTTTTTTTGAATTAATTTTCAGATAAAGATAATATTAAGAAAAATGGAATATTTAATCTGATTCTAAGGCAGTAAAATCCAAAGTAATCGGATCAAAGCGAGCCCCCCTTATAATACTAAAAAGAATGGTGCTCGGAATGCATTTCAAAATCATCGAATTTACATTCTCATTGCTGGTGCCATTCCTCATTGCACCATAAACAAATTTTTCTAAAAAGGATTAATATTTTATCTTTATAATTTTACCAATCTCTATTTAGAGATAGTAACCTCTGATTCGGGCGATAAGACTTATGAATAAACAAGTAGGAGAAAATAGATTTAAGGGGTCTCCACCAAAAATTGGAATTCGTCCAGTTATAGATGGAAGAAGAAAAGGTGTAAGAGAATCACTTGAAGAGCAAACGATGGGTTTAGCCAAGGCAGTTTCCGATTTCTTATCGCAGAATTTGTTTCATCCAAATGGGATTCACATTGAATGTAGCATCGCAGATACTACTATTGGAGGCGTTAGTGAAGCCGCAGATTGTGCGGCAAAATTTTCAAAAGAGAATGTTGGTGTTTCTATAACCGTCACTCCTTGTTGGTGCTATGGAACTGAGACAATGGATATGGATCCCTTTATTCCGAAAGCAGTGTGGGGATTCAATGGAACCGAAAGACCGGGGGCGGTTTATCTTGCTGCAGTATTGGCGGGGTACAACCAAAAAGGGCTTCCAGCTTTTGGGATTTACGGAAAGGATATTCAGGAATTCTCTGATAATACTATTCCAGAAGATGTCAAAGAAAAGCTATTGCGCTTTGCGAAAGCGGGTCTTGCCGTTGCTTGGATGAGATGGAAGTCCTATCTCTCGTTAGGCTCCGTATCAATGGGTATCGCGGGATCTATTGTCAATGAGAATTTCTTCCAGAATTATCTAGGGATGCGAAATGAGTATATGGATATGTCCGAATTTATTCGGAGACTCAATTTGGAACTCTATGATAAGGAGGAATTTGAGCGAGCAATTGAATGGGTCCGAGAAAAGTGCAAGGA
>Ga0315310_10000863_pt1 | contig 19123 bp, 27 predicted proteins | sample TDP5_MG_FD_203630 | JGI IMG/M metagenome (GOLD analysis project Ga0315310, IMG submission 203630) | Freshwater sediment microbial communities from Lake Towuti, South Sulawesi, Indonesia - TDP5 | ecosystem: Environmental > Aquatic > Freshwater > Lake > Sediment | place: Indonesia: South Sulawesi... | reverse complement strand
AGGTTTCACAGGTCTTTTCAATTTTTGGTTTGGCTTTCATTTGAACCGCCGAGGTAGTAGGGGGTACGAAGGTCCTAATAAGGCTTATGTTCATAAAAACGGGGGCGCTTCTGTTCCACAAAGGGCGTCACCAGCCTATCCCTTCTTCCCCCACTCAGCCCAGTGTCGGCTTAGGGGGTTTCCGCGCCCCAAATTTAATATCCTTAAAGGGTCTATTTAACTTATTTCTGAAGCCAAGAAACTATTTTTTGTTGCAGCTCGCTCCTCCTCTGCTGTCGGATGGCTTTCTTCATAGGTTCAAGCTCTCTTACAGTAGGTGGCCTCCCGAGCTCTAGGGTGAGGATCCTGCGTAACTCGTCCAGTAGCTCCTCTTCGCGGAGACGCTTCATGGGGCCGAACGTCATCTTTCCCCTCCAGCGTCCGGTTATGACTACTTTAGGCTCCTCCCTGGGCCTCTGAGCCTTCTCGATCTCAGGCAGCCAAGCCTCAAGTCCGGCTTCCTTCGCCTCCTCCAAGACGCGCTTAGCCTCCCTACCCATGAGTCCAGTGATGTGTCTATACGTCGTCCAGTAGCCCAGGTTCAACGCGTCGGCGATCATCTGGATAGTGATGTCGGGGCTGTGTGAGATGAGGTATAAGATTGCTTCATCGATCTTGTCTACTTCCCTAAGCCTCTTTGCCTGACTTAGGAACTTGGTGAAGATGTCCCTCGTGTATTCGATGTGGAAGGTCACTTCTGGGTATTCCTCCACGCTTTTAACATCCTGTTCGTAGAAGAGGGTGGTTACTGCATCCGTGATCGTTTTTTTCAGGCGTGGACTACCCACTGGCTTAGCGTCTATCGGGAGAGGTCTCTCCTCTACGACTGACGCTCCAAGCATCCAGCCCTCTGGCTTAGCGTGGTTGAGCGGATGCGTCTTGTATGGGGGTCGCGGGATTCTCTCCGGTGACGGGTAGACGCCGACGATGAAGTAGTCTTCCACGTCAAATTCATGGCCCACAGGACAGGTAACGGTTCTGCCGATGATCTTCTTCCTCGCCTCCTCCTGATCCACGGCCTCCTCCTGGAGAAGAAATTGCGAGGGACAAAGAGGGCAGTAGAGTCTCACCGTGTAAGGCGGCATACGACCACCAAAGTTTAATATTGAAATCCCCCTATAAATTAACTTTGGCGGGGAAGTAACTTTGGTGAGCGATCCACTTTCGCCCCAGGCCCCTGAGCTTCCTACTACTGAGCGAATCAGAGAGAAAGCTATTGAAATGTTTGTCGAGGATCGCGTCCGAGCCGGTCTTCCAGCCATCACGCCGGAAGACCATGAGCTTAAAGAGGAGAGCTACTGGGAGAAGGCGAGAAGGGAGTTAATGTCCGGCGTCCAGTCGGAGCTAGAGGAGTACCTCGCCTACCTAGAGTCTGAGATGCGGAAGATTCGGGACACGCTAGGCGTTGCCCCTCCGCCAGAGATGGAAGAGCTGAAGAGGCAGTTTGAGGATCTGCAGGGAAGGTACAAGCGTACCAGGGAGGAGTTGAAGAAGGCGCGGAGGGAGGTCGAGGAGGCAGAGAGGCTCCGGAGGGAGGCTGAGGAGCGGGAGAAGGAGATTGAGCGGCTGAAGGCGGAGGCTGAACGCCTGAGGATCGCAAAGATCGTAACCCTTCGCCTCAAGAAGGATGTGCCTGCCTTCGTTGGTGCTGATATGAAGCAATATGGACCATTCAGGGCGGGGGATATAGCGGCATTACCCGAGGCGAACGCGGCCATCCTTATTGAGAGGGGGGTAGCCGAGCCTTGGGTCGTTGCGGTGCCGAAGCCCCCTGTTAAACCTGAGGAGCGTCCGTTGCGAGAATTTCCGGAGCAGAAGACGGCGTTAAGGAGTGGCTTAGAGAGCGAGGCCCGCATGTCCCTTATAGTCGCTCACTTTCCAGAGGAGATTTGGCTGGCGAATCGTGGAACCATAATCAGGGAGATTGAGTCTGCGATAGCAGAATATGAAGAGCAGCCAAAGCTGACCGCTGAGCAAAAGATTCGCGACAGGGTGAGTAAGTACGTCTCCAGCCTGATTGAGAGGCTGAAAGTTCCCCCACCCGGCGTTATACCACCCGTAGTCTTTCCAACCGTACCCATAGCTGTCCCGCCAGCCGTCGAAATCGTCTATGCACCGAGAGAGAAACCCATAACCCCAGAGGAGATGAAGGACATAGGAAGAGCGTTGAAAGTCCCGACTATGGGCGACTTACTGGACAAGGTCTTGAAAGGGGAAGTTAAGCCTGAAGCGGTTAAAAAGGTCCACGATGAGCTGATGATGAAGAGGAGAGTGGAGAAGAGGGAGTAGATTTTGAAATCTAAAAAAGAAAGAAAGGGGTGCTAAACGGCGCCCAGCCGGGCCAGATACGCCAGATACTCGGGTCTTGCGCGTTTGGCTTCCCTGTAGCGCTTGGCGGAGGCTCTGCGGTGTTCAAGCCTTGTCTCGGGCGTTAGCTTGCCGGTGATGGTGTCGCGCACCTTGGCAGCGATGTTGGGCATCATCCTCCCCGTGGCAGGGTTGAAAACCGTGCCGAAGGTTCCAACCGCAGCCTTAGCCGCCGTGATCAGGGCCTTCGTCCTCGCGATTTGGGTATCGCTCAGCTTTGAGGGGTCCCCAACCCAAGGCTGGGTTATCTGGAGAGCGACGCCCTCCTTCTTGAAGGGCGAGGTCATCAGTCGCAGCGGACGCACCAGTACGATGCCTGCGGGCGTTACGAGCGCATTGCGAAGGACGGTCATTTCACATCCTCCTTCAGTTAGGTTTATTAGCTACTTTTCTCATATTTAAGTGCTTGTGGAACACTATGTCACCGAAAGTACATAAAAGCACTAGAAAACCGATGGTTCACATTCATGTACGGGTTGATCAGGATTTAGTTACTTGGATTGACGCAAGAATTGAGGAAATGACTTATAAGGATAGAAGCCACGCGGTCAACTTTGCCTTAAAGTTCCTCAAAGATAACACCTTTAAGGCAGACGAGATAATTCCAGTCACTAAGGAAGCGTGGGAAGCGGCAGAGCGTAATGTCCCAAAGTAGGGATACTCACGTCCATCCGCGTTCCTTGTACATTTGAAAGGCTTGCAGGTAGTTATCTCTTTCTGCTTTTGGTAGTGCTTCGAGTTCTTCTAGAGTGGTTGGGTGTAGGGAGAGTTCGCCTCTTCTTTGGGCGCCTCGGTTGATGGCTTCTAGGAAGGCTTCGAGTTGTCTCCTATCTATAGGTTGTTTTTCAACCTTTTCCAGTTCTTCCTCTAAGGGTATTCCCTGGCTCTCCAAGAACGCGGTCCAATAATTATTATCGACTTTTAGGGGTGTGCTACTGCTCGGTGGCTTTCTTGTTCTCGCCATATTCATCACTTGAAGATACAAAAAGGGGGGATATGCAAGGCGCGTTCCCTCAAGAAGGCGTAGGCGTAGCGGGAGGAGGTGCGGGCTTCTGTTGCCAGGGCAGTAAGACCCGTCGCCAGATGATCTTTGCGATGCCCTCTATGATGTAGACGAGAGAGCATTCGCTGAGGACTAGGACCACAGCATCCTGTGGGGAGATGTTCTTCCAGAAGGCGATGAAGCCCGCTACGATGCCGATGAGAGCACTGGTTAGGAAGATCTCTCCGTTGAAGGTCTCGTCGCCTTCGCGGCGCTTGCCATACCCGATGAGGGCGTAGAACATAGCAGCGAGGATGCCGTACCAGAGGGAGACTAGGAGTTGCGTGAACTCAGGGGAGTCGAACATGGTTTATCCCTTTCCTATTATGACGATGTTGAAGTTAAAGGTTGTTATGCCGGTAATGGCGGGGGAGATGGCTAGGGTGAGGGTGGTCTGGTAGACCTCGTTGACGGCGAGGGTGTGGTTGTCGTAGGTCCAGTAGAGGCTGATGAAGTCCGAGGCGGCCACGGGATTCCAGTTCTCCGTTGCTAGTGTGAGGTTCATGGGGACATTGCTTGTATTCTTGACGTAGACGGTCTTTGTCTTGTTCTCCCCCGGGTAGCACATACCCCAGTCTATCGAGGTGCATTTCTGTGTGGCTGCCGCGTCCCAGTACACCTCGACGTTTACGGAGACGATGGTTCCCACGCTGGGGACGCGGAGGTAGAAGTAGATGACGCCGACGGTGGCGGCGAAGAGGACGGCGATTATGGCGGCGGTGAGGAGGATGGCCTTCTGCTGTTGTGTGACCATTACACATACCTCAGCGCGAATTGTATGAGGGCGAGGATGGTGGTGGCGATGGAAATGCCCATGATGAAGGTGTCCCTGACGCCTTTGATCTCGGCGTGGATGGTCTCGCGGTAAGCCTTACAGAGCGCGGCTGTGACGGGGGCGTTCGGGTTCTCAGGGTCTTCAGACGACATATATCTGTATTTGGTGGACGACAGACTTAAGGTTTATCCACATGTCAGAGGCCGAGTAAGACCTTCGCGGCGGGGATCGGGGTGACGCCTCCAATCGGTATGGTATAGGTGATTTCTAGCTGACTGCTCGATGCCAAAACTAGGGCTATAAAGTCGTCCTCTGCCTCCTCCTGGAAGCCGAGGCTGAACTTCGTCCCCGCAGCCTTTGCAGCCTCTATATCCTGACAGACAGTGCCGCCGAGTGAAACCCACAACTGCCCAGTATTACGCATCCCCGTAGTCTGGGCGTAGAAATTCCCAGTTGCACAATAGAGGTAGAAGGTGGCGGAATCGTCGGGTTCAGGGTCTCTCTGCCCGTTACTGTGGTAGGCCCGGATATAGCAGATGTGGCCCGCTCCACCCGCGCCCGCGACATTACACCCGTATCGGGCGGCGGTGACTTTGGCGAAGGCCGGGAGGAGGGTGAGAGGGAATCGGACGCCGTATCGCCATATTTCCCATCCCGCTTTGAAAGGGAAATAACCAACGTCATCGTAGGCAACCCCTGACAGTTTGGAGTAAGCACCAAGCCAATCCAAATATGCAGTAGCGTCGTAGTCTTTGTTGATTGTGATTACCGGCAACTAGAGCCTCTCCGTTAGAGGCTCTGCGCCCCCTTCAGTAGAGCCTGTATCTCCGGTTGAGAGGCGCGGTGTTTCAGATATTCGGGGATACCGACTCGAAAGATGTAGCGATCCTGTTTTATGAGGGAATCGTATCGTTGAAGTAACTTTTGTAGTAAGGCAGGTCCGTATGGTTTGTCGTCCTCAAGTGTTAGTCCCATGTGTTCGAGGATTAGATAGCCGCGACCCGCCAGGTCTTCGAGTATTGCTTGGAGGAGTGCCTCCCGGAAGGGATCTGTAGGTGGACCGGTTTCCTTTAGCACGGGATCTTCCTTCCAGAGCACGGGATTTTCCTTCCAGAGGTGAAAAAATGTTACGGCCTGCGCCTTGGGACGTATTTGATAGACGGAGGCGGCGCGTATTTTGCCAGTGCGGTCGAGGCAGATCCACGCCTCTCCGTTGTGGGAGAGCCAGTTTTGAATCGCTATTCTGCTCTCTTCTATGAGGGTTGTTGCTCCGCCACCGAAGCCGAACATCTTTTCCACGGTCTTGCCGAAGCGGAGTCGGCACAGTGTGTCTCGGTAGGCGGCCCAGAACGCTGCAACCTGCTCTAACTCCGAGTCCGCCATCCGTCTAACAGTTACCAATTTCACCACCTTCTAGGACATGCGGTAGGTGACTATAAGAAGGTATTGTGTGGTGTAGTGGACGCTGTTCGCCGAGGTCTGGGTGACGGCCAGCCTGAAGCCGTAGCTTCCCGCGGCGGTTACGAGGGCGGATATGTAGCTCCGCCTCAGTCTCAGCCCTCTTTATCTGAGCCAAACTTTCACCACCATTCTAGGTCTAACTCACGAGCCAGAGCTTTTCTACATATCCGCTTCCTATCTGCGGCCAACCCGCTTCTCCATATTCTTGAAGTGGATAAATATATCGGAAAGCAACTTGACATGCAGCGTGCAAAACTAAAGCGAGACTGTCTACAAGAATTGTTCTTGCGCTGTCAGAATAAATGTCACATGTGAAATTGGCTCCGCTCCGTTTGATGGTTAAATAATATTTCTGATTTATGTTCAGGTCAATAGAGGCATCTGTAAATTGTGTTGGAAAGGGCCACTCTGAAAGTACAAGGGTGCATTTTCCAGGAGCTTGGCCAGTTAGTCTTCGAGCAAATACTCCTATGCCACTGCCAGCCAAAAGACATTGATTCCAATAGCCAACTGTGTTCCAGAGAGCCCAAACCATTACATGATAATCATCTTGCATAGCGGTTTGAATGGCATCTATCTGATGCTCGAAGTTAGTAAAGTGATCGACCCCTTTATCAGCATAAACATAGCTATGCTCACTCATGATCATGTCCGTCCAAGTAGCTCTGTATCTAGTTCTAGTAATGTCGTTACCAGGGTCTACCTCGGTGTAGTAGCTGAAGTCTTCATAAAGAGACATGACATAGGTCACTATAAGAAGGTATTGTGTGGTGTAGTGGACGCTGTTCCCGGAGGACTGGGTGACGGATAGTCTAAAGCCGTAGCTTCCTGCTGAGGTTACGAGGGTGGATGCGTCTTGTAGGGCGACCAGTCCGGTTGTTGCCCCATCTGCGGCTGGAAAGCCGATTACGTTGCTTTGGCTGAAGAAGTTGCTCCATGCGCCTGCGCCTATGCGTCCTTGGACGGTTACGCTGATCTTCTGGGCGTTAGCCGTGTCGTTCATTGCGGTGATGAAGGTCGCGAGGATTACCCGTCTGATGGTTGCCCCGATTGGAAGTGTAACCGTTATGGTGCGTTCGGTGGTGTTTGTTGGTCCTATGGCGGCAATATCGTCTAGGGCTTCAGGGCTATTATACTTCAGCGTGAGTTCATCTCTGTCAAGGATTGTTCCCAACGCTTGTACGGGGTCGCCGAGCTTCGCCACCAAGGAGGCTAAAGTTTGCCCTGTGGGGTCGCCTATTCTTGTGAGGAGGGTGTCCTGTTTTCCTTCTGTGGCTGGTAAGGCGGGTAGGCGTGCGTCGATAGCGGCTGTGTCAGTGAGGATGGCTTCTATGTTTCCGCCGGCTTCGGGTGCGCGGCTGGATATTGTTGTGTCTAGTCCGGCGAGGTTGTCGAGGAGGAGGGCACGGGCATCCGTTAAACGTGCAAGTAGAGTGTTTACGTCAGCGGGCAGGTTTGCGGGGTCGAGTTCCGCGAGCCGAGCAGCCGTGATCTCGTCGATGCGGGCGGCCCTGATGTTGTCAAGGTTCGTGAGTAGGCGCGTGGCGTAGGCCCAGACTGCCAAAGCCGTTGCTCCAGGCGAAACAGGAGGTGCCCCGAATCCCATTATATCTCACTCCCTGTTATGCTCCCGTCCACCACGATGGCCGTTCCATCCGTGGACTTACATTCTAACAACACTATGTTTCCGGCGGCGAGTTCTGCAGGAGGGAAGGGAAGCGAAAGGGGGGCTTGGATAATTATATCCTGGAACAGCACTACTCCGGCTACTGTCAGTTTAAACTGAGTCTTTGTGAACTGATCTGTGACCATGCTAACCTCGAAGAGAAGGCCCGTCCTCCCGGCGGCGACGGTATAAGAAACAACGGTTTGATAGTCCGTTAAGTTCCCCGAGTACCTGTTGATTTCTGCAACCGGCTTCCCGCCGGACCTTGGCGCCAAGATCTGACGCATAGCTACTGACCAACTTGATCGTTTAGATTGCTAGAAGCCTGTATTTCACATCTGTGACGGACTCTGTCGTGATCTCCATTTCGTCCACCGCGAGGTTGTACTCATGCCAAGGGAAGAGCATGCCTCGGTCTAAGGTGATTGCGTCCTTTTGGTTAATCCTCACTGTGATTGTTCCGTCAACGGCGTAGATGAACCCCCACCTTGAGGTTTTGCCAAGTAGCTTTGTTTCCTCCTTGATTCTCAGCTTTGCTGGCGTACCTTTCTTTACTGCATCCTCCTTGGGAGCGTAGATCTTCTCCACCCCTCCTGCAACCGCTGCTGGAGGGGCCACAACCGTGATAGCTGCGGGGGGCACCACAACCGTGATAGCTGGGACTCCTGCCGGGGGTGCTGGAGGCTTGACGCCCATAAGAGTACTGAGATATACCGTCAGCTGATAGTTTACGGTAGTTACCTGCTGAAAGATGGCCTTCATTTCAGTCTGCATCATCGCGATGTACTCTAAGAGCGAGTCAAGTCTGGTGAGAAGATGGCTTATGCTGTCGAGAAGAGTCGGGGGTGGTAGCTCTCCTCGCTTACTCACGTAGGTCATCCCGTTAGGAGGCTCTGATGGTCACGGATAGTTTGCGCTAGGCTGAGGAGGTGCCCCAGATCATAGCGTCGAAGTTGGTTGTAGCGGCCGTGTATCCTGGCAGGGTGAAGAGTATGGTGCTCGCGTTGATTAGGCTTGAGTATATGCTGCTGGTGTTGCTCTTGTTTCGTACAATCGCCAGTCCGCCTACGATGCTATCCAATCCATGAGTTGCCTTCAGAACCCTGACCGTGCCTCCGGTTCCGGCGGCACTTGAGGCGGGAACAGGTATCTTGCCTGTGTAGACCTTCCTGTAGTATGCGACGTTTTTTGGAGTCTGCTGTATTCCTCGCTTCCCGATAGTCGTGTCTCCGTACACGATTTTGGCTTCAGCCCACTTACCTAACCTCATATTGACCACCTACATTGTAGAGAGTAGAGAAAAACATTTAAGCGTTGCCTTAGAGTAAACTAAGAGGCGCCTTAGATGGGTAAGATTGGCGAGTCCCAGATAAGCACCAAACACTTAGTGAGCCTCCCGAAGGCCGTCGTGGATTTCTTTGAATTAGCCATAGGTGACAGGCTTGCTTGGTATCCCCCAGAGGAGGATTTCACATCAGCGACGACCGAGCTGATAGCCGTGAGAATTGTAAGGGCAAGCAAGAGGTAGTCTTCTTGCCTAGAGAGAAGATCAGGTACTGCCTCATCGTTCCAGAAACGAGTCACTTCACCAACCTCATAACGGACAGTCCGACGAGGCCGGGGCTCTACCAGTGGTATAAGGCTTTCAAGTTCACGGGTGACGAGGGGGAGATTAAGCGGCTAATGGACATCGCGCCGAACGATATGGATAGCTACAGCATCATTCACGTCAACCTTTCAGGGGATGCGCAGGACATTCCAGAGACCGTTAAGAAACTTCTCAGAGGGAGTTCAACGAAGCTTATACTGAATGTGGACTATCCAATCGAGAGTTTTCAGCAGGCCTTCCAGTTTCCTGGAAAGTTCGTGAAGGCGATCTGGATTGCGGACTTCGTCTTTGCAGTCGAGCCGGGGCAACAGTCCATGCTACAGTACCTCTTTAGTCACATAGACGAGCTTGCCAGTGAGGAGGTTCAGCGCAGGAAGGTCACTATCCCTTTGATCCCTCATCCATGTGCAACATCGGAGACGAAGAAGTTCACGGTTCCGGTTGGAGAGCGGATGGATATGCTGGCCGTTCACTTCCACCGCTACTCAAAACACTACATAATTCCGGCTATGCTGGTCCGTAACATCAAGCACCCATCGGGCTTAACCATTCCAACTATGCTGTTAGGCTGTACTGAGGAGACAATGCCCGTTGGAATGTTCGACTTCCAGCACAGCTATGGAGACTGGGAGAAGTTCATCTACATGCTCTCGCATTGCACCGTCGGACTCACCTACTCAACGGTTAGCTCCCACTCACGATTTAGTGAAGAGTGCGCTTGTATCGGTTTGCCCTGCGTAGGCACGAATAACCAGTATATGGAGAACGTCCTCTTCCCAAGGCTTTCTCACGGCGTAACCGACTTCGAGGGTATAAGGCAGAGCCTTGAGCGCCTGATAAAAGATGAGGCGTTCTACAATGAGGTTACAGCATACGCCTCTGGGAAGGTCGAGGACTACAACTGGGAGAACAGCAAGGCACGACTTCTGCGTTGTATGGCGGAGTGGGGGTTAATGTAGTGAATGTATTAATTATCACAGACATCGACATCGCCGGTCAGTTCTACTACCTCTACCGGGGGCTCAACACGTTTACGCCGTTTAAAGCCCGTTACATCTGCCTTCAGAGGACCTACTTGGACTATCCTACTGACATCGTGCCGGCTGAGGGGATGGAGCAACAGATCTCAGACGTGATCGACACCAGCGAGTTCTTCATATTCGGGAGGTCTCTCTATGACTTTCCCTTCCACCCCTTCGGCGATAGATTGGTGAGGAACAATCACTTAGTCTGGGTTCTAGGTTCAGAGGCCAGGCTCTTCGCCCCAAAGTTTCTCTTCGAGTGGCTACGGAGGGACATGATGATCGTGAGCAACATCGACTACACATGCTCGTCAAACATAGGGTTCAGCGCACAGCACATCCCCATCATGGTCAACCTGGAAGACATCCCTGAGAAGCAGGCTCCGCCAGACGGGGTGACCAGAATATGCCACACGCCTACCTCTCGCGCAATCAAGCAGACGGAGGTCTTCCTAAAGGCCGTTGAGGGGCTGAAGGGGAAGTATCAAGTTGAGACAGTCCTAGTCGAGGGGAAGCCCTGGCGTGAGTGTCTACAACTGAAGCGAAGCGCCGAGATCATGTACGATCAGATGGCTATTGGGAGTTACGGCTTTGGCGCCGTGGAGTCCTGGGCTATGAAGCAGGCTGTGGTGGGTAGACTGAGCAACTGGGTTAGGAGTATTCAGCCCGACGCTCCAATGATAGACGCCACACCAGAAACGTTAGAGGAGAGGCTGGAAAGCCTTCTGAAGCGAGAGGACTTCTTGAGGGAGGTACAGGTCAACGGAAGAAAATACGTGGAAGAGGCCCATGATTGGCGAAAAGTCATCAGGCGCTGGGAGTTTCTAATCAAATGGGTTCTTGAACGCTGAATGGTGACTAAACCATGAGCATTATCCATTGTCAAAGGTGCGGAGAGGATATGGATGACCTCGCCTTCTGCCCAAAGTGCGGGGCGCCTAATCCGTGCCCACACAAGATAAGAGCCAGGTTCATTCACCCCTCTGCGTGGCTTATTGGGGACGTAGAGATTGAAGAGGGGACATGGATCGGGGCTTGGGTTCTGTTAGATGGCAGTTACGGACTCAAGATAGGTAAATCTTGTGACATCTCGTCGGGCGCCAAGATTTTGACGCATTCAACCCACTTTCGCTGCGTGGAGAGAGGCGATAAGTTAACGGGGCGGGTTGAAATAGGAAACCATGTCTTCATAGGATCGAACGCCGTCATCCTGCACGACGTTGTGATAGGGCATCACTCGATCATTGGAGCCTTAACCCTTGTTGAGGACGGCTCACGAATCCCACCCTACAGCAGGGTTGTCGGAGTGTCTGGGAAGAGGACGAATGTATTCGGCGGTCAAGACATCGGATGGTAAGGTGAATGAGGGTTCTCGTTATTGGCGGGGCCGGATTTATAGGAAGCCACTTGGTAAGGAGGCTTATAGATGAGGGGTACGGGGTTGATGTCCTCGACAACTACTTAAACTCTTGCGGTTTGCGCAATCTCTGCGGCTGTAATGTTATTTATGGAGATGCAGTTTCTGGGTTAGGGCTTGAACCCTGCATTGAGGCCGTTGACACCGTTTTTCATCTAGCCGTCAGGTCCCTTCCTGAGGGCTTGGAGAACCCAGACGAGGTCTTCCTCAGCAACGTGATGGGAACCTACAACGTGGCTAGGGCTTGTGCAACATACGAGAAGAAGATGGTTTTCGTATCAAGCTGTGAGGCGTATGGCTTTTCAGACGATCCGTTACGTGAGACTAATCCATTAAACCCTGTGACCGTTTACGGCTCAAGCAAGGCGTCTAGCGAGATGATCGTAAAGGCTTTCCACCACAGCTACAACCTGCGTTACGCTATCATCAGACCCTTCAACGCAGTTGGGCCATACGTTAGAACGGACAGGTATGCCCCTGCCTACATAAACTTCATCAAGCGTGTCAGGGCGAAGAAGCCTCCCATTATTCACGGGAGCGGGCAACAGACAAGAGACTTTATCTCGGTGAGGGATCTTGCCGAGGGCATCGTGCTAGTGGATGAGGGAGAGGATAAACTTGTGCATCACGAGGTTATTAATCTGGGAACTGGGGTGGAAACTTCAATTAATGACTTAGCGCTGTTGATTGTCAAAATTTATCCGTGGCTTCCCTCACTTGGCGAGAACTTGGAGCCAGTTTACACGGAGAGGAGGAGGGGAGATGTTGAAAGGATGTATGCAGATGTTTCTCAGGCTGAAAAGCTACTTGGTTTCAGGGCGAAGATAACACTCGAGGAGGAGCTGAGACGGGTTGCCGATTGGTATGAAAATACCTTTGGCTAGGCCAGTCTTCTTCGGCGAAGAGCTCGAAGAGGTCAAGAGCGTCTTAGAGTCGGGGTGGTGGACGCAGGGACCGAAGGTTGAGGAGTTTGAGCATGAGTTCGCTAGATTTGTTGGAAGCCGATACGCTGTGGCCGTAAGCTCCTGCATGGCAGCCCTCCACCTTGCACTCATAATATCAGAGGAGCGAAACGTGGCGGTTCCAGACTTCACCTTCCCGAGCGTGGCAAACTCAGCCTGGATTCTTGGGCGTAACCTCAAGCTACTCGATGTGAACGTCGACACCTACAACGTTGATGAGGTCGACGAGGTGGGCTGGGGCTGCGTCGTACCCACGCATATTTTTGGGAACCCCTGTGACATGGCTAAGGTGAAGGGGGATTTCATAGTTGAGGATGCTGCCTGCTCCATCGGGGCTTACCTGAAGAGAAGGCATGTAGGAACCATAGGCAATATAGGCTGCTTTTCGTTCCATCCGCGCAAGCTCCTCTCAACTGGCGAGGGGGGTATGCTTGTAACCAACAACTCAGAGATTGCTGAGAAAGCTCGAATACTTCGAGATCACGGTCGAGAGTCTAAGGAGTTTGTACTCTACGGCTACAACTTCAGAATGAGCGACATCACGGCGGCTGTGGGACTCATCCAGCTTAGGCATCTACCTGAGATCCTTAAAAGACGTCGAGAACAGGCTGAACTGTACACGCGGTTAATCTCCGAGCTTGAAGTGGAGGCAAGGCCACAGCAAACTGTGAACGGCGCGATCCACAACTACCAATCCTATGTAGTCCGGCTATTCAAAGACTCTAAGGAGATCATAGCGGAAATGGCGAGGCGTGGAATAGAGACCCAAATAGGAACGTTTGCCCTACATCTCCAACAAGGACATCCCTTGAGCCTGCCCCACCTCTCAATTCCGAACTCTAAGCTCCTCTATCGAAAAACGCTCACGTTACCATTATACCATGAAATGGCCGAGGCGGAGCAGGTTTACGTGGTCCAGAACCTCACGCTTTGCGTCGGTAGAGATAAAAAAATGGGAGATTAGGGTAGGTCTCTGAACAGCATTCTAATGAAGGCTCCACCGCCGTCACAGGTCGCCCTCATGTACTTCACGGAAGCGGTATCGGTCCTGATCGTGTAGAGTGGTAATGAGTTTTCCTTGAGTTCGTCAGGCCAAGCGACCGTGTCGTTGAGGAGAAGGCTCCAGACATCCTTTACCTTTGGCGAACCCCCGGAGGCCCTCTCGTGGATTTGGACGTTGTTTGTACCCGCAGCGCGATTGAGGAATTTGATCCAGAAGACTTCGCGGATGCGGTTAGCCTCTAGTCGAGGCCCCAGGTTCTTGCCGCCGGCAGCGCCGGCAGTCGCGATGCAGGTCGCCTCTTCCAGTCTCACCATTTACCTCACTTTCCTACAACCTCTAGGCTATAGCTGAGAGCTTCTTGTCCAACCACGTCCTTCAGCCAGTCAGGTATATCGGCAGGTGCGTCAGGGGGTCCCATAGTGTACTTGTGGACCCTCCGTTTGTCTTCGACGAAATCCGCGATGAGGGATTTGTCCTTCACGACCTTATAGGTGTACTTGCAGAAGGTGAGTCGCATCAGGACGTTTGGTAGGGCGGTGTTCGTTGGGTTGAATAGCTGGAACTGGGGATAAAGCGCGTTGACGGACCACTGTTCCGTCTTTGCAGACGGATTCTCGTAGGGGCTGTCAATGCCGTTCAGGTAACCTATGTCACCCTTTAGGTTTAAGCGCTCAACGAGGATTCGTAGGTCAGCCCTCGGGGGAAATTGGGTGAAGACCCTGACTTGGGGCGGCGTAACTCCCCAGAAGAACTGATAGATCAGATCCTTCTTCTGTGGCTCTGTTAGGCGTCTCGGAGCCGTGACGCCGAGTTCTGGGATCGGCGACCAGTCCGAGAGGTTTGATAGGGCGGCTAGGCTGCCGAGCGGATATGGAGCTAGGTCAGTGAACTCCCTAGCTATGGCCTTGGCGAAGACCCATCCGTCTTTGAACGCGAGGCCGAAGTACCATGACGGTCTCAGAAAGGGCAGTCGCGTTTCTAGCTCGATGCTCATCGGCACCTCATGACCCGACATCAGGCCACCTCAACATTTCTCTTTGAGCTGAGGGTAGCCACTATGGGCCTTAGAACGCTGTCCAGTCCGTAGCGGTAGCTTGTTCCTTCTTCAGGAACTTGCCGAGGCCTATGCTGACACCCACTGGGCGAATGTAGTCGTTCCCCGCGACCTCGGAGACGACTCTCGATAGGACGGTTGCTCTTGGAAGTATCAGGATCGTTGGGTGTGGATAGATGGGTACTTGACGATCGTTGTCGCCCAAGGCCATCGGTCGAAGATCGAAGGGCAGTAGGATTTGCCGATCGATCTCCCACCTACAGGCCGAAAGCAGAGGCTGTACTGACGTCAGCAAGGGCAAGCTCATGACGCCCACGATGACTTGTCCACAGGCGTAGGGCGCGACGTAGGCTGTAGCTGCAGCAGCGTCAAACCATCTGTCCCAGGTGCCTCCGCCCGTTAGGGCTTGAAGCCACGTCAACTTGATGGCGTTATTATACTTGACGTGTCCTGGGAATATGGCACTCCAGCCGAGTTCTGAGTCGCCCGGATTCCAGCCAGCGAACCTTGGGCCCTCCATCTTGTACTTGACGGATTTGATTGCGTCTAGGATGATCTCTTTCCTGTCCGTGAGGAGTTGTCTTTCAACGCTTGTGTCAACGCCCATGAGCTTGTTGAACTGTGCCTCGAATATGTCGAGCTCGTCCGAGTCCATCCTGGCTCTGGGGTATGTGACTCCGTAGAGGGATAGATCGGGTTCTTCTTTATCCACCAACTCAGGTCACCTTACGCTTGGACCTTCCTTAACCTGACTGCCCCTCTAACCTCTTCGGTTGTTGCTTCTGGCTTTTTCTCAGCGGCGCCAGGTAGGGCGGGCATCCCCTTGGGGAGGGCTGGCATGGTGAAGGCTGGCAGTGCTGGTGGGGACGGAGCTCCCAGGGTCGAGGAGGCCTCGGCGAGTTGGCCGTTGATGAGGCCGAGCGTCGCGTTGATGTGTTTTGAGGCGAGGTTAAGCACCGCGTCGGGGGTCGGCATCTGTGGAGATTGGGACACTCACATCACCTTCTCGTGGGTCCTTTTCTGATCTCCGCAGAGACGGATCTCAGAGTGCCTGTGAGGGATTCCGCGAGTTTCGGGGGAGTGTCCAGAATGTCCGAGAGCATCGAAGCAGCACCTTTAGCGAGTTCCTCTGGAGAAGGAGGAGGCGGAGGTGCGTACTTCTCAAGTCGTTCTCTCTCTGCCATTGTTATTCCCTCTGATGAAAATAGCATATTAGGACATTTAAGCTTTGTCCTGAGTAGGTGGTTCGTTTGAGCGTAGCGAGGGGCCTCAGGGGTTACATAGCCGAGATCAGACCGATTCCGATGGCGCTGAACCTCAGCGTAGCCGTGTTTGGGGCCTGTGCCGCCGCCGGTCCATTCGTGAACTGGTCGAGGATGACGCTAGTTTTTGTGAACGCCTTTCTCTTCCTCTATACTGCACACCTCAACGACACGATGTTCGATGTGATCAAAGGCGAGTATGAGGAGGGGAGGGTGCTTCACGCGGTTAGGCTGGACGACACAGCGTATCTTCCCCGCCTGGGGTTTGGCTTAGAGGTTCCTAACGCCCCGATCCTCCCAAGGAACCACTATCTTTGCGGCATCATCGTTTGTTCAGTTCTAGGTACGGCGATAACCTGGTGGATTCAAGGCTTGGTAGGGTGGCTATATTTTCCGTTGGCTATGACTGGGCTGGTTCTCGCCCTAACGTACTCGGCTGGCCTGGACAAGGTGCCTGCTTTGGGGGATATGATGTGGGAGCTTGGAGTGATAGCTGCCATGTTCTGTGGGTACTACTCTCAGAGGGGGATGCTGGATGCGCCTGCCATACAGATCGCGCTTGTGCTCTTCATCGCTCTATTCGGCATCAAGGCCCTAGACGGTTATTATGATGTGCCCACTGATGCGAAGATACATAAGACCACTCTGCCGGTGTATCTGTACGGGAAGGGGGTGGGTTTAGAGACCATCCGTGACCTGGCTTATTGCTGCGTATACACGGCGTTCCTGATTCTGTTCAGGCAGTTGCCACCACCATTCTACTCAGGGCTGATTGTTGGAGGAATCATCATAGTGTTCAGCCACCTCTACTATCGTGGCAGAGACATGAAGGAAAGGCTCGGCCTCACCATAGCGGGCATAGGTATCTTGGTCTATGTGATCCATTCGATACTCGTCATAACCGGGTTGATTGCGCTATAGGCACTACTGCCATACATTCCAGGCAGTAGGGTATCTTGGTTCTCGAAACAGTCCGTCCATTTAGTATCTGTCTAAAATCTAGCGTGGCGTAAATGTTTATGACTCCACATTTAGCGCAGATATTGGGATTTTTAAAGTTTACCTCAAAGAGCAGGGTGAGGGTGGAGGGTATGTTTAAGAGTTTAAAAACTGCCTCTAGGGCGATGGATACGAAGGTGCCTAGAGGCAAGATTACTCCCCTTTCAGGGGAACCTTCATAAACGTTCTGATCATGGCGATGAAGCTCGGTGCGACTTTATCCTCCACTAGGTATCTGTCATACTCCTCGGGAGTTAGAATTCTATGCAACTCAGAGCCGTGAAGATCCTCCACGACATCCGCCACCACATCTCCCACTACGGGGATCCAGCCAACTATGCCCGAGAGGTCTATGGCGACGACGTGTCTAAGCGCGGCCATTCTCCGATCATCTATCTCGGGCGGTTCGGGCGGTGCCATCGTAGGTCGTTCAGGAAGGGGTAGGCTCACGGCGCCGAAGGGGGTCGGTATAGCTACCTTCTCTTCCGGCGAGCTTGATAGCGGTTTGTAGTATTTCAGCATAGCCTCCCGTCGAAGCCTCTCCCTTTTCTCCTCCGGCGTCTCTGGCCTTTCCCGTCTTTCCACAGCTATCACAGCCTACGTGAACCAGCTAAGGCGCGCCAAACCCCACCCATCTTCCTTCGTCTTAATGTGTCCTTTATCCGCGAGTATTGCTTTTACGTCAGCCGCGTTTTGTACTTTGCCTGCCTCCACCGCCAAAGCCAAGAGGCCTGAAAAGTGCGGGGTAGCCATTGAGGTGCCCTTCAGCCCCTCCATGAAGTGTTTAAGCCCTGAGTTCATTCCATCTAGTAGAGCGCAACAACCGCTGTACAGGAGTTCGTCCATTTCCGCTTCGACGCCCCTTCCGCCACCATAGGAGGCAACGTCGGGCTTGGTCTCTACAGCCTTTCCTTCATTCGCCTTGTTCTGTGGCCCCCTTGAGCTAAACCAGGACAGCATGTCGTCTGTCATGCTCCAAGCACCCACGGTGATCGCGTCAGGTGAGCAGCCAGGACAGCCGATTGTCCAGTCACCTGGCCCGGAGTTTCCCGCCGCGACCGAAAAGATGACGCCTGCGGCTGTTAAAGCCTTGACTGCCCTGCATTGTGGGCAGGGCCCCCCATCAGCCTCGTAGCAGCCTCCCTGACACTCATCGCCTCCCAGCGACATACTTATGATCTTGGCCCCTTCTGTGTAGGCTTTCCACATTCCCTGTAAGACGGACATTGTGGTTCCCATTCCGAGGCCATAGCCGAGAACCTTGATGCTTAACAGCTCGGCTTCCGGTGCTATTCCCTCGGCGACTCCGTAGGGGCCTGTCCAGGGATCTCCTGCCACCGTAGAGCAGCACCACATTCCGTGTCCGTTGTCGTCCTGCGGTATTGGGAACATGTCTGTTCCGAAGCTCTTGCTCTTCATCCTCATCATTGGGTGGAAGTCTAGTACCCCTGTGTCCAGAACCGCGACTCTTACCCCGCTCCCCCTCAGGCTGGTTGGGACGTCAAGGAGAGCGGCCTTCGTCTCGCTGGTGGGGATAAACCGGTTCCTCGAGTTCTGGAGTAGCCGAAACGGACTCAGGGGAAGGAGCAGGTCTGGTGCAATATTGGGCATTTCTATTCGGGAGATGCCGACTTCTCCGACTAGGGGGTCTATCCTGGTCAGGAGGCGTTCGTCAACCATTGGGAAGCTGGGGAGGCTGAGGACTTTGACGGGCATATCGTAGGATACCCGGACAACTCCATCCACTTGTGTTATCTGATCGATTACCTCGGCGGGGGCTATAATGCCGATGTAGTCGAACGCCTTACTCGTTATCGAAACGTTTGAGATCCTCCGAAGCTCTGATTGGACAGTTTCCATCTTGGCGTATTCTACCTGCACTATCATCCTCAGCATCTGCCCGGGATTGCTGTCTGTGATTCCGCGCTCCTCTAACTTGCTGGCAAACCAAGGGTTGAGTTCCGTGGACATTCTATTCACCCATGAGTATTTTTCTAACGTCCTGTAGGCTTTTAACGATTGTGCCCACCGCGCCTGCTGTGGTGTTGGTCGTCTCGGCAACGGTCGCCGCTTCTTTAGGTCTCTCAACGATGAAGCGGGGGAGGGGTGGATATGGTGGCGGGGCCGGGAGCAGGTCGTCCATCTCTGGCAGCCGTACTTTCTTTTCCTCTTTCTTTTCAGCCAACAAGCTCACCTCATACTGATATGTTTCTTGAGGTTAAAAGTTTTAGCGCGGCGGGCCAGTCTTGGATAAGCTCCACCATGTCTTTCATTCGGAGAGGCACCCATTTTTTCTGTTCCAGATCCCAAGTCCAGTACGGTGGGTAGCGGGAGTTTATGTGTAGATAGTAGTCGAGGCTTGGTGCTGCGGCCATTTCGTTTGGGGCAATCAGCTTGTCTACGCGCTCATTCTCCTCGATGTTGTCGTGCATGAAGAGGCAGTCT